>Ga0209821_100194_pt1 | contig 9823 bp, 21 predicted proteins | sample SSWtaG_3_FD_184118 | JGI IMG/M metagenome (GOLD analysis project Ga0209821, IMG submission 184118) | Hot spring microbial communities from Sandy's Spring West, USA to study Microbial Dark Matter (Phase II) - SSWTFFsm_matched (SPAdes)... | ecosystem: Environmental > Aquatic > Thermal springs > Hot... | reverse complement strand
TCCCCCCTCCCACCCCCCTCAGAGGGAGAGGGCGCTCAGAACACTTCATTACATCTTACTAAATCTGACCTGCTATCTCCTACTGTTCTAGTAGACTAGTAATTAGTAAAAAAGTATATATAGTGACTAGTTAATGAGTAATTCTGGGGCTCTCCCGCAGAGGGGGGCCCCGGGGGGTGAGAGGTCGTGAGCCTCAGGATAAAGAAGTCGAAGAGGACTTACAAGGTACAACAAGTCGTGTGGCTGGACGCGGAGTCCTTCGCGTGGGCCGTCGCGGAGGCGAACAAGCTCGGGATAGCTCCCAACGTCTTCATAGCAGAAGTCGTCAAGAAGGCCAGGGAGTTCGTGGAGAGCGGGGAGTGGACCCCGATCAGGGTCGAGCAAGCGGTCAAGGTGGAGGAGAAGATACTCTACTGCTGTCCTGCATGTGAAAAAGTCTTCGAGGACATCAAGTGGCTCAGGAAGCACCTCGAGGTCGATAAGGAGCACCTCTTGTCGTGGCTCGGGGGTGAGCGCGCTCCATGAAGCTGACGCTCTACACGAGGAGGAAGAAGTGGGAGTTCGACTACAAGCAGGCGCGGTGGACGATATCCTCCGACTGGGTCGAGGTGCGCGTCGGGGGCAGGGCGTACTTCTTCCCGCGCGAGTCAGTCGCCCTCGTGATCGTCGAGGAGGAGGACGCGAAGGAGAGGAAGGAGGGGGGGAAGTGATCGCCGAGGAGGAGGCGACCTCGCGATGTGGACGCGAAGGGCCAGGCAGAGGTGGCTCAGGAAGCTCGAGGCGCAGCTCGACGAGCGACAGCTCAGGCTCGACTCCCTCTTCTCCCCCGCCTCCCACGAAATGGAGCGACTCGCTGGCCTCGAGGGAGGAGGTGGAGCAGCTCGTGGACGCGCTGGAGGACTGCCTGCTCCGCGCCCGCGCGAGGGTGCTGGACTTCGCCCTGAGGGAGAGGGGAGGGAGGGGGGACTTGGTGATAGCCTTGGGGAGGCTCAACATGGCCCTCGTGTTGCTGAGGGAGCTCGAGGCCAAGCTGGACCTCGCTAGGTGGAAGAGGGAGGAGGGGCGAGGGCAGTGAGGGTTAGGGTCAAGGTCTTCGAGCTCCCTCCGCGCGGCGAGGTCTTCGTCGTGAAGCTCTCGTCGGAGGGAGAGGGAGGTGGCAGCGGGGCGCTCTTCGTGGACGAGGTCTACTTCGGCCCCTTCAGGGTCCGCCCTGCCGCCGCGTCGCCCGTGGACCTCGAGGCAGAGGTGATCGAAGTGGTGGACGACGACGGGAGGCTCTGCTGCTACGTTTGGCCCCCGGCCGAGGCGGAGGAGGCGTAGGCCGTGGTCTTCGTCGCGGTCAGGTACGAGGGAGGTAAGGAGGTCTTCGCCGGAGACAGGGTGGTCCTGTCCTTCCGCGACGGCCTGGTCTTCGTCTCCGTCGACGGGGAGCTGAGGGCCCTCTTCTACCTCGACAGCTTGATCGAGGTCTCGGTCGAGGACGGGGCCGAGGGCGAGGAGGAGTGAACGAGCAGGTGCGCAGGCTCTTCGAGGAGCTCGAGGCCTGCGCCGATCAAATAGAAGAGCTCGGCTGCGAGGTCCACCTGCTCGTCTCCCACGTCTTCGTCTTCGAGCCCTACCAGCGCCGCGAGGAGCTCCTCGAGTCCGTCAGGATGGTGGAGGGCGTGCTGGGCGAGCTGCTCGAGGTGGCCTCCGCGGCCGCTAAGGTCCTTGCCAAGCTCAAGGAGGAGCTCTTGAGGCGCGAGTGACGACCGCGAGCTCGTCCGGGAGCTCGGAGGAGAGGACCGAGAAGGCCCTCGCGAGCGGTGATGTCGGTGGTCAGGGCGGGCGGAGAGCTGGAGACCAGGAGGATCAGGTTCTACGCAATGCCGCCGCGCGGGGTCGAGTGGCCATATCTACTAGTAAACCACAGGAACTACAACCTCGCAAAATTTATGAGCTCTCGATATATGAGATTACACGCCGAGCCCGCGAATCCCCCTAGGGGCATTTAAAGAAGAAGAAGAAGGTGGCGATGAGGTCGAATCTCATAAATGAGAAGAGAAGCCCGACGAAGAGGAAAAAAAGGAGAAAGGGGAAGGGGCTTAGGGATCGCCCTCGAACAGCGAGCCGAGCTCTTTGACCTCCTCGTCCGATCCTGCCTCCTCCTCACGTCTCTTCAGGTACTCCTCTAGGGCTTCGGTCACTATCCTCTCTTTGCTCTTCTTCGTGAGGGCTGACAACACTGTTATCTTCAGAAACAGCTCGTCGGGTACCCTAGCGGTTATTCTCCTCATCCGTCTCACCCTCGAGGAGCTTCTCTATTACGGCCCTGAACTTGGAGATCAGGTCGACAGCACACCACGCGGCCCAGACGTTGACGTAGCGACCGCAGTACCTACAACGGAAAATAACGCAGTTACCTGCGTGACAATAGTACGCCACTGGGTCGGGGTCCTCACATCTGCACTTTCTCTTCAACCACCTGAGATTTGCTATGTCGCACGCCAAGAACTTAACCGCATCCGCTAAGGTAGGCTTACTCATCTTCCCACCTCCTGCCCGTGGGAGTCTGTCGCCCCCACGGGCCTCAGGGGTGGGGGTAAAGAAGGCAAAGAAGAGGGCTCAGTTCTGTCGCCCCCACGGGCCTCAGGGGTGGGGGTAAAGAAGGCAAAGAAGAGGGCTCAGTCCTCGAGCGTTATGGAGTGGCGCTTCATCGCTCTGTAGACTGCGTTTAACATGCCGTGGTACTCGTGTATCCACGCCGAGGCCTTGAGGTTCTCCACGACGTCCCTGAGGGCTACGTTGAGCCTCCCCTCCCTCTCCGCTTTTATGATCCTGTTCACCGTTTGCTCGATCTTGTACCTCCATATTGGCCTCACCAGCTCCCAAGGTATCTCCTGCACCAAAGTCGCACTGAAGGGCGTGTCCTCGCCGATGAGGTGGAGCTCGTCGATCAGGACCTCTCTGAACTTGAACTCCGTTTCAGTGGGTTTCTGCAGCTCGTCGTAGACCACTGTCACCAGGTACGCCTTCTTCTCCTTCTCCGCGACGACTCTGTGCGTCTCGCTCACGCTGTAGTAGTTGTAAGCCCTGGGCCAGCCAGGGGCGTTGAAGTAGTTAGACGCATCGCACTCAACATAGAGCTCGACCTCGAGGCCCATCGTCTTCAGCCGCTCTCGCAGCTCCTCCTCGAGGGCCTCGACCTCGTCCTCCTTCCCTTCCTCGAAGGCCTTCAGGGACCTCTTCGCGAAGTCCTCGAACACCTCCTTTAACCTCTCCTTCAGCTCCATCTTTTCTCACCTCCTCGTGTATACTAGTGCACAAACCTGCTTATAAGCTTTTACTCATTACTGCATGTGTGCTTCTGCAGATGTCTGACGTGGATCGTCCCGTAATCAGAGTGCTCTGCATATACAGAATATTTAGGATATGTGCGTTGAGTAAGGCTTATGAGGGGCCTCGTCGCATTTTTAATCGTGAGAGCGCATGTCCTTGGTCGAGCTCGAAAGAGATGAAGACGTGGAGCTCGCGAGGATGCTCATCGCCAGGTACCACAGCCAGGGCCTTCCAAGGGGTGGCGGAGCGGCCCGCCGACATCGCTGGTTCGCCTGGCTCGTCGAAGGCTACGTAGTCGCGGTGGCCTGGCTCCACGACAACACGCCGTTCAGGTTCATAGCCGAGAGGTTTCGAATAGGCCACGAGAACTCGTACTTCATAAGGCGCATATGCAAGTGCGCCCCCGGCGACCACTTGGTTGACTTCCTGAACGCGATGGCCGAGAGGCTCAGGGACGAGGGCAAGGAGTGCGTCTGGACGCTGGGCCTGGACGACCACAGCAACGCGCTGTACAAGAGGGCAGGGTTCATTGAGCTAGGAAGGACCCCTCGCTCGGGCCACCCGGTCTTCGCTAGGTTCCTGAGGGGGCGATGACCTTCGAGCCCCCCCTTCTTTACCATCGCGAAGGCCATCACTCGCTTCCATGCATATATTCAGTATATGTAGAATACGCAGAGCTAGCCCCTCGTCGGCTGAGCCCTCAACGCGCTGGGGTCCGCTGGGCCGTCGCGACGGCTCGGCCAAGCGGTGGCGCCCCGAAGGCCGTCGTGGAGGCGCCTCGCACATATTCATATTATATAAAAAAGACATGGCGTGGCCAAGGCCGTCGCGATGGCCTTCGCGGGGCTCACGCGGGGAGGGGCACGAGCCCTCCGAGCGCTGCCCCGAGGACGCCGACGACCACGTCGACGACCCTGTTGGCCGTGGGCTCCTCGACGTCCGTCCTGAAGAGGACCTCGTAGAGCTCCCACGCGAGGAGGAATGCCACCGCGAAGCAGAGCCTCATGCCAGACATCCCGAGGTAGAGGCCCAAGAGGAAGTGGCCGAGGGTCCACCTGTCGACCGCCTTCACCGCACCCCCCTCCTTCACCTCGCCGCGGGCCTCCTGGCCGAGGCCAGGATCCTCCTCCCCCTGGCCTCCGCCCTCTCCCTCCTCATCCCGAGGCTCGCGAGGTAGGAGACGTAGTCCTCGAGCGAGAGCTCGCCTTTCTTCAACATCGCGTCCGCCTCCCTGAGCGCGTCCTCGAGCGCCCTCACCTCGTCCTCGACGAGCGCCCTCCTCACCCTCAGCTCGACCTCCTCGGCCGTCAGCGCGAGCCTCTTCAGCTCGTCCCTCAGCTGCTCCTCCGTCATGAAGCCCATCACGTACTTCTTCACGAGCGCGTTCGCGAGCGCGCTGCTCTCGTCCCTCGTCATCTTGAAGAACTCGTCCGCGACGTACTTCGACCAATAGTAGTCCGCCAAGGCCATCGCCCTCTCGTATCTGACGCCGAGCCTCGTGGCCTGGTCGACGAACTCGCTCTTGCTCAGCCTGCCCCTCTTCAGTTGCTCGACGAGGTCTGAGAGCTGCAGCTCCGCGACCTCCGCCTCGAACTCGAGCCTCGCCCTCGCGAGGGTGAGGGAGACCTCGACCTCGCTGAAGCCGAGCCTCCTCAGCTCCTCCTCGAGCTGCTCCTCTGTCATCAACCCCCTCTTAAATTTCGCTACGAGCGCCGCCCTCAACGCCGACCTCTCGTCCCTCGTCTCCTTCACGACGACGTAGTTGTCCCTCACGTACTGCAGCAGCGCCGCGTACTCCTGCACGAGCTCCTCGTCGAAGCCGAATGAGCGCAGCTGCTCCACGAGCTCCTCCCTGCTCATGTAGCCCTCGAGGAACTGCCTCTCTAGGTACGACATCGCCTTCCTCCTCACCGCCTTGCGCCTCCTCGAGTCGAGGAACTCGAGGAGCGGCCTCGCGAGCTCGGACGAGACGCCGAGGAGCGGGAGGTAGTGCTCGACCTCCTCCCTCCTCGCGACCCCCTCGACGTAGTCCTCTATCACGTACCTCCTCAGGAGCGAGCGCTCGTCCCTCGCCGCCCTCCAGAGCAGCCCCTTCGCGACCACCTCGACGAACTCGGGGTGGTAGAGCTCGTAGCGCAGCATGCGCTTCAAGACGTCCTCCGAGAGCTCCCCCGTCTCGACTATGAATGCGAGCTGCGAGGGGGACGGCAGCTTCCACATCGCCTCCTCCATCGCTTTGTGCGGCCTCAGGACCCCGGAGAGCGTCTCCGCCTTGTCGACGTTCAATATCGAGAGCCAGGCGCGGTACTCCCCCTCGTCCATCTTACCCCTCTGAAACGCGGTGAAGACCGACGCGAACGGCGGCTCCTTGTATATCGACCTCATGTACTTCCTCGCGATCTCGTCTGGATATCCCGCGATCCTCAGATACGACATCGCCTCCTCCTCGTCTATTATGTTCTTCGCGAGGAAGGTCAGCGAGTCGTTGACGTCCGGCCTCGACGTCCTGAAGGACATCCTGATCGCGTACTCCAGCGGCTTCTGCACGGCTATCGCCGTGAAGACGGAGGTGAACACCTTGACGTCGAAGACCGAGCACACGACGTCCTTGACGAACGCCCTCACGCCGTCCGGGACTATGCCCGTGCCCAGGACGTGGAGGCTCAGCAGGTCGACGGCTATCATCGCGCCGACGCCGAGGCCGAGGATCGGCAGCATGGCCTTGAAGACCCCCTCGGCCCCCTCTCTCTCGTACGCCTCGGGGAGCCCCCTCATCGTCCTCACGACGAGGGAGATCAGCTCAGAGAAGTGCGAGCTGATTTGATCCCATAACCCTTTCAACGCGTTGAGGAGCGGCTCGCCGACGTTCTTAGACAGCCACTCCCACGCGGCCCTCAAGAAGTTCATTATGCCCTCCGGCAGGGTCTTCGTGAAGAAGTCGTAGATCATGCCCGGGAGCTCTGCGAAGAACTTCCTGACCCCCTCGAAGAACGAGGGGACGTCACTAGTGAAGAAGCGGACGAGGGCGCTCCAGCCCTCCCCGAAGGCCTTCGTCAGCCAGTCGAAGAGCTCCGCGACCTTCCTCGGCAGCGAGGCGAAGAACTCCGCCGCGCCCGCGAAGAACGAGGGGACGTCCTTTGTGAAGAAGTTGACGACCGCGCCGGCGAAGGCCTTTATCGGGTCGACGACGGGCCTGAAGATCTCGTAGAGCGCCGCCGCGACGCTTGAGAGAGCGCCGTCGAACGCCCTGACGACCTGCTCCCCCGCGGCCTGGATCGCCGGGAGGACCGCGTCCCTCATCGCCTTGTAGGCGAACGCGGGCCCGACGAGGAAGAGCCTCGCTATGCTCTTCCAGGGCTCGCCCCAGCCCCTCGTCCATTCATCTGTTATCAGCCAGACGTCGAGCGCGAACCTAGCGAGCGGCCCTGCGACGCTCCTCCACAGCCAGTCGAGCGCTCCCTTCAGGGCCTCGTCGAAGAAGGCCCACACCCTACCCGGGATGTCAACGACGAAGCTCAGTACGTCCTCGAAGAAGCGCTGCACGGAGTCGAGGGGCCAAGGCCATCCAGCGTCGAGGTCGAGGGAGAGCCGAAAAAAAGAGGCGGGGTCAAGGAGGCCTGGGGAGCTCGACAAGCCACCTCACCTCGACGTCCTTTTCGCTGAGCCTGTAGCGAGATGCGTACTTCTTCTTCACCAGCTCCTCGACCTTCGCCTTGTTGACCTTGTCGACGTCGACAACGAAGACCTCGCTGTGCATGAACTCGTCCGTCGTGACGACGACGTACTGGTATTGCACCACGTTGACCTTCGGCTTGACGTACGTCAGTATCACGTCCTCAACCCTGACGAGCAACCCTCTCCTCCTCCAGCCCCTCCTCGAAGTACTTCAAGAGCTCCTGCGCCACTTGGAAGACCGCGTCCTTGTCCCCCCTGGCCGCCTTTATTATCAGCTTCATCACGAGCTTGTTTATCTTCGCGCTCAGTGAGAGCTCAGCGCCCACGGCCTCTCACCCCGAGCCTCCCCCTCCCCTCTTCAGCCCCCTCTCTACCGCCAGCTGCAGGAAGAAGGCGTAGAGGAACGCCCTCAGCGCCGCGTAGAGCTCCTCTACGCCCGGGAGCCTGGTCTCGGGGAGCGCTGCCGCGAGGGCGATCGCGGCTATTATCGCGCTGTCGACGATCACGTACTTCCACGGCTTCCTCCTCCTCCTCTCGCGGGGGTCGTCTGCGATGTCGAGCACCGTCAGCCCCCTCCCTCCTCCCCCTTGGCTTCTCCTTGAGAGAGGAGCATCTGCTCTATGATCGCCTCGTCCATCTTCTCCTTTACGTACTGCACCACCTTCCTCTTGCACTCATTGCAGAGCCTCCTGTATATCTCCCTCACGTCTATCGTGAGCCTCAGGCTCACGCCACATCTCCTCGAGCTCTCTCCTGTGCACCACGACCTTATAGCTTTCGACCCTCATCTCCGCGACCTCGAAGGCCCCGCGGCAGAACGCGACGACCCTGCCGTCCTTCACGAGCCTCAGCTCCTCTCCGTCGTACTCGAGCTCGCACGCCGAGCCAGAGGGCAGCTCGACCCTGACCTTCTTCGCCTTCTTCTCCTCGACCCTGACGACGCGCACCACGCTCGCTCACACCTCGACCACGACGAACGTGACGCTCGTGTAGACGTCCGTGTCTGTGTCGAAGTACAGGAGGTCCCCCCCGCTCAGCCTCACGATCCCGCCAGTCACTATGTCCCACGCGCACCCCCTCGGCTCGAGGTAGCCGTACGCGAGCAGGTGGTCGTAGCCGCCTATCCTCGCGTACACCGCGAAGTCCTCCCTGTAGGTCGGGTTCGTGTTGAGCGCGAAGTACCTCATCGTGAGCACGTACGCCGTCCTACCGTATGGACACGTGTAGACGTAGTAGACGCCGTTCACGCCCGTCGCGTACGCCACCTTTTGAGTCCCCTTCTCGATGAGGGCGGTCGGGGCTATCGTGGCCTTGAAGTCGAGCACGTTTATGTTGAGCGTTACGGCCTGCGCAGCTATGTTGACGTTCAGCGTCGTCGACCCGGTCACGTAGACGTTCAGGGTCACGCCCGAGGCGACGCCCGTCAGGTAGACGTTGAGCGTGGTCGTCGAGGAGGTTATCCTCACGTCCAGGGTGACGGACTGCGCAGCTATATTGACGTTGAGCGTGACGGAGGACTGTATGCTCGTCTTGACGTTCCCCGCGGCGTCGAGCGGGCCCCTCACGGACACGTCGAGCGTCACGGCCGAGGACGCTATCGCGACGCTCAGCGTCGTGGTCGACCCCGTGACGTTCACGTTGAGCGTGGTCGTCGAGGAGGTTATCCTGACGTCCAGGACGACCGCCGAGCCGGTCAGGTTGACGTTGAGCGTGGTCGACCCCGTGACGTAGACGTTCAGGGTAGCGGTGGAGGAGGTTATCCTCACGTCCAAGGTGACGGACTGCGCAGCTATATTGACGTTGAGGGCGGAGAGCGTCTGCGCCGCTACGTCGACCCTGAGGGCCGAGATCGTCTGCGCCGCTACGTCGACTGCGAGGGAGGGTATGACCTGCGCCACGACCGCGACGGGCAGGGTGAAGTCCGGGAGGCCCTCGGGGTCCCCTCCTCCTCTTGCCCCCTCCTCGACGCGCTGAGGCGCCTCACTCAATGCCCATCACCTCCAGCGCGCGCTTCAAGGTGACGAACATCGCGAGCTCGGGGTAGGCGAGGGGCCTCGGGAGTATCAATAATCTAACTATGAAGCGGTGCTCGTAGACCTCGTCCTCGTTCCAGCCCTCCAGAACGAGCTCGTCGTCCGTGCGGAGCTCGTAGACCTCGTCGAAGACGAGCTGCTCCCCGTCGCCGTGCACGTCCCCCTCGTAGGGGATGACCTGGGTCTCGCCGTGCTTGACGACGAGGTGCGCGAGCGCTCTATGTCCGTGGGGTATGAGCACCCACACCTTCCTTATCACGCCTGCGGGCGCCCTGACCCTCTCCCTTATAGGGGCCTCCCTCGGCGTGCGGGGCGGTATCACGACGTCCTTGCAGACGAGGGGCACGGCTACTCCTCGCCCTCGGGCAGGAGCTCCAGCAGCCCGGCCCAGGCGTCTACCTCCTCGGTCTCCGGGTAGACGGCCTCGTACTCCAGCAGGTAGCCCACGACGAGCTGGAGCACCTCCTCGTCGCTCGCGTCCCTCGGAACCATGAACTCGTGCCTCACCTTGGACCTCAGCTCTACCAGGTCGTGGTCCAGGGCAGACGGGTGAGGCCTCCTGGCGAGCATCACCTGGCCACCCCCCTGACGGTCACCGCTTCGAGGGCCCTGGCCGGCGCCTTGACCAAGCTGACGAGAGACGCCCCGTACAATTTTGCGTGGTAGAAGTTGCTGGCGAGGTCGATCCACTCGAGCCTCCCGTCCCCGTCCACGTCCTTGACCAAGTCGGGCCTGGCCAGGAGCCAGACGACCAAGCCCTTCCTCACGGGGCTCGCGGGGCTCAACATGTTGTGCCT
>Ga0209821_100192_pt1 | contig 9929 bp, 10 predicted proteins | sample SSWtaG_3_FD_184118 | JGI IMG/M metagenome (GOLD analysis project Ga0209821, IMG submission 184118) | Hot spring microbial communities from Sandy's Spring West, USA to study Microbial Dark Matter (Phase II) - SSWTFFsm_matched (SPAdes)... | ecosystem: Environmental > Aquatic > Thermal springs > Hot... | reverse complement strand
CGTATTTTGCGAATTCCCGCATGTCTATGCGCTTCTCTACGCTGTCTATGTGAACGATGTATCTGTACATGATGAAAACTCTGGCGTATTTCTCGCCTGTTTTGCCCGCCGCGTTTGAAAGAACGATGTTGAGTTGGGTATCAACGGCGTGGAGGATACCTCTGAAGACCTCCCCATTTGACAAGACCACCTGTACCTCTTTTCCGATCACGTTGTTTAGCTCGGCGACAAAACGCTTGCTGGCTTCTGCAAGTGTTGAGGCCATGAGGGGGGCGAGCTCCAAGTATTAAAATTTGTTCACCAGCCGGCGGCCGTCGGGGTTTTATATAAGTCCAACGTATACTTTTTCGCCGATTTTCACTGGGAGCTCTTTTTTGATGTCAAGCTGTAGGCCTCCTATGGAGATACGGGTTATTCCCTCCTCTACGTAGTACACAACGCCCCATGCGTAGACCTTGTACTTGTGTAGATCTTGGTCTTTTTCTTTGTGTATAACTAGTTTTATTTCATCTCCTTTAGATATGCTTATTCCAAGTCTATCTAGCGGTAGCTCCAGTACTACATCTACATCCCCCTTTAAGGTGATTATGTTGGGGTTGTCGCTGGTTACGTCGTCAACTTTTAGCGAAAACTCCATGCCGCGTGTTTTGAGTCGATATAAAAATTTTGATGAGGTCATAAAAACTTCCGCCCAACTCTCTCTTCATAGAATAAGATATAATCTATGAGTTTAATACATCGAAAAAACAATCGACACGTGATTTGTCCATATTGTAAGTCTGACAAAATAATACTAAATGAGAACGGCGAGTATGTGTGCACCGACTGCGGAACGGTGGTGGGATACGAGCTTGTTCTGCCAAGGGTGAAACTTGAAATGCCGTTGAGGAGAGAAAGCCGCCTCCTTGTATTTCTCCAGAGAGAAACGAAGGAGACGGTCAAAAGGAAATACAGCGAGTTGGTGAGGTTCTACGTAGCCAAAACAGCGAGGGAGCTGGGCCGCCCAGATCTTGAACGCGTTGCGTTGTCAACTTTTCAAGGTCTAGATAAGCGGGTGTACCAGGGGAAAAACCCGAGGGTGCTGGCCGCGGCTCTTGTGTACATAGCGGCGGAGAAGACGGGCTACCACATCCACAAGCAACAGATAGCTCTCCTGCTCAACATAAGCAAGTTCAGTATAAGGGACACGGTTACGAAACTTAGGCGGCATGTTACGTAGGAGTAGCAACTTGCCGCATCTCCTGGCCCTGATAATAGAATGTGTAGAGTGTAAACACGCCTGTCGCGAGAAGGGCCTCTGCGTTTTCGCTGAAGAGGAGATGCGAGACGTAGTGGCCCTGTCGTCGCGGATCTTCCGCAAAGACGTAGACAGCACGTTGCAACTACGCTATGAGCTCTTCGCAAAAATAGACAGAAAAGTTGCACTAAGAGCAACTTTGGCCACGGTAGGTCTCCAGGAGATTGCCGACTTAGTTGAAGACGAGGTTGAGGATATTTTGCTGATACCCGGCAGGCCGATCTACATAACGAAGAAGAGCGGTAAATTCAAAACCCCAAAAACGGCGGATGGCGCCACGATAAAAAGCTTGTTGAAGCTCGCGCAGATGAAGGGAATAGAGCTAACCACGGCAACCCCCTCGTTTAGATACGGTCTGCGGTTTGGTGAGATAAGAATGAGAATATCGCTAGACCTCCCCCCCATTGTCCCGAACCCACAAGCCTACATCCGCATACATAGGGGCAAGATTACCCTGCGTCAGCTGGTGGAGAGCGGGTTCCTGACACGTGAGCAGTTGGCGAAGATCTATGCGGTTTTGAAGGAGGGGAGACATATAGTGGTGACGGGCCCCCCGGGTAGCGGCAAGACCACCTTACTTGCCGCACTTGATGACCTCATCCCCGGCAACTTGCAACGGGTCTACATAGACGAGGCAGATGAATTTGAAGAGGACCCAGATAAAAATCAAATCAAGATACGCGATGTGAACAAGGCGAGACAGATCTACGCATCTTTAAATAGAAGTATAGACGTGGTCTTCATAGGTGAGTTGCAATATGAAGATCACTTCTATGCGTTTAAAACAGCCACTGAGATCGGGCTTCAGACGTTCGCTACTATGCACTCAGTGACGGTAGAGGAGGCGTTGAGGAGACTGGAGAGATATACGGAGGTGAAAAACGTGGCCATTATACAGCTAGCCAAGCGGTATGGGGCGGCCATAGAAAGACGAGTCGTAGAGATATATGCTAAGTGAATACATAGCGCACAGAATCCAGGAGTTACATGAGAAGGCGTATAATAAGCTAGTCCTTATACTTGCATCATCTGCCATGGCCAGCGTACTCCTAAGCGGGTTGGCGTTGTTGGCGAGCCCCGCCTTTAAATATCTCGCAGTAGCCGTGTTTATCTCAGGTATCCTCCTCGCAGAGAGGGTACATAAAAATACTCTGAAGAAAATGAGAAAGCTCTTGACAAATCCAGAGAGAGAAGTCGTTGCCCGCAGATACATCGCCGCGTTAAAAGACCTCTACGCCGCAGACGAAATCATCTACAGAGCGCTGGCAGACCCCAAAATAGAAGACCCTGTAGTAAAGAATGAGAAGAGACCCATAGTCGCCTCGGCCCCCTTCTTTAAAGCCAGATACGCGGCGCTGAAGAGCAGGTCAAGAATCGTAATCACTGCCACCTCCCTATCGATAATACTGCCTCACTTTATAGTAACAAAAGATATAATACTAACGATTATAGTACTGGCAATATTATTACTTACTAGAAAAGTAATTTAAAAAAATCTAGTCGAACTCTTCCTTCTTCTCCTCCTTCTTCTCTTTCTCTTCTTTCTCCAGCTTGGAGGCGGCGATGATCTCGTCGATGCGCAGGATCATGGAAGCCGCCTCAACGGCGACCTTCAACGCGTTGAGCTTCACAGTAAGCGGCTCAATGAGCCCAAGCGCCATCATGTCCACAACCTTGCCCTGGTAAACGTCTAGGCCGTATCTCCAGCCGTCAAGTTGCTCGTGTTTATGCGTCAACTCGGTCAATATGTCAATGGGGTCGAGACCCGCGTTCTCAGCAAGTGCCTTCGGGATGGCCTCAAGCGCCCTCGCAAAGGCCTCCACGGCGTATTGCTCTCTGCCGCCGACCTTAGGCGCGAAGGCCCTCACGGCCTTGGCCGCCTCAACCTCGGCAGCGCCGCCGGCAGGCAAGATGTAGGGCTCCTCCACCACGTCCGCCGCCACAGACAACGCATCGTCTAGGTTCCGCTCCGCCTCGTCGACAAGCCTCTCGAAGCCGCCTCTCACCAAGATAGATACCGCCCTCGGGTTCTTACACTGCTCCACAAACACCATCTTCTCGTCGCCGACTCGTCTCTCCTCAACAAGCCCGGCGAAGCCGAGGTCGGCCTCGCTCAAGTCCTCGATGTTTGTCACAAGCCTGGCGCCGGTCGCCCTAACAAGCTTCTCGATGTCGCTACGCTTCACGCGCCTCACAGCAAGGATGCCCGCTTTGGCGAGATAGTACTGGGCAATGTCGTCAATTCCCTTCGTTGTAAACAGCGCAGTAACGCCAAGCGCCTTGAGCTTATCCACGTAGCTCTTGAGGATCTTCTCTTCCTCCTCCAAGAACGCCCTCATTTGTGTGGGGTCGTTGATCCTGATCTCTGCGTCGATCTCCGGCTTCTCCACCTCAAGAGGAGCGTCGAGAAGTGCTATCTTCGCGTTGACAACCCTCTTAGGCATCGCGGCATGCACCACCTCCTTGTCTACAATTACGCCGTAGACAAGTTGCGTGTCGAGGAGGGAGCCACCATGCTTCTTCACGATCTGGATGTTGTCAAGATCCACATACCACTTGCCATTTCTCTCTTCGGCAACTTGCAACACGGCCTTCACAGCCAAGTCTGCAAAGTACTCCTTCACAGTCTCGGAGATCTTCCCGCCCATTGAGGTCATGGCTATCTTCTTCAAAGTCTCCGTGTCTGTCCTATTCACCGGGACCGCAACCTTGCGGAGGTGCTCGGTAGCCACGTCGAGAGCTTTCTTGAACCCGCTCACAACAACGGTTGGGTGGATGTTCTTCTCCAGCAGCTTCTCAGCCTCCTCCAGCAGGGCGCCAGCCAGCACCACGGCAGAGGTGGTGCCGTCGCCCGCCTCCTCCTCCTGAGACTTCGATATCTCCACCAGCAACTTGGCAATGGGGTGCTGGACGTCCATCTCGTCTAGGATCGTCGCGCCGTCGTTGGTGATAGTAATATCGCCGAGGGAGTCGATGAGCATCTTGTCCATGCCCTTCGGGCCAAGCGTGGTTCTCATTACCTCAGCTATAGCTCTGGCTATCATTATGTTCAGTCTCAACGCCTCTTTTCCAAAAGCCCTCTGCGTGCCTTCCTTCAATACGAGCACCGGCACGCCCCCTATCTGGGTTAATACCGCCTGACTCATGGCTTGACAAAAATTGTGTATATAAAAACTTTTCTACCGCCGGGCGCGCGTCGCCGCAGGGAGAAGGGCGGGGGTCAGAGCAGCTCGAGAGTTCTAGCCAGAGGCACCACGGAGTCCTCCCCTACATATACGGTGTCTTCAAACTGCGCCACGAAGCCTCTGGACTTCTCAACAAGCACTTCATAGCCATGTAGCACCCCTGCCTTTAACGCCATCGTGATAGTGGAGTCGTCTATCTGCGGGAACCAGCGGGGGGTAAATGGCAAGGGCCCCGCCTCCGAGCTCACCACATCTATCAGCGGCTGAAAAACCTTGTGTCTCATCCTCGCCAGGCGGTATATTGTGATCTCTCTCCCGTCTGTCACATAGCCCTCCCCATTGGTTGCGAAGGGCTCCACCGCGTAGACATCGCCGGGGGAAAGAGATTGAGATGCCGACTTATCTGGGTAGTTGGGTATTACGTATCCCGCATGTAATAAATAACGCTCGATTTTGTGCCCGGTGAGGTTATATATGGGGTTGAAGCCGTGGTTCTTGATAGCGCGCTCCACGGCATCGCCTATCTGCCACGCCTTGATCCCCGGCTTCGCCGTGTTTAACGCAACCTCAAGGGCGGCTTTTGCGGCTTTGGCCAAGTTTGTAAAGAGCGGGCCTAAGGCCACTGTGACCGCCGCATCGACGATGTAGCCATCCCGTTGAGCCCCCACATCGATCTTTACGAGACCCGTCTTTGGAATCAGCAAGTTGTCCCCGCGTTTCGCCGTGTAGTGCGCCGCCACCTCGTTTATGCTCATGTTGACTGGAAACGCCGGCCTCGCGTCGTTGGCCCTGATGAAGGCCTCCACCTTTTCACATATCTCCAAAATAGGGACATCGGGCTGTACCAAGTCAAGCGCGTATTTAAGCGCCTTATGTACCACGTCGCCCACCTGTCGCAGTAACCTGAGCATCGTTTGAAACGGGGTGGGGGTTTAAATTTTTGGAAGGGGAAAATAGTTTTAAAGATGAACCTAGACGGCAACCATGGGAGCCTTAACCATAGTGGCGAAGTACATGATCGTAGCGCAGATGGAGGTAAACGGCGGTGTGGATAAATCCGACATAATAGGCGCGTTGTTTTCCCAAACAGAGGGTCTGCTTGGTAAAGACATGGACTTGAGAGAGCTCCAGATGATGGGCCGCGTGGGGAGGATAGAGGTTGACATTGTTGAGAAAAACGGCAAGACAAAGGCCAAGATATATATCCCAAGCAACCTAGACAGATACGAAACCGCCTTAGTAGCCGCCCTCATCGAAAGCGTCGAGCGGGTGGGGCCCTACCCAGCCTCGGTAAAGGTGCTAGAGATCAGAGATCTCCGTGAGGAGAAGAGGAAGAGAATTGTAGACAGAGCCAGAGAGCTCGTCAAGCTAATAGAGGAGGAGATTCTGCCAGATACTAAGGAGATAATCGACAAGCTGAAGGAGGACGTGGCCAAGGCAGAGGTGGTCGAATATGGGCCCGAGAGGCTTCCGGCAGGTCCAGACGTCGACAAGTCCGACTCCATAATAATTGTGGAGGGGAGAGCCGACGTGGTGAACCTGGTGAAGCATGGATATAGAAACGTCATAGCTCTGGAAGGCATAAGCAGGGGGATACCGCAGACGATAATAGACCTCAGCAAAAAGAAGTCCGTCACCGTGTTTATCGACGGCGATAAAGGCGGCGAGCTGGTGCTGAAGGAGCTGTTGAAGGTGGCTCACATAGATTACGTAGCCCGCGCGCCGCCTGGAAAAGAGGTGGAGCAACTAACAGCCAAGGAGATAGCTAAAGCCCTGAGGAACAAGATTACTCTGGAGGAATGGCTGGCGCAACAGAAGGCGGCTGGAGAAAAGACGGAGACGCCCCCTCCCCCTCCGCCGGCTCAGCCACAGGAGGCCATGCCGCAATTCCCCTTTGACATAGCCAAGAAGATAGAGGAGATGCTCGGCACCCTGGAGGCGGAGATCTACGACGCCAACTGGACGTTGCTGAAAAAGATGCCGGTCAGAGAACTACCCGACTTCCTAGCCGCCACGGGCGACTCTGTATATGCCGTCGTCATGGACGGAATAACCACGCAGAGAATTGTCGACCTAGCGGCTAAGAAGGGCGTTAAGATGATCATAACCGCAAGGGTGGGGCCCTTGACTAAAGTCCCTGAAAACATGAAAATATTGACATTTGAACAACTAAATAAAGTCCAGTAGCGATTTTTCAGCCCTGCCTGTTTTGAGGTCGCTCTCCTTCACGCCTACAACCTCGGCGATTCTCAACGCAGCTGGGATGATCTGCTTCTCTACGTAGTACTCCACGTCAATTCTCTTAGGGTCGTCAAGCAGGATATACGGCACGGCCCTCTCAGACACCTTCTCCCCTCCCTTAACCACCACGTACCCTACGGTGGTTCCCTTCCCCACCCTGTAGCCTCGCTTCTTGAGGAGCAACGCGGCGCTTACGTGAGGAGGATGCGCCTTGTACTCCTCAAGCTCCTTATCGAGCGTCTTCCATATGATAAGGTCATCTATCTCGAACTGGTATCCTTTCAGCTTCGTGATCACGTCTTTTACGTATTTTATTACGTTCTGTCTTGCCTCTGCGGCGTTTCTAGACGTGAGTATAATCTCGATCACCTTCAGCTGCACCTCTTTAGCAAGCTCGCTCCAGTCCCCCCTCACCACCTCAAACCCCACGATGTCTATTCTGCCGTCTTTCAGCAAGCCTGCGTACCTCTTCTTGGCCTCGGTGAAAAGCACCTTTACATACTCTTTGTCTACCTTAATCTCAATCCCGTAGCGCTCCTCCACGTATTTGGTAAGTTTCTCGACGTCTCCGCCCCTCTTGACAAAGAGGCTGTCTGTGTCGCCGTAGATAACGACTATGCCCATCATCTTCGCCCGCTCAATGACGTCCCTAAGTATGGCCCTGGCAAAGGCAGTCACAGACTCCGCCACCTCCTTCTTATACCACCTTGCCCCCACCCAGCCCAGATACCCGTACATGGCGTTGGCCATTACCTTAAGTGCTCTCTGCCTCTCGTCGAGCACCCGATACTCGGGCGAGTCAGGTGGGTATTTCTTCATCTCCTCCCTAACCGCCTTTCTAAGCGCTACAAGCTCTTTAAGAACCTGCGGGACGAAGCCGGGAGGAGCTCTGCGAAATCTATGGCCGACCTCGGGGGCGACCACGACGCCGTCAGGGGGGTCCGGCTCCCCCGGCTCTAGGTAGGTGTCCGGCGATAGGTTGTACCTCATCATAATATTTGGATACATAGAGGAGAAGTCCAGCACCAAAATGTCGTCGTATAAGCCGGGCCGCGGCTCCAGAACTATTGCGCCTCTATACGGCTCGTACTCCCGCTCCTCCCTGTTGGGTGCCACCTCGCCCATGCGGTAGGCGTAGCGCAGAAGCATCCACTCCACCCTGTTGCCCACGCTGGCCGCGGCCACTTGGTCGAGGGGAAGGCCCGACACGGCGGAGAGCTGTATTAGAAATGACAGGAGCTTATCTGCAAGCCCAAGCGTCGACCTCACATCATCGAGGACGTACTGCCTGAGCAACGGCCTTTTGTTTGGGTCGTTCCAGTACTCGTAGATCTTGTGGCCGGGGATGAGGACCCGCTCCCCCCTCTTCATAACGCCGAAGTATTCCGCGACGCGGTCAAGCGTCTTGAGTTTGATCTCGGGAAACTCCTCCACTATGTTGTAGAGGTCCACGTGGGCTCTGCCCACCACAGACCAGTGCCCATACACGCTCTGCTGGGGCACCCCACCGAGTCTATCTACCCTGAGTGGAACCCCCACTACCCTCGCCCGCTCTGACAAGTAGGGCCAGTCAAACTTGTTGGAGTTGTACCCCACAATCACGTCGGGGTCATACGACCTGACAAACTCCACAAAACCACGTAGCGTATCCCTATCGTTTTTTCCAGCGGTTTCAAAAACTTCCTCCTGACCCCCGCTGGTCTTGACAGCGATGAGAATAACGGGGTCCCGGGCTGGGTCGGGGGAGCCCCTCTCGTTGTACACCTCTATGTCAAATGCCAACACACGGAGGGCCGGTGGAAACTCTGGAGAAACACCCTTCCACTCCTTTACGGCATATTGGGGGAGATGACCCAGCCTGCCCGCCTCCTCTACTTCTGCGATGTTCCAACCACAGGGAACCACTCCATTGTCGATCATGTAACGCATGTAGAAACGTATATCGGCCTCGTACACGCCGGAGACGCCCGGCACGGCAAGCGCCGCCTCCCTCAGCCTCCTCACGTCCTCCGGTATTTTGGCAACGGCCTTGAGGAACCTCTTGGGGCGGCCCAGAAACCTCCTTTCCACAACCTCCACAGCCTCCACCGGAGCAACGCGGGAGAGTGAAGCCTTAACCGCCGCCGCGTCGCAGACGGGACAGTCCAGGTAGAAGTAAGGCTTGAAGCCCCTGTCTACAACAACCACTCTCTCCAAGCTCTCCGAAATCCCGAAAATCCGCACCTCCGGCACGCCGCCTACGACGGTGTAGGTGGCATCTAGAGGCCAAATCTTTAGCTCCACATCTCCTGCCATGAAATATATATAAATAACTCGCCTAGCAACTTTGTGGAAATCTTCAAGAAATGCCTAGAGGAGCTGCCCAAGAAACCTGGCACCGCCCACAGCCACATAATCGAGTGGTTGATAGAGAGACTGCGGGAAACATGAAGTTATACCTAGGCATCGCGGTCTTCACCACGGTCTACACAATAGCGCTTACGCTAGGCGTAACCACAGCCCCGGAGCCGCTGCTGTGGAACGGCGTAGTGGGGTTCATGCTGGCGCTATCCCTAGTGCTCGCCGTAATCCCCCTGGCGGGGCCCCTACTCTACGACACAGTCACAATGGTCATGCGTAGCGCGCTAAACCCGCCGATAGACCTAGACCCAGCCCTACAGATTCTGAGACCAGTGTCCTGGATTTTGAACATACTATTCACAACGGCGCTTATACTTTATATACTCCAGTTTAAAAGGCCAATTGCGCGGAGGATCATAAGAGCGTTGCTGTTTTAGGCGGGTTGCCTACAGGGGCGGGGCAGTGGCACCCCGACTTCTTGATGTTCAGATCTGCGTTCACACCTGCGGGTTGACAACACCGTGCCACTCCACGGGGAACCCAAAACCTGTGGCGTGTCGCCTCAGAACTTCGCCAGCTCCGCGGCGGAGGCCGAAGATGCACGTCGTTTGTTGCGTCTGGGAGAACGTGAAGCCCCTGCCGGATTCGGCGGAGGAAAACTTCGCTGAAGCCCCGGCCGGGATTCGAACCCGGGACCTCCCGCTTACGAGGCCTGCGCGCGGCAGGCCCCATACGGGGCTCCGCCCCTGGGCGCTCCGACCGGGCTGAGCTACCGGGGCTTGTGTTGACGTAGTGCCTGTGTTAAAAATTTTATGTCCGCTCCTCTCTTATGTAGGGTCTCGCGAGCACGACGGCAAACGCCTCGG
>Ga0209821_100191_pt1 | contig 9948 bp, 10 predicted proteins | sample SSWtaG_3_FD_184118 | JGI IMG/M metagenome (GOLD analysis project Ga0209821, IMG submission 184118) | Hot spring microbial communities from Sandy's Spring West, USA to study Microbial Dark Matter (Phase II) - SSWTFFsm_matched (SPAdes)... | ecosystem: Environmental > Aquatic > Thermal springs > Hot... | reverse complement strand
GCCCCCGGCGGGATTTGAACCCGCGACCGTCACCTTTCATCCTTTCGTCAAACCTTCTCGATAGAAGGGTGCCGCTCTATCCAAGCTGAGCTACGGGGGCATTTCATTATTCTATCCTTGATTTGGAAAATAAAGCTTTAAGCATATATTTCAAATTTACTTAATGAGTCTAACTTTTGCTCAAATTAAAAAAATAGAGGAGAAATGGCAGAAGAGATGGGAAAAAAAGAGAGTTTTTGAAGCAAACGTTGATAAAAAAAGGAAAAAATTTTTCATAACGTTTCCGTATCCTTATGTCAATGGCGCACCTCATGTTGGACATACTTACTCCTTTTTCAGAGCAGATACTTATGCAAGGTTTAAAAGATTGATGGGATTTAACGTTTTATTTCCACAGGGCTTTCATGCAACAGGAGAGCCCATTTTAGGAGCAATAGAGAGAATTAAAGGTGGTGATGTTTCTCAAATAGAAACTTTTAAACTTTTTGGCGCCACAGATAAAGATGTAAAAGATTTTATTGAGAAGGGTCCGGAGTTTGTTGCAAGATACTGGATGAACAAATGGATAGAAGTTCTTAGAAAAAGCGGAATGAGCATAGATTGGAGGAGGACTTTCATAACAGCTATTACACCTCATTACAATAAATTCATCGAATGGCAGTACAACACTTTAAGGAAAAAGGGTTTCGTAGTTCAGGGCACACATCCAGTTGTTTGGTGTCCACATTGCCAAAGCCCAACTGGAGACCATGATAGGTTGAAGGGTGAGGGAGAAAGCCCAACTAAATTCTTTGTTGTAAAGTTCAAATTTGGTGAAAAAATTTTGCCTTGTGCGACTTTAAGGCCGGAAACAGTTTTTGGTGTAACTAACATTTGGGTTAAACCAAACGAGAATTATGTTGTAGTAAAGGTAGATAAAGAAAAATGGATAGTTAGTAAAAGGACTGCGGAAAAACTTAAGGATCAATTAAGAAATGTTGAAGAAATTGAGATAATAAATTCTGATTTTCTTATCGGAAAATTAGTAGAGAATCCGATAACAAAAGAAAAAGTTCCAATTTTACCAGCAAGTTTTGTAGACTTAGATTTTGGTACTGGAATAGTTATGTCAGTTCCCGCCCATGCTCCATACGATTACGTAGCTCTAGAAGATTTGAAGAAAAGCGAGATTGGTAGGAAACTTGGTGTTGAGAACATCGTTGCTAAGAAGATCATAGAGTTGGAAGATTATAGAGGTATTCCCGCTGAGGAAGTATGCAAGGTTTATCTTATAGAAAATCAGTCCCAAGTAGAGAAACTCGAGCTTGCTACTCAAGAATTGTATAAAAAAGAGTTTCATAAGGGAAAAATGATAGTTAGTCCTTTCGAAGGCATTCCTGTAAAAGAGGCTAAAGAGAGAGTAGTTGAGTTATTAAAATCCTTGGATTCCTTGGACTACATTTGGGAGACTACTGGCTTAGTTATTTGCAGGTGTGGCACTAGATGTCATGTCAAGATACTTGAAAATCAATGGTTTTTGAAATACTCGGATGAAGAATGGAAAAGAGCTGTTAAGAGATGTATTGAGAGGATGAGGTTCTATCCTGAAGAAATCACCCAACAATTTATTAATACTGTTGATTGGCTAGAAAATAAGGCTTGTGCTAGAAAAACAGGACTTGGTACTAGGTTACCATGGGATAAGGAATGGATTGTAGAAACTTTGAGCGATTCGACGATATACATGAGTTTCTATACCATTTATCACCATCTCAAAGATATTCCGGTTGAGAAGGTAAGCGATGAGCTATTCGATTTTATATTTCTTGGAAGAGGAAGTCCTAAAGAAATTGCTAAAAAGTATGGAATTAGGGAGAGTCTTTTAAGAAAGATGAGGGAAGAATTTGAATATTTCTATCCAGTTGATTTAAGAACTTCTGGAAAGGATTTAGTACAAAATCATTTAACTTTCTACCTCTTTCACCATACCGCAATATGGGACGAGAAGTATTGGCCAAGAGCAATTGCAGTTAACGGGTTTGTTAACGTCGGCGGGGAAAAGATGAGTAAAAGCAAGGGAAACGTTATACCTCTATCGAGATTATTAGAAGAAATAGGAAGCGATTTGACGAGAATAAACATCATTTCTTCTGCAGAAGGTCTTAGTGATGCTGATTGGAGAGGAGAAAATATTAAAGTTTTTCTAGAGAGGATTAACTTCATATTTGAGATAATTAACTCTTTGAAAAAAGCAAAATGTAGAAAAGTTAGGAATGTTGAGAGATTTTTGGTGGAGAAAATAAATAAAATAGGGAAGGAAGCCCTAGATGCTTATGAGAATCTTAAATTTAGAACAGCCACGCAGCTTCTCTTTTTCGAATTCCTTAACGATTTAGAGTGGTATTTTAGGAGAGTTGGAAATATGAGCAACGCTAATGGAAGAGTTTTGAGAAAAGTTTTAAAGATATTTATTCCACTAATTTCGCCTTTAATCCCCCATTTGGCTGAGGAGCTATGGGAAAAACTTGGTGGAAAGAAATTTGTGTTTCAAGCGAAATTGCCAGATTTTGAGAGATTTGAAGAGAAGCCCATTTTAATGGAAAAGTTTTTACAGTCTGTAATTGAAGACATAAGGGAAATAAAGAAGCTTGTGGGTGAAAAGCCGAAAGAGGTTGATATAATAGTTGCGGCTGACTGGAAGTTTAGCCTAGCTGAAAAATTATTAAGAGGAGAGAAAGTTGAGCTTAAGGATTTCTTGAAAAATTTTGAAGATAGGGATAAAGAGTATGTAGCAAAATTCTACAAGAAGATTGTATCTCAAAGGGAGATGCCTATATTCCTCTCAAAAGATGAGGAGATAAAGATATTGGAAGAGGGTAGAGAGTTGCTGGAAAAAGAAGTAGGAAGTAGAGTAATAATTACTTCTGAAGAAAAAAGCGGATTGGAAAAGGCTAAGCAGGCGGAGCCACTAAAGCCAGCCATTTATTTTTCATTTTAACTCATTAATGCTGCCGTTTCTACAGTTGCACCCAAAAGCAAAAATATCATTCCTAAAGAGAGCAAGAAAAGACAATCCTCTATTACAACTTTGCTTCTTATCCCCCTTGTAAAATAGTATGACAGTATTCCTCCGGCAACAGCTGCCAAAAAGTAAGCCACTATTTCCAAGCTACCGTGCGGCATGTAAGAAAGGAGAGCTATTGGAAGCTTTGTAATCCCACCCAAACTTTGAGCAAGCATGCTTGCTGCAGTAGCCAATATAGAGGCATTCCATGCGAGTATGAAAATGGCCCCAGAACCATAAATAAAAGAGAAAAGAAAGCTTAAAAATAGAACCCCAACGTTATTTATGAATATCGTTTGAAATGTACCTCCAAACCAAAAATATCCCCTAATCGCTCTGATTTCATCTATTTGCGTTCTAAAGGTCTTGCTAGATATCTCTGGTGGAAGAATTAAGTAGAGTAGCGAAAACACCAAAGTTATTCCTGCAAAGACAGCAATGAAACAAGAAATAATTTCTCTATAAAATGAGAGGAATACTAAAGAGAACAGCAGGAAAACTCCAAAGTATAGAAATAACATCAATAGCATAAATTCCATTTTTTGATAGAATAAGGAAAATAGTAAGAAGGGTATGAGTACGATTAAAGCCATTTTGGTTATTGATTTCTTGTCTTTTGCATAGAAGAAAAGCAAATCTAATATTCCACCATTTTTCCTAACTAGACTTATTTTACCCTCATATATGTTGAGCTTAGTCATGAAAGGTGTTAGGCCGAGGGTTGTTAAAATTACAGAGTATAACCCAACATCTTCTTTAAACACGACAAAAGAAATTGAGAACGATATAAGGGATACGATTGCTGATAAATAAAAAGCGCTCCAGGGATTTCTTATTCCTTGCTTTAGCGAAACTAAGCTTTCGAGCACCATAAAAATTATTGTTCTGAAAAATTTTAATCCATTCGTAAAAAAGTTTTATGAAAATTGAAAAAAACACAATTGGGTTGGTTTTGATTTTGATTATGGTGGCTTCTACCTTCGCTTTCACTATTACTCAAAAACAGGATTATTTTTATAGGGAAGAAGAAGGAAAAGGTCTTCCGATGCAAAGAATTTTAAGTTATATGTCTGAACCTCAAAAGACATTAGCCATATCAAATGGCTTTACGATCATTTACTTCAATTATACCTCCCCCTACGATGAAGTAAAATCCTATTTAGAGGCATTGGCAAGAGATTATTATGTATATGTTATCGAAAGTTATTCTACCGAAAGGTATCTCAGAGTGGAAAGTTTGAAAGGATCGAGGGAAATTAAAGACCCAAATATAAATCAAACAATTGATGTTCTATGTCAAATTATGATTAACAGACCAATAGATTGCGTGTTAAGGGAGATAGGATGATTGAAGAAAAAGGAGAGATTAAGATTTTTGTCGAAAAAGATAGACTCTTTTCTACAAATTTGGAGTTGAGGGATAGCCACATAGGGGAGTTTAAAAACAATAAAATATACCTGCATCCAGTAGAAGTATTCTATTTGGCTAATATAAGAAAGGCAAAAGTTTATGATGGAAGTGAAGAATTATCGCTTTCAAAAGTCTTTCAAAGATTTTACTCAAGCTACTTTTTCGTTAAATACAACGTTTATAGGGACTGGAGAGATAGAGGACTATTCATAACTTTACCAGAAAGGGTAGAAATGAAAAATTATGGGAAAAGTCCTGTCAAAAAATATCCTTCTAAACACTTCTCTTTCCAAATAAACTTCCCAATATTTTTTATTAAAGAAGAATGCTATTCTTTGGCTTTTGGTAGAGAAGCGAGAAAGTTTTTTGAAAATTATTGGTTTGGTCAGTGGGGAGTTTATAAAAATGTTGAGAGGGGAAGTGCATTAACGCTCGACGCAATCGAAACGCTTTATCTCTCCAAAAAAGGAGCAGATATTCTAGATATTTCATCGAATAAAAAATTGAGTTTTGAAGATGTGTTAAAAGAGGTTGAAAAGAGAATACCTTATGCATCTAGGACTTTGGAAGTTTATGAAGATTGGAGGGATAAAGGATTCGTTTTAAAAACTGGCTTTAAATTTGGGACCCATTTCAGAATTTATTTTCCGGGAGCGAAGCCCGTTGGAGAGAAAAAGGAGTGGCAACATTCAAAGCATGTTATACATGTTTTTCCCAAAGAAGTTAGCATGCCGATGAGCGAATGGTCAAGGGCAATTAGAGTTGCTCATAGCGTTAGAAAGACTTTTATAATGGCAATTCCCGGAATGAAAAAGGAAGATTATTTGAAGGAAAAAACGCCAATAGATTTCGTTGCTTGGCATAGGAAGAGTGGAAATCAGGTTGAGAAGCCAGAAAAAGACGACCCTTCTTTTCTTGTTATTTCTTTGAATGAGGATGAGAGCTTAAGCGGAAAAATGTTGGCCAGCGCCTTAGATGTAGCTGATGAAGTTGGGCTAAGACTTTTAATAGCTATAAACGATAGAGAGACAAGCATTACTTACTATTTAGCCAACAGAATAGAACTTCCAGGTTCTCAGCACAAATACTACGAAATAGAATGGTTTACTCCTTAATCACTAGTAAGTAAAGATATTTAAGCTTTTCGGTGCAATAATTAATCATGAGCAGAAAATTGGTAGTAATATTTTTTGCACTGATAGCGATTCAATTAGCTTATGCTCAAAGCTTTGAAGTTTTAGAGAGGTTTTGCGAGGGCAATTATCTTATAGCTAAAGTAAGAGAGGTTAGTGGTGCAACTAGCTATAGAATTTTAGACTACTGTCCTTATGGTTGTAGATATGGCGTGTGCTTAAGTAAAAAAGAAGTTCCTTTGGTTGGTATAAAAGAGATATATAATGTTAAGGCATGTAGCGATAATGTAATTTTTGTCTCGATAACTAATATTGGCGGTACTAAAGGTGATTTGAGCTTAAGTATAGCTGGAGAGGCTTCTCGCTGGATTAGATACCCTGAGAAAGTTAGTGTAGATGTGAATGAGACTAAGACCATAGCAATAGTGGCATCCATTCCATGCAATGTTACTAGCGGAACATATTCCTTTACTTTAGTAGGAAAGGGTGTTATAGAGTTTTACGCACCATCAGCTTTAAACATTGTAGACTCTAAGGCATTTTCTTTACCAATAACAACTACAGTTACCCCAATAGACATAAAGCTAGCTTTAGTAGCTGCTATATTGATTGTCTTTTTCTATTTAGTTTTCAGATATAGCTTTAGAAAAACGAAAGAGGAGAGATTTCTAGAGTAAAGATTAGAATTTTTTAAGTAACTAAATTTATGGAAATTAAGTTTTTTGATGAAAAGACGAAAAAGTTTTACAAGTTGGTTCCAACATCAACTTGGCCAACCTTAGAGATTTCCGGAATTCATATGCATAGAATAAAAGATGTGGATCCGAAAACTGATAGCGAGATGAAATTGAGAGCTTTAGGGAGAGTTTATGGTAAAATTTTAGATGTTTGCACGGGACTAGGATATACTGCAATATTGGCTGCCAGAAAAAAGAGTGTGGAAAAAGTTGTAACGATTGAGAAAGATGAGAATGTGATAAAAATTGCGAGACAGAATGAATTTTCTAAAGAGTTGTTTGAAAACCCGAAGATAGAGCTGATAATTGGGGATGCTTTTGAAGTAATTAAAAATTTTGAAGATGAGAAGTTTAATTTTATTATTCACGACCCGCCCCGATTTTCCCTAGCTCCTGAGTTGTATTCTCTTGAATTTTACTCCCAACTTTTCAGAGTTCTTAAAAGTGGGGGAAAGCTTTTTCATTATACTGGAGAACCTGGCAAGCTTTCCGGAAAGAATTTAGTCAAAGGTATGATAAAAAGACTTTTGTTAGCTGGATTTGATAAAGTTGTTAAGGTAGAAAACGTTAAAGGCTTAGTCGCTTACAAATCCTATTGATACATCCTTTCATACTTCTTACAAAGATTTATTATGGATTGAATGTTATTCCTTCCTATAGATTTCAAAATCTTCTTGAACTCGCTTCTAAAATACATTTCCACATTCCTTTCTCCCAATTCTTTTAAGGCTATTTTCGCAATTTCTTCCCCTTCTTCATCGAAGTCACTAAGTATTACAATCTTTCTACCTAAATTCTTCACTTTCCTTAAACTATTAAAATATAGTATTTTTCCCTTGTATCCAATCTTTTGCAAGGCTTTTCTATCCTCTTTACCCTCAACTACTATGCATGCAATTTCATCATTCATCTTTTCTGCTAACTCTTTCAATTTTAGAAAAGCTTCTATTTCCCTTTTCATTGAAAATTTTAATCTATAGTAGAAAAATTTATTTGGGCCTGTAGCTCAGCCTGGTAGAGCAGCCGGCTCTTAACCGGTTGGTCGCGGGTTCGAATCCCGCCAGGCCCAAGTTGCTATTTAGATTTTTTAAGAATCTATTTTGTAAGTAAGAGCTGTAGAACTTTTGTAGGGTTTAAAGGTTGTGAGAATTGAGTTTAAAGAATTTTATGCAACTTTTAGGTCTAGGATAAATGTAAAACCTTATCAATGGGTGGGTTTTAAATTAAGCTAGCTACTTTTAATCGCTACCAATGCACAATATCCTACAACAGCTGAATAATCTTTGCTCGTTTCGGCAGAAGTTGAATGTTTAATCAGTTCAATTTTTCCGTTCAGCTTTTTTGTTAAGCTCATTAAAATTGCAATCGCTCCATATCCACATGCAGAAACATTTAAATTTTCTAAAGTTTTATAGAATTTTTTCAAATCGAGGGAAATTATTGCTTTAATCAACTCCATATCCTTTTTTTGAGTAATCTCATAGCTTTCATAGTGATTTAAATCACTACTTGCTACAACAATGAATTCTTTGTTAATTCTAATAAAAGCATCTGCCAAACTTTCTGCAACTTCTAATGATTGATTCATCAGACAGATTGGAACAATTTTAAATTTGCTTCCATACAAAAACTGAAGAAAAGGAAGCTGAACTTCTATTGAATGTTCATAAATATGAGCTATCTCATCTTTTTCAGCAAACCTACAATTTCTAATTAAATCATCAACAAACTCTTCATCGATTTCTACTTCTCCTAGCGAAGTTTTCCATTTTCCGCTTGGATAAACCGAAACCTCGCTTCCATAACCAGTATGATTTGGTCCAATTATTACAATTGTTTTCTTCTGATTTTTTGGCAAAGAGGCATAAGCATAAGCTGCTGTTAGCCCAGAATAAATGTAGCCAGCATGAGGAGCAACAATTCCAATAGCATCTTCTCTTTCTTTCACTTCCTTTTTAGCTTTATCAAAAAAAGTCGTTAATATTTTTTCTAGTTCCTTTCTATTGGAAGGATAGAAGTAACCAGCAACAGCTGGGGCCCTCATATATTACCTTACCTTCAACATTAAATTTAAGTTAACAAAAACTTTTGAATGGTGTTCATACTAAAAAACAGACCAATAGCTTTTGTTAAAGAGTTGGGTTTATTGGCTATAACAGATTTACATCTCGGAATAGAATTTGAGTTAAGGAAGAAGGGAATAAATGTTTCTTTGCAATCAGAAAAATTTTTGAGAATTTTGGAAGAAGCGAAACAAGAAACTAATGCAAAAAGAATTGTTGTTCTTGGCGATGTAAAACATAAGGTGCCTGTAGCTTCAGCAAAAGAGATAGAATATGTCAGAAATTTTTTTGAAAGTCTTTCTAAAGTTTTTGAAGAAATTTTCGTTTGCAAAGGAAATCACGATGACATGCTTGAAGAAATTTTGCAAGATTACAAGGTTTATGGGACTAGAGGATTTAAAATAAAAGATTACGGTTTTTTTCATGGTCATGCTTGGCCTTTCTCCAAACTTTGGAATTGCAAAACATGGATTATAGGTCATTTACAAGCAGCGATAGAGATTAGAAAAGGGAACTTCAAAAAGATAGAAAAGGTTGTTATGAAAGCTAGACCAAAAATAGAAAAAGGAAAATTGCAAGAAATTATAATTCTGCCTGCTTTTAGTGATTTGGCAGGAAGCCTACTTCTAAATAAGGAGCTTCCTTCAGATTTTCTTTTCGAGAAAGTTATTGATATGAGCAATTCAGAAGCATACCTTTTGGATGGAAGCTGTTTGGGGAAATTAAGTAACTTAAGTATTTAACCTTTTTCTTCGAATTTGTGAAATGATATCCAAGGAATATCTAAAACTGCTAAGAAGCTATCAAAACGATTTTAGAAGAAAATACCGTATATACTTTGATCCACGCTTAGATCCTAGAATTTGGCTAAGGAGTAGAGACACAAGCGCAGAGCTAATCTGGCCTAAGGATATTTTATCTCAGTATGAAGCATTTAGTAGAGGTGAATGTAGTTCAATCGATTTAGTATTTCTTATCTACTCTCCAGAAAGTAGAACGGAGGAAAAGTATGTTTTGGCAATTAAGTACAAACCATATGTTTCGAAAACTATCGCTAATAACCAACAAATTTTCTATCCATACAAATTCTCTCATTCTTGTAGGTTTTGCGAGTTTCAACTAGTTTCTCATGGAAACATTGAAATATATTGTAAACATCTTTATGCGGCACTAAGAGAAGCAGACTCTATAGCAAAAAAGTATTATATTGATGGTTTTACCATTGCAGAAACCATGTTCTATCCAAGAAGTGAGGAACTTTTCAAAAAGTTCTATGAAGTAGAAAATAGTAGAATCTCAGCTGAAGAAAAGTTAAAGAATGTGTTTACTCTTTTAGAAAGAGAGCTATATGTCGAAGAATTAAAGTTGTTAGAAAGACTAAATAAGAGGATTTCTCATCTAAGAAAGGTTTGAATAAGCTTTATACTCACTCTTAACTACCACAGGATCTTGGGTTTATCAGGTTTCCAGCCGGCTCGGGCGATTGGGAGTGGCGGGCTTACCGCTCGCCCGAAGGCTCGCGGCTTACACCCCCACCCCATCAACGTTATCGTCTATAACA
>Ga0209821_100190_pt1 | contig 9964 bp, 12 predicted proteins | sample SSWtaG_3_FD_184118 | JGI IMG/M metagenome (GOLD analysis project Ga0209821, IMG submission 184118) | Hot spring microbial communities from Sandy's Spring West, USA to study Microbial Dark Matter (Phase II) - SSWTFFsm_matched (SPAdes)... | ecosystem: Environmental > Aquatic > Thermal springs > Hot... | reverse complement strand
GGCGTAGTGTACGGTGGGGCACTAGTCGCCGTGCCGGCGGCGATCCTCGCCTCGCTGGGTGCGTATAAGCTGAGGGAGCGCCTTAAGAAGAAGTCGAGGTTCTACAGGAAGTACGTGTTAATGGAGGAGTGACCACCAGGGTTTAAAGCGCGTTTTCACCTCTTTTTTAACCGGTGGTGCTCCGTGGGGAAGAACATTTACCAGGGCCCGTCTAGTTGCTACGGCAGGAGCGAGGGGGTGTGGGTTCCCAGCTCCGGCGTGACCCCAGAGACGCTCCCCTCTTTCATTGCACTCATTGTCCGCGATATGGCACGCGGCGCTACTTACGACGAGGAGACCTGCGGGCTGAAGAGAGTTGACCCGTCTTACCTGGTTAGCAGGTTGCAGTACCTCGTAGCACTAGCCAAGAAGCACGGCGGCGAGGCGGCGAAGGTGTACACGGAGGAGGCCCTGGAGAGGCTCTACCGCGAGTACAAGTTACCGCCCGGCGTGGAGAGAGTGAGGCTCGCCGGGTACCCCGGTCAGCTGGACAGGGTCGCCCGCGAAGTGGAGGAGCTTCTCGGCGTCAAGGTTGAGAAAGAGTACCACGCTCGGCCGGGGCAACGCGGGGCGAAAAGGGCGGTGGGTGTAGCGGTGTGAGCGTGCTCGAGGCGGGGAAGAGCGTTGCGAGCTATGTCGTTGCAGGACTCGTAGTAGCGCTAGTCATCGGCGTGATAATCTATGGCATTACGCTTTTCGTCAAGACAACGGCCTCGGCCCTCTCGGCCATGTACGAGGCGGGGGTTGACGCAACCGGCGGGGGGCAAGTGGAGTACGTGCAACTACAAGTGGGGAACGAGACCGTCGACTTCCCTAGGCCGTCCAACCAGGCCCTGTCCTCTATCGCTGACACGGTGCTCAAAGTGCTAATCGTAGTGGCGAACGCCCTGGCACACCCGGTAACGCTGGCAACGCTCATAGCACTCACGCTAATAGCCTACGCGATCATGGAGCGTAGCTAGCCTGGAAAACCCAGGGTTTTAACCCAGCCTTCGACAACTTGTAACGGGTGGCCACTTTGTCGGTGTACGAGCACGAGGTCGTAGTGGTGGAGCAGGAGCAGGAGAAGAGGGTCTCGGTAACGGCGCCAGCCACGCAGTCCCCGATACCAGACTTCGAGGCGCTCATGAAGAAGGTCAGCGAGGCGAAGGGAGTCGCATTCTCGATGTCAGACTTCGAGACGCTCGTGAAGAAAATGCAGGCCAGGGGCGTTGAGCCGGTTAGGAACAACAGGGGCGAGGTTCTCATTAACGAGACGCTGGAGAGGTATAGGAGCGTGCTCGGGGGCGCCATATCTGTTACGCTCGGCTTGATCAACCGCCTTTCTCGGCACGCTCAGGGGGCCCTCGCCCGGGACAGGGAGGAGCTCCTGTCGCTCATGCAGGCCGTTAGCGCGGCTGATACGCCGACGGAACTCCTCCGGCTATTTGACAGGGTTTACGAGCTCCACGACAAGTACACTAAGATGCCGCTAAAAATTGATGAACTAGTCTCTGACTACCACACCGCGCTGGAGCGCGTTGCGGCGGAGGCCACTAGCACGGAGGAAAAGAAGGTGGCGGAGGAGCTGAAGGCGGCTGTAACGCTCCTGCGGGACAAGAAGAGGCTTAAGGACATGCTCGCCAGGTTCTTCATGCTAATGGACGCGGTCAGGTCTGAAACGTACAACAGTTACATGCAGGCCTACGGCGAGCACATACAGGCACTATTGAGGGTCTTACAGGGCTGGGCCTCGTACGACGACTTCGTGAAGGCCATGACCGCGGCTAAGCTACTGCAAGACCTCGAGGCGAAGGGGGCGCTCAAGTACGAGGAGTACTACAGGGTTACCGGCGAGCCGTTCTACAAAATCGCTTTATATGACGATCCGAGGAAAGTGTACGAGAAAAAGTTGGCTGCAATCGAGCGAGGGCAAGTCCCGGAGCGGACTCCGCTTCCCAGCGTGCAGTTAGCCGAGTCGCTCGCGGCAATAAACCCCTCCAGGTACCTGTACGACGCCATCCATGGCGCGCTCAGCAAGTTCATGCCAGAGAGCGCGGCGCGCTCGGTAGCGACTGCCGCAACGTCCTCGGTGCTCTCGGCCATCGGCACGCTAATCCCCCCCGTTGGCATCGCGGCCGCCGTGATGGCCGTGGCGGACGCCATCGCGGACATCGGCTCCAGGCTCCAGAACCCCGTGGACAGGGAGGCGTTTGATAAGTTCGTGCGGGAGCACTGGCAGGAAATACTCGTGAATACTGCGATCGGGATAGCGGCCGGGGGCCTAACGGCGTACGGAGTCGCCAAGGTCAAGCCGCAGGTGTACATGGCGGTCGCCAGGGCGGTGAAGAAGGTGAACCCCGGCCTAGCGGACAAGATATACCAGGAGGTAACGAAGCTCACGGTGTCGCAGTACCTGCCTTCGAGGCACCCGGAGTACGTGGTTGGCATAACGAGCGATGACAAGCTAGTTGTAGTCGAGAGGTCGACCGGCAGGCTTGTCAAAGTCTCTAACCTGAAAGTGCCCGAGGGCCTCAGGGGCCTCCTCGCGGACGACGAGTTCAACACGTACGCCACCGTAGTCCTCGGAAAGCTCGGCAAGGAAAACGTTGACACGTTGCTCCAGTTCCTGGACGACTGCGCTAAGACGTACGGCCTGGAGGCGACAAAGAGGTTCGTATCGGAGCTCGGCAGGCTGGCTGAGCAGGGCAGGCTCAGGGCTCTGAACATCGAGTCAGCGTACGGCGTTAAGGGAGCTATCGCCGCGGTGGACGACGGCCTCTACGTGGTTACACCCGCCGGCGAGAGGGTCTCTATCCTGGCTTCGAGCGAGCTCATATCGACCGTTAAGCTAAAGCCCGAGTCCTACAGCCTGTTCTACTTGCTCCGCTCAGCCAACGTCGACGTAGACGACGCTATCAGGGCACTCTCGCCATACTTGCAACAGTACGCTTTAAACAAGAGCGTGTACGGTAGCGCCCGGGTAGGCAACTACGTTTTCGACTTCACCGGTAACACGGTGGTCGTTAGGCTGGGCGAGAGCTTGGTGGCCACTATCCCGCTCGACGGGCTTGACTTGAACGCGGTGAGGAACCTGGCCTCAATAGACAGGGCGCTTGTCGCGAGCTACGGGGAGGCCCTGACCAGGGTTATACACGACACGCTGTTAGTGGGCTACGGGCTCAGGGCGCCGCAAGTAGTGGCGCCCGCGCTCGTTACGCCGGAGGCGACCGTATCCTTCGATGTCTCGAACCTCTTGCCGCCCGCAACGCTGGCGAAGGGTAGGTACCTCGTCACGGAGAGGGGCTCGGTGTACGTCTCCAGGCAACTACTCGAGAGCGGGGTGGACGTAAAGACGGCCGTCACGACGGCTGAGGTTAGGGGCCTTTTGAGCAAGGTCTACGGCCGCGAGGCGGTCTCGGTAATAGAGTTGCCGCCGGAGGCGGCGAAGTACGTGCGGGCCGCTATCTCAACGACAGGCGGTAAAGACCCCTTCACACTCTTAAAGACGGCGACCGAGATCGCCAGTAGTGCCGGGGACGCGAAGGCGGCCTCGCTTCTTCAGCAACTGAAGTTGGTATACGCACTCGAGAGAGTGAACGTCGCGAACCTGCCGGTCGTCAGCGTGCTGGGAGACGGCACAGTAGTCGTGGGGGCCGTCTCCAGCCCGGCGGTTGCGGCCGCCATCAGCACGGTGTCTGCGCAAATCGCGCGCGGCGATGTCGAGCAGGCGCAACGCACCCTGGAGTCAGTACTTGTTGCCTCCGGGGTTCGCCCAGACGTAGCGGAGCAACTCGCGATGGCAGTTGTTAGAGAGGTGGCAACGCCAGCGGTGCAAGCGCCGAGGGAGGTCGAAGTGCTGGTGCAAGTCCCAGTAACGGTTAAGAGGCGGGTCGTAGTCCCATTAAGGGATTACGAGGCGGTGGAGCAGCTCGGAGAGGAGCGCGCGACTGGTCTAGTAGTAGAGCTACCGGTGCAAGTCCCAGTAGTGGAGAGAAAAACTGCTGTGGTGGCGCTGGCAAACTACGAGGCGGTGGAGCAACTAGCGGAGGACGCAACCAGGGGGTTGGTGGTTACACTGCCGTACGAGGCCCTGGTCGAAGTTCGAAAGAGGGTGCCAGTCCACTCCGCAACGTACAGTGCGTTGGAGCAACTAGCAGAGGAGGAGGCCAGGGGGCTAGTTGTGCCGGTGCAAGTGGTAGTCCAGGAGCCAATAGTAGAAGTACTAGAGGTGGAAACGGAGGAGGGCGTGGTAGTCCCGGCACCGCCCACGCCGCCTCAGCCATCCCCCACGACCACGCCAGCGGTACTGCCACCGCTGGGGAGTGCACTACTCCCCGGCGCTCTCGGGGCGCCGGCACCGCAACCCAGGGGTCGAAGGGAGCTAGAGGAAGTCGTGTACTAGGCGAGCTTGGTAGCTCGGCTTTGGATTTTTAGATTAGACAAGGAGTTAGAAAGAAAAATAGAAAAGGGTTTAATAAAAAAGGGTTGCGGTTTCCCCGTTTTTGTTTCTACATCCTGCTACTTGTACGCGATTAGCTTTTGCCTAACGCAGTCCTGGAATCTTACTCCCTTTCTTTTCGCCTCTTCGCTACACTCCCTGGCTACTCTTGCGAAAATGCTCCTCCACTCCGAGGAACTTAGCCCAGTCTTTCTCTTTCTGGCCATTTTCTCACCCGGTGCGTCCAATTCGATCTTGGTGCCGGGAAGCTTATAACCCTGACGTACATTAGAGTACATTAGATTGCGGGGAGCGCTCCAACCCTGTACGCCAAGTAGCTCAGTAGTGCGAATGCCACTACCGTGTACGCGGTGCTCACCATTCCGGCGACTACCGGCGGCGGTAGCGGCAAGAGGTTAATTGTCATCGATATAATGGTCGTCAGCGGCGCGTAGACCGGGAGAAAGTGCGTTAGGATAAACCCCACACCGGCCACTTGTGATATTCCCGGGATGAACGCGCCCAGAACCCTCCCGCTCAGGAGCCCGAGTAGTGCGCCGGTAGCTGAGCTAAGTGCGAAGAGCGTGGCGTACTTGCTGAGCAAGTCGTAGGCCTGCTGGCTGAACAGGGGGCCGGCAACGGATCCGAGCAAGGCTAGCACTGTTATTAGTAGCATGCTGAGTAGGGCCGCCACCACGCCCATGTAGAAGAAAAACGCGCCCAGCCTCACGAATAGGCTCAAACTAGCCCCCTCACTGCCGGCCTCTCCTCGGTGACCGGGGCCTGTGCCCTACCCCTCCTCTTCTCCCCCTCTTTCTTCAGCTCGGCGAACTCCTCTGGCGCCACGTACCGGGTCTCTGTTCTCACAACTACCTGCGTTCCGTCCGGTAGCCTAGTGTAGTACTTCGACACAATCACGTACACAGTATAGTACTGCGTCACGTAGTAGGTCGAGAGTAGAATGAAAGTCACTTCTCAACCCTCGGCGCCTGTGCTACCCTCTGCCTCGGCTCCCTCGGCGCCTCGGCGGGCTTCGCGGCCGCGATGGCCTCCTTCTCGACCTTGGCCGCCTCGGGTTGCTTCAGCGACGCGATCTTCTCGACCGCCGTAGTGACCGGGATCCTCCCCCGCAACGCGTCGAGCACAACGTGCTCTACTTCCCTCGGTGTAGCCCCCTTGACGGCCCGCACAACCTCCTCTTCCAGCGCCCTCTGCCCCACTAGCCTGCTCACTTTCTTGTAGACTTCGCGGGCTCTCTCTAGCTCCCCTACAGCGGCCTCGGCCCTGTGGCCCCCGAGCGCGGCGGTCACCGCTCTGGCCACTCTGCCGGCGACTACTTCAACTAGCTTCTTGTCTAGGTTGAGCAACCTCAGCTTCCCGTGCTCTAGCTTGCCGGCGGCGACGAGCTTTAGTAGCAGTGGGAGTAGCCTCTCGGGGAACGGGTACGCCGGCGGGCTAGTCACGTTCGGGTCTAGTAGTGCCATGCACCACTCGTAGAGCTCCGGGCCCGCCCTGCACGCCTCTACGTCGGTGCTGGCGAGGCCCAGCCTAGACGCTAGTGCCACTAACGGGTCTACGGCTTCTCTCCGTTGCGCGTTGCCTGTGGCCACAGCCGTGATTACCGGCGCCCTCGGCGCGGCCGGTTGCCGCGCACTAAGTATTTCCCTTACTCGCCTAACTAGCTCTTGCTCGGACAACGGCACCACCGATTACATACTTCCTTGCTGGGCTTAAAACGCTGAGCTGAGTTAAACCTCGTAGCACTTCGTGTGCAGGCAGTAGCGTATCATGTGCTTCAGTAGCTCAGTCCTGCTGGCGAAGCGGTATTTGCTCGCGATGGCGTCTAGCTCCTCGACTAGCTCCGCCTGCAACCTGATCCCAATAACCCTTGACCTCCTCTTTTTCTTGCTGGGAAGCACTTTTTAACCCCTTTGTTTAACATTGTTTTACGGGGGTTTATAAGATGCGATGCCCCTTCTGCGGCGGGAACCCAGTCATCTACGACGCCGAGCTCCTGGCACACGTCTGCCCCCACTGCGGCACGGTGGTGAGCGACAGGCCGATAGACGACTCGTTTAAGGGGCCCACGGTGCGCGGCGAGCCCCGCTCCACCACTTCCGGCCACTTCACGTTTGCAATGCACTCGAAGGGGGTCGGGGAAACGGAGCCCACTACAGTAGAGGAGGCATGGAGGATGCGGGAGAAGCCGCTCCTAGCCAACGCACTAATGGAACTGTGGAAGCTCCACGGGGTTTTATTCAGGGACAGGTGCATTCTCGAGGAGGCGGCGAGGCTACTGCACTTGGCCTACGAGTCCGCTAAGCCCTGGGTCAAGAAGTCCCGCGGGGCTAGGCTGGCGAGGAGGCTCGCCCGCGTGGCGGCACTAATAGCGTCTAGGAGGTGTGGGAACCCCCTGCAGGCGGACAAGCTGTTCCCCAGGCACCTCGTGATCAGGGAGATCTCCCTGGCCATGGAGAAGTTCCCCGTGCTCGCGGAGCACTACGTGCCGGGAACCTCCTCGTCAGCCAAGCACGTCGTGAGGGCTGTCCTCTGCATCGAGAAAATCCCGGCCGACAAGAAGGGCGAGGTGGTGGAGAAGGCGAAGAAAATAGTTGAAGTCGGCGGAGCCCGCGGAATCGCGGTCAGGCCGGTTGAGCTGGCCGGCGCGGCAGTATACCTCGCCTCGCTAGGCTTCGGCGTAACCTACAGCGACGTGGTGAACTGCCTCGGCGCGACGAGGTCTGTCGAGTCGATAGCGAGGAGGCTCAAAAGGGCACTTGGGCTGGGCACGGTGCCCGAGTAGCGTTCGCCGCCCGAAAGCTCATGCATCTCTACAGGGTTCAGCTCCCGTGTAGGTTTTTTGACGTGATTTTTTCACCGCCCCACCCCGTTCCCCCGCTCGGGTTCTCACCGGGCTCGGGGGTAGCAACACAGCTACCCTTAAAACTCTCGGTGCGCTATTATTTAGTGGGGGTTGGTGCTTGAAGTGGCTTTACTTGCTCGTAGCACTCGCAGTAGTTGCCGCGCTGGCGCTGTCGGCGCCTGCTAACGGGCAGGCTAGTGGGCAGGAGTGCCCGCCCGGCTCGCTGGTGGTAAACGCTACTGGCGCGTTTATATGCGCGTTTGAAGTGGAGGAGGTTACGCCCGTTTACGCCTCGCTACACTTGGTGCAGGAGGGCAACAACTTCACGGTCTACTTCGCGTGCCTCGACGTAGCCGGCTGTAACGTGAACTTAAAGGCCTACAGCTACGAGAACGGCTCGCTCAGCTACGCTGGGAGCGTTGCGCAAAGAGTGGAGAAGGGGGGCTTGGCGGCGTGGAGCTTCATCGTCGGCGGCAGGGGGGTAGTGGAGGTCTGGGTTAACGAGGCGTTCCTCGGGCACTACGCGGCACCCGCGGCCGGGGCGCCCACAGCCGTGAGCGAGGCGCTCTCCGAGCTAGCCGGCTCGAGCCCGCTTCTCACCGTGGTCGCCGGGCTAGTGGTGGTCGGCGTGCCGCTCGGCTGGATCCTCCAGCGGGAGTTTGGGACGGCCGGGCTGGCGCTCGCCGGCGCCTCGATGCTGGTGTACTTGCTCACGAGGTCGCTAACGGGGAGCGACGTCGTCAGCATAGTGGTGGCGGCTGTCTGCGGGCTGGTCGGCGTCGTGTTAGTAGTAATGCACGGTGGTGGGGCTTGAGCTGGCTCGAGCAACTCGGCCAAGAAGTCCCGGCGTGGACGGTCGTCCTCTTAACGCTAATAGCTGTGGCAATGATAGTCGGCGGCAGGATCCTAGACCTGGTGGAGACAACGGCGACCGGTGTAGAGGCGAAGACCGGGGACGTAGTCTCCGAGCTCGGGGGCCGCATGCCGGACTACAGGTATAAGGAGCTGGCTAGGGGCGTGTGGGCGGCGCTGACAACTGTTTTCACGGCGCTCGCGACGCTACTCTGGGTGGCGAAGGCCGTGAACGCGTTCATTAAGAGGGGTGAAGAGCTGTGAGCTCGGCGCCCCGCGGCCCCCTCACCGGCTTCATCATCACCCTAGTGATGGCACTAGTAGTGCTCGGCATCCTCTACGCGGCGGACATAGCGTCGAGGGCCCTGGAGAGGGCCGGGGAAGGCCTGGCGAGGGCGCTCAACGTCTCGATGACAACTGAGTACTCGAGGCTGGGAGACCGGGCGGCGGCGGCGCTCGCGGTCATAATAGGCGTGGCGCTACTCTTCACGCTAGTGGTCTACGCGGTGCACATTAAGAGGAGGTAGGGGCCGGGCCGTGGGCGCGGCAGTGGACTTCCTGAGGGCGAACAAGGCTGTCTGGAGGGCGATAGGCGTTAACCCGCCCGAGAGGGTCACGTGGCTCTTGAAGAACTACGGCAGGCACTACGACCTACAGGTCTCGCTATTCAGGGCGGCGGCCGCGACGGCGAAAGAGCTGGCCGCGAAGAACCACGCAGTAGCGCACTTGGGCAAGGCGGCACTCCTCGGCCTGCACGCCGTGATGTTCCACGACGAGCAACTCGCCAACAAGCTACTAGACTTAGATACAATAAGCGAAGAGCGCTTCCTAGCTGAAGTGCTCGGCATGGACGTGGGCTTGCTCAGGGAGTGCATGTACGAGTGCTTTTACTCGGCTGTGCACGGCGTGAGGGAGACGTGGAAGCACGGAAAGAGCCGCGCCGTGGATAGGCCCCACGCGGACGTCTGCGAGGCGTACTGGAAGCACGGAGTGCTACTACACCACGTCGGCTCGCTACTCGCCTCGCAACAACTGAGCGGCTCCGCGCGCCCAGTTTGCTCAAACGCGCTCGTGCCCTGGGTTCTCAGCATCATCCGGGACTTGTCCACGGGGAGCGTGGGGGCCGGATCCATAGCCGTGCTCGGCGCGAGCATTGGGAGGGGGAAGACCACGACCATCTTCTACACGCTCAGGGGCGTGTTGCTCGCACTAGACCCCACGATGAGCGTGGAGGAGGCGGAGAGGGTGGCCTCGGGGCTAATCATACTAGACCCCGAGGACTTCTTCGACGTGATCACAGAGCTAGCGGAGAGGGGGGAGAAGGCGGCGCTAATGGTCGTGGACAACGCCTCCGCCGTGTTCCCCAAGCAGTGGTTTAAGATGCCCGGGGACGCGCACAGGCTGTTCATCAACGCGAACACGATAATAGACATGCTGCGCGCGGTGTCGGGCGCGACTATATTCGTGGCGAACGCCCCGGGAGAGATAGCGAGCTTCGTGAGAAACGCGGCGACGCTGAACGTGTCCGGTAGAGAAGCCGACCTAAAGACGTACAGCGTCACGGTGTACACGTGGAAGAGGCCCACGCTGCGCGTAAGGGGCAAAGAGGAGGAAGTGAGGATGAAGGAGAAGATAGCCTCCGTCTACGCGTACCCGCTCCTCAAGCTATCGGACGAGCTGTACAAGAAAGACCTAGAGGTCAAGGCGAAAATAGTCGCGAGGAAAGCAAGGGAAGTGAGGCAAATAGCCAAAAAGAATAAAGGAGAAAAAGAAGAAGGAGAAAAATACGG
>Ga0209821_100189_pt1 | contig 9974 bp, 12 predicted proteins | sample SSWtaG_3_FD_184118 | JGI IMG/M metagenome (GOLD analysis project Ga0209821, IMG submission 184118) | Hot spring microbial communities from Sandy's Spring West, USA to study Microbial Dark Matter (Phase II) - SSWTFFsm_matched (SPAdes)... | ecosystem: Environmental > Aquatic > Thermal springs > Hot... | reverse complement strand
CGTGGGGGCGGACTGGGGCGGGGTGTGCATATTTCGCACCTTAGGGAGAATTCTTAAGGCGGGTTGATGTGTGGGTTGTGAACGTGTGGCTTCCTTTGCTGGTGGTGTTTTCATTGGGTGGGCTCGTGGCGTCTCTGCTGGTGGTTCACCTGTTCTACGTGTTGGGCACGTTGCCCCCTGGCTGCTACGCGGATCTTGAGGTTCTGCCCGGCGTTACGATGGACTGCGTCAGGGTGTTGACCAGCGAATACGCCTACGTGCCGGTTCCCGTGCTCGGCCGCGTGCCGCTGGACGTGGCGGCGGCTGTCTGGTTCGTGGTGAACATAGGCGCTGCCCTGTGGCTTTACAAGACGTTGACGCGGCGGGCGGCCCGCTTCGTCTTCTGGTGGCGCCTCCTGGGCCTCGCGATTTTGCCGTATCTTCTCTATCTCGAGTTTGCGGTGTTGAAGGCGGTCTGTATCTACTGCACCATCATGCACGCCTTCATCTTGGCGGATTTCGTCGTGATTTCTATCTTCCTCCGGAAGATGGCGCCGCTGATAAGGTAGCGCCATGACGCCGCCAGAACTCCTCCAGCCTCTCTAGGTGGTCCCGGGGGAGGGGTCTTCCGTCGGAGGCGGCGGCATATTCCTCCAGCTCCTCAGGCGTCGTCGCAGTGACCACCACGCTGGCCACCGGGAAAGACAGCACGTATTTTACGGCGTACTGAGCGAGGGTGAGGCCCAGCTCTTTGGCCAGCGGCGCGATTTCTCTCTCCACAAGCGCCCTGGCTTTAACCAGCCACTCCCTGGGCCTGAGCGAGCGGTGGTCTGTGGGGTTTGGGCTAAACCTGTCCGTGAGAACGCCGGTGGCGTCTGGCACTCTGACGAGAAGCCCGCCGCCGCGTTTGATGAACTCCATGCCGGGGTCTTGCTCCAGTATGTTGAAGACGAACATAACCACGTCCAGCCCCGCGTTTAAGGCGGCGAGCCCCTCCTCTAACACGTAGGTCTCGGGCCCCAGGGCGGCGCCGACGCACCTCGCCAAAATCCCCCTCTGGGCCTTAAGCCACGGCGCCGTCTTTCTTACGGCCTCGGCGGGTGGGTTGTGGAGCATCAAGACGTCCGGCCTCCGGCCGAGCCTCTCCGCGGATCTCGCGGCGGCCCAGCTGAGGTACTCCGGGTCGAACCGCCTCGTGGGTTTCTCGTAGTGGTAGAAGTCGTAGCCCACCTTTGTTGAGATAACTACGTCGTAGCCCTTCAGCCACCTGCCTAGGAGCTCCTCGCTCCTCCCCCGGCCGTACACGTCCGCGGTGTCGAATAGCGTTATGCCGAGGTCCACGGCTTTGTTAACCAGCCGCCTGGCGTCTTCGTCGTCGAGCTTGTAGAGGTCGCTTCCCACCACCCACCCGCCCAACCCCACCTCAGAGACGCGGAGCCCGCAGAGCTCGCGGAGGCGCATGTCTAACTTCGAACGGTAGATTTAAAGCAGACCTCCAGGGCCTTGGAGCTGATTGCCGGAGGCGTGGATTGCCTCAGCAACGGCGGGGCCTCTGCCTGCGTGCGCCCGGCGGGGCGCCGCCTAGGGTATTAGGACCACCTCCCGTCTGCAGAAGAGCCTTGGGAGCATCTCGCCGAGGCCTCTCGTTACGTACATAGCGGCGTCTTCCCTCTTGTAGAGCCCCCACGTGTATCCAAAGTGGCTGTTTGTATATACGGCGACGTTAAAGGGCAGGCAGAACTGCCCGCCGTGGGTGTGGCCCGCTAGGTAGAGCCCGCGCCGTGCCGTCTGGAAGGCATCTGGCGAATGGACAAGCACCACATCCGCGTCGGCTACTGCGGGATAGCCCCTGGGGTCCTCCCGCCAGTCTAGGCCGTGGATTTTAAGCCCACCCACCTGCGTCCAGTCGTCTACGAGGACGTGGACGCCGGCGTCTTCAAGAGCCTTCACCCCCTGGCGGAGGGGGAATTTCCTCCTACTCCAATGCTCGTGGTTTCCCAACACGGCGATCTTGGGCCCGGGCAACCTCTCCAGCGTCGCCGTCACTACGTCGAGACTCGGCGTGTGTTCATCGTAGGTGTCGCCTCCTATGAGCAAAAGGTCGTAGCTAGGCAGCTCCACCTTCCTCACGCCGTGGAGGTGGAGGTCTGAGATAAACACGACCCTCTTCCCAAGCCCTAGGTTAAGCTGTGTCAAGTCGGCGTCTAGGTGCGACGTCCCAAGACCCGCCGCAGAGGCGGCGGCTCCCGCGAGGAGGGCGAGGAACGTGCGCCGCCTCACTGCGCCTCGGCCTTTTTGAGGACGTCGGATACCGCGGCGTGTATAACCTCCACGTCTTCTTTCGTGATCATGTAGGGCGGGAGGAACCTCAGGGTGTTTACGCCGGCTGTCAAGGCCATGACGCCCCTCTCGAGGAGGGGCTGGATGAACTGGTCTGCCTTCACCCTCAGCTCCAGCCCCAGCATGAGGCCCATCCCCTTGACCCTCACCGCCAGCCTGCTCCCAGTCTCAGCCAGGGCTTTGGCGAGCTCCGCCCCCGCCTTCTCCGCCCTCGCCGGCACGTCCTCCTCTCTGAGCAACCTCGACGCGGCCGCGGCGGCGGCCATAACCACTGCGTTGCCTGCAAAGGTGGAGCCGTGTTCCCCCGGCTCAAACACATCGCCGAGATCCTCCCTCGCCACGGCGAGGCCTATGGGGAGGCCCCCGGCCACCGGCTTCCCGGCGGTGAAGATATCGGGCTCCACGCCGTATTTCTGGAAGGCCCACACGGCGCCTGTCCGGCCGAAGCCGGTCTGTATCTCGTCAATAATGAGGAGGGCGCCCTTCCTGGTCGTCTCCTCGCGGAGGGCCTTGAGGAAGTCTGCGGTGGCTGGGTTGACGCCGCCTTCGCCTTGTATGGGCTCCACCACGACGCAACAGGTGTCCTCCCCCACCACTTTGTCCACCTCGGAAGGCACGTTGAATTTGCCGAAGCGGACGTGGGGATACAGCGGCTCGAAGGCCTTGCGGTACTTCTCGTTCCAGGTGATGGAGAGGGATGCCATGGTCCTGCCGTGGAAGCTGTTGGTGAAGGCCACGATGGTGGGCCGCCTGGTGATCTTCTTGGCTATTTTTATGGCCACCTCCACCGCCTCCGTGCCCGTGTTTTGGAGGAAGACCACCCCGAATTTGGCGGGGAGGAGGCGGGAGAGCTCCTCCACGAACCGCTCCCGGGCGGGCGTGGAGAAGTTGAGGGGGACTGCCCAGATTTCTTCAAGTTGTCTCTTCACAGCTTCGACGATTTTGGGGTTTGCGTGTCCCAGAAAGACCACGCCGTGGTTTGTGTTGCAGTCCACGTAGCGCCTTCCCTGGTCGTCCCAGATGTACTGCATGAAGCCCTTCACAATCCTGACGCCGTATTCGCGGTAGTAGCGGGCCAGCCTGGCCATGGGATGGAATAAACCTATATATAAATCTGGGAATGCTCCGGAGGGCTTAGGCGGCCTCAGTAGTATTCAACCTCGTATATGGGCTGGGCCTTCTTCCTGAGGAGCCTGACCCAGATGTTGTTTCTGGGGTCCATGTCTCTACGGCCTTGGGGAAATATTAGACCAGCGGATGCTTAGGAGGCGGATTTTTATACTACGGCCTATGCATATACGTGACGAACCCCATGAGGCAGATCTTCAACAAACTTAAGTGGACGGGACGGCGGGCCTACTTCTGGTACCTCAACAGGCCGGGCGGCGAGGCGGTGGCGTCTACAGACGACGTGGTGGAGGTGGGGGCTCACGGCGTTGTGGTTTCCAGAGGCGGGAGGGAGAGCTACATCCCCTACCACAGGATTGTGGAGATTAGGCTGGAGACAGGCGAGGTGCTCTTGGAGAGACGGCGTAGTTAGCCTCTCCCCAGCGCCTTCAGAAGCGCCTTCACCTTCTCCATGTCCTTTACGCCGGGGCTCGCCTCAACGCCGCTGGCCACGTCGACCATGTAGGGCCTCAGCGCCGCCACGAGGTGGGCGTTCTCCGGCGCGATGCCGCCGGCAACGGCTACTCTGCCGAGCCCCACCACCTGCCTCAGCACAGACAACGGTATCTTAAGCCCGCCTTCGTACCGCTCCCGGCTGCTCTTGTCGGCGTCTACCAGCACGTATTCGTGGGGTTTCCTCAGTAGCTCCGCCACCGCGGTCCTCAGATCCGCGCCGGGCTTGTACACAGCCACAGGCGCGGGCGCAACCCCTCGGGAGGTGGCGTAGTCGTAATCCTCCTCCGTCAGCGCGCCGTGGTGTTGCACCGCCGGGATGTCGTTCTCGGCGGCGAGGTCCACCGCCGCCTTAGGCGGGAGCGACGCCGTCACCAGCACCGGCTTGCTCCTCCGCACCGCGGCTCTTAAGGCCCCGAGGGCCTCCGGCTGGACGGCCCGGGGGCTCGTCGGCTCCACTATAAACCCTATATACTCCACAAGCCCGTCCAACGCCTCGACGTCGACAAGCCTGGCCACCCCACATATCTTAACCAACACGGCTAGGTAGCTTCAGTAATTTTAATGATTTTGCAGTTGGGCGTGGGGAACGAACACGTTCGCGATACGTGTAGGAGTACATAGTGGAGTACGTCAAGACGGGGGATCTACACCATCTTGAGAAGACGGCGGAGGAGGCGATTAGAGACGGCAGTTACCAAGAGCATCTGTTGGACCTGGCGCTGTGGGCGCCTCCCAAGTTGCTTCTCCCAGCCGCCAGACGCCTCCTCGCAGTTGTTAGGCGCTGGTAGAGGCCGTGGACTGCGGCCTTTTGTCTGAGCGCTTGGGGGTTCCGTGTATGGTGGCTAGGCGCATGTGGGGTGCGGTGCCGGCACCGCCCGAGAGGGTGCCGGAGGTAGAGAGACCTGGCGTTGAGGGGGTGGTGTACGCCTTTTGTAAAGCGGTGAGGATGATTGTGGATTGAAAAAAGGAGGGGGTTTACTTGTTGCGTTTTCCTTTCGCCTCCTCAGCCTTCTGGCGTGCCTTCTCCACGTTGCCTCTTCTTATCTCCTCGATTATCTGCTTCTTGGCTTCGGGGCCGACGGTCTTGGCCTGGTTTATGACTTCCTTGAGTCTCTCTATCTGTTTGGTTATGGCGGCTTTAGCCGGCGTCGGCAGTTTCTGAAGTCTCTCCATGAGGCGGTTTATGGCGGCTTCGGCCTTGTCTATGTCTGTGGCGTTTAGGAGGGCGTTTAAGGCCTCTCTGGTCTCGTTAAGCGTCTTGATGTGGTGGTCCAGCCACGCCGGCGGCGCCGCGCCGCTCCTCCGCATTACGTCACGTATGTTCTTCATGACGTCGAACCCCCTCCCAAGCTTGGCCGAGGCGTTTACTAAATCCGTGTCGTTCAACTCTCTGTAGATCTTCTCCATGGTTTTGTTGACGTGTCTCGTCAAGTTGCGTATCGCATCAGCTCTGATGGCCTTCAGCTGTTCAAACACGGCCTTGGGGTCTGTCGCGTTTAGTTTCTTCAGCTCGCCCACGCCTATCATGGGAAGCGGCTTCACGCCGGCTCTGCCCACTATAAACGTCTTGTTGAAGTACGTGGTGTTGAGGAGTGCTTCGCACCGCGGCAGGGTGAAGTTTGCGCCTGTTACATTTACATATAATTCTATAGCTTTACATTTAAGCCATAGGTGGAAGTTAGAGGCGTGGCTAGATATATTTGCCATGGTGGCGTTTGAGAGGCTTGTGGCGTTTATGGCGTAGACATTTGCAACTACTGTTAGCAGTATAGCCGCAGCGATTATTAGCCTTGTCATGTCTTCCTAGACTCCGCATCTTTATTTAGAGCACGCTAGGAACAACGTGAAGAACAGGCGGAACAAAAGGCGGAACGAGATGAAACGTTGTGTCAAATCGTTCTACTCTCTGGACGTTTTAGTCAGTATGTATCTCGCGGCGTGAGTTATATAGTGACGCCGTGTGTAAACATGTTTTTAAACCCTAGCCTTTCTCGGGGCTATGTCTTCGGGGTGGTAGACCGCTGGTACAACATCGCCGCAGATCTGCCGGGGGTGTTGCCCCCGCCTAAAGACCCAGACGAGGGAGATAGCAGAATTGCCTTGTTGACTAGAATACTCCCCTCGGCGCTTATCGACCAGGAGTTTACGGCAGAGAGGTGGGTCGCGATTCCGGAGGAGGTGCGGGACGTGTATCGGAGGGTTGGGCGCCCCACGCCGTTTCTTAGGGCGGAGGGGTTTGAGAGGGCGTTGGGGGTCAAGGTGCATATCTACTACAAATATGAAGGTGTTCTGCCGGTGGGTAGCCACAAGCTCAACACGGCGGTGGCGCAGGCGTACTACGCCAAGGCAGATGGCGCTGTGGAGGTGGCGACGGAGACCGGCGCGGGGCAGTGGGGCATGGCGGTGTCGCTGGCGGCGGCGCTCTTCGGGCTGAAGGCAACGGTGTTTATGACCAGGTCCTCCTACAACACAAAGCGTCAGAGGCTGGCCTTTATGAGGGCTTACGGCGCCACGGTGTATCCCAGCCCCAGCGAGATCACCGAGACCGGGAGGCGCCACTACAAGCCTGACCACCCGGGCTCCCTGGGCATAGCCATTTCGGAAGCCGTGGAATATGTATTGTCGGGCGAGAGGAGGAGGTATCTGCCGGGTAGTGTGATGGAGTTTGTGCTTCTGCACCAGACGGTGATTGGGCTGGAGGTCATGCGTCAACTGCAGGAGGAGCCCGACGTAGCCGTGGCCTGCGTCGGCGGGGGCTCTAACTTCGGCGGCTTCACCTACCCCATGATCGGGGCCAAGCTGAGGAGGGAGGGGCTCGAGAAGACGAGATTCGTCGCGGCCGAGTCCGCCGCGGCGCCTAAGCTCACGAAGGGGGAGTACCGCTACGACTTCCCCGACGCCACAGGCATCCTCCCGCTCATAAGGATGTTCACCCTGGGCCACGACTACGTGCCGCCGCCTGTCCACGCCGCGGGCCTCAGGTACCACGGCGCCGCCCCAAGCCTTTCTCTGCTCAGGAGGCTAGGCCTGGTGGAGGCCGTGGCTTACGGCCAGGAGGAGGTTATGCAAGCCGCCCTCCTCTTCGCAAGGTCTGAAGGCGTTATACCCGCGCCTGAGTCTGCCCACGCCGTCAAGGCGGCGGCCGACCTCGCCAAGAAGTTGCCGCCGGGGTCCGTCATTGTGTTTAACATGTCTGGCCACGGTCTCCTCGACGTGGATGCCTACGAGAAGGCTTTGGAGTGGGTTAAAGATTTAACACCGTAGTGGGGTTTGTCCGATGGGTTTGGCTTTCGTGGAGGTGGAGATAGCGGGCAGGACCTACAGAGCGCTTGTAGATACAGGTTTTAACGGCGAGGTTTTGGTAAATAGACGGGTGGCTGAAGAGGCGGGGCTTAAGCCTTTTAGAAGCAAGGAGAAGATTACGGTAGACGGCAGAAGAGTGAGAGTAGACGTGGCCGTGGCCACTATAAAGCTGTGGGGAGAAGAGACCGAGGTTTTTGTGGAGGTTCTCGACGAGCTTCCACTAGATGTGCTTATAGGGGTACAAGCCCTTGAGAGGCTGGGGTATGTGGTTAATCCAGTGACTGGCCGGCTGGAGAAGGTGGGGCTGTTGGCGGTATAGTTTTTAAAATCCTCTTTTCCCACTTCCATGGCTTCGGGGTGGCTCAACTCCTGAAAAAACTGTCTAGTGGCGAAACTCTCTCTCAAGAAGAGGCCTACCTCTTGGCTCGGGAGATTCTCTCGGGTGGTCTAAGCGATGTTACTGTGGCGGCGGCGTTAACCGCGATGCGTTGTAGGGGCGAGACGGCGGAGGAGGTGGCGGGATTTGTGAAGTTCGCCCGCGAAGTTGCTGTGAAGGTGCCGCTGAGGGTTGACGCCGTAGATACCGCCGGCACCGGCGGAGATGGCGCGAGCACTATAAACCTCTCTACGGCGGCGGCGGTGGTGGCGGCGGCTGCGGGGGCTAAGGTGTTGAAACACGGCAACAGATCTGCTTCTGGTTTCTTCGGTAGCGCCGACTTCATGGAGGCGGTTGGTTACAACCTAGAGGTTGGCCCAGAGAGGGCTGCAGAGATGGTGGAGCGGATAGGTTTTGCCTTCGTCTTCGCCCCCAGGTACCACCCAGCTTTCGCCAAGGTGGCTCCCGTCCGGAGGCAGTTGCCATTCAGAACGGTGTTTAACATTGTGGGTCCCTTGGCTAACCCGGGCCTTGTCAGGAGGCAGCTTATCGGCGTTTCCGAGAGGCGGCTTCTCGACGTGGTGGGGGGCGTGGCCTCCATGCTTTTAGACTCGGCGCTTGTGGTCTACGGATCGGGGATAGACGAGGTAAACGCTGAGGGGCCTACAGAGGTGGTGGAGGTGCGGCGGGGCAAGACGGAGCGGTACGTGGTGACGCCTGAGGACTTCGGCGTTCAGAAGACGCCTATCCCCAGGGCGTTCAGCAGGGAGGAGGCGGTGGCCCTCGCCTTGGCGGGGCTGAGGGGCGAGCACAGGGAGGCCATGACCGCCATAGCGGTGAACGCGTCCGCCGCGTTATACGTCGCTGGCGTGGCCAGGGACTTCAGAGAGGGGTATGAGCTCGCCGTCAACGCGATAAGGGAGGGGGCGGCTTATAGGAAGCTTGTGGAGGCGGTGGAGGCGTCGCGATGAAGATCCCGCTGTCTAGGCTTCCGGCTCCGCGGGAGCTAGCTCATGCGCTGTATCTCTCGGGGGAGGAGTTCGTGGCTTTGTTGGAGTCGGGCCAGGGTTTCGCCGAGCGGGCGCGGTATACCGTGGTGGCGTGGGGCGTGGAGAGAGCGTACGTGGCCAGGGGGGCCGACCTGCAACCGGTCCTATACGAGGCGCAACGCAGTTTGAAGCCAGGCGAGGGGCCTTTCGGCGGGGAGCTGGCGATAAGCGCTTTGACTTACGAGGCGGCGTATTATCTGGAGCCCCATCTCCTCAAATACGGCAAGGTGGACCGCGAGCTCCCCGTGGCGTTTCTCGTGGTGCCCGCGGGCTACCTCGTGTACGACAGGTTGCTGGGCAGGGCGTACCTGAGGGGGGAGCTCCCCAGAGCCGCCGCTCCGAGGGATGGTCCGCTTGACGTGGTGGGCCCCGTGACGGGGACCGCCCCGGTGGAGTTCATGAGGTGGGTCGCCGAGACGCGTCGGCTGATTGGAGAGGGTGAGATCTTGCAGGCGGTTCTCTCCAGGTGGCTGGAGTACAGGGCTAGGGGCGACCTCTTTAGGCTCTACGCGGCGCTCGCCGAGACAAACCCCTCGCCGTATATGTACTTTCTGAAATACGGAAATATCCATCTGGTGGGGACGTCGCCGGAGCTCTTGGTCAAGGTCGGCAACGGCAGGGTGGAGACCCACCCCATCGCAGGGACTAGGCCCAGGGGCGGCACAGAGGAGGAGGACCTGGTCCTCGAGGAGGACATGCTCAGAGACGAGAAGGAGCTGGCGGAGCACATAATGCTTGTGGATTTGGCGAGAAACGACGTGGGGAGGGTGTGTCAGCTGGGGTCGGTGAGGGTTGAGGAGCTCTTCGCCGTGGAGAAATACAGCAGGGTTCAGCACTTGGTGTCGCGGGTGTGGTGTCTCCTAGACAGACGGTTCACGCCTGTGGATGCCCTTCTGGCGACGCACCCGGCGGGCACCGTGTCGGGCGCGCCGAAGGTGAGAGCCATGGAGATCATCGCCGAGCTTGAGGACAGGCCGAGGGGCCTCTACGCGGGCGCGGTGGGCTTCATGTCGCCGTCTCTGCTGGAGTTCGCCATAGTCATAAGGACCATCATCGGCAGAGACGAAACGTTAAAAATCCAGGCGGGCGCCGGCGTTGTGTACGACTCCACGCCGGAGAGGGAGCTCCGGGAGACCGAGTCTAAGCTATCTGCCCTCAAGGCCGTGGTGGAGGGGGAGCCATGGACCTGACGCTCATAGTAGACAACTACGACAGCTTTGTCTACAACATTGCCCACTACGTGGGGGAGCTGGGTAGCCGGCCGCTTGTGCTCAGAAACGACGAGGTCACCGTCAAAATAGTGG
>Ga0209821_100187_pt1 | contig 10082 bp, 10 predicted proteins | sample SSWtaG_3_FD_184118 | JGI IMG/M metagenome (GOLD analysis project Ga0209821, IMG submission 184118) | Hot spring microbial communities from Sandy's Spring West, USA to study Microbial Dark Matter (Phase II) - SSWTFFsm_matched (SPAdes)... | ecosystem: Environmental > Aquatic > Thermal springs > Hot... | reverse complement strand
CAGTAACTCTAATATCAGTAACTCTAAGAATAAAAATAATAAAAATAATAATAAAACGTTCGTAAAAGAATTTTTGCAAATTTTGGATGAGTTATTAACAGGAGGTAGTATTTATGAAGTAGAGGCGTTATTCAAGACGACGGTTTGGGAAATTTTGCCACATCCGTCAGAACCTAACCGAAGGACGACTCTTAGGCAGATGCTTTTGGATGTGGTAGGGGTTGAGCGTCGGGTGGCGCGGTTGTTGCCTGAGGAGGAGAGGGTTGCTATTGCTATCAATAACGCTATTCAGCAGGGTGAGTTGCCATATGAGGTTTTTGCCAGTGTTTATAGAAGATGGCGTCTTTCTGGTTCAACCCGTGTGACTTGGCTATTGAAGGTTTTAAAGGATGAGCTTACAAGGGAGAAAACAACCGAGGAAGTTGAAGTTGAGGTAATAGACAAACCGAAGATAGATAAGAAAGATTATGAGGAATATCTAAAAGACGAACCTATACCGCAGGAAATTTCGGATATACAATCTCAAATAATCTCGCTTTGGCAAAAATACGGTCTTGCCATATTGAGTAAAGCTGATGTGAAAACTCTTTTTTCAATTCTTTACGAGATAAAGAAGAAACATTTTGAAATGATTGATAAAGCCCCTCAACTTGGTTTAAGTGATAATTTTATAAACAATGTTAAAAAATCAATCAAGGCGGTTGAAGATGAAATTGAAAAAATAAAAGGGTTGGAGAGAAATGAAACTACTTCCATTCAAAGAGAAATTTCGTAATCATTTTTTAAAGCTGTTAAGGAATAGCAAAAGGGTATTGGAAAAGAGGGAGGAAATTGATGAGCTCGTTTTGGAGTATAAAAAAATGCTTCATAGATACATACTCAATTTTTCAAGAGAGTTGCACTGGTTGAATTTACAGGGATACGATTTTTCCGATAGTGAGAGAGAGAAGATTTCTGAAATTTACATTAGGGCGAATAAATATATCTATGGTGATGATCCCTTTATTCAAATCAAGTTGATGGAGGAAGATTTGAGGGAGTTGACAATTTTGTTTTTTAGAAGGACCTTGCAGGTGGAGATGAAGCACGGATTGATTTTTTCAAATACGGAAGAATGGGAAAACATATTAAAATTGGCGGGGTTTTATGAGCGTGAAAGTTCTGGTGAAGACACCACTGAGTAAATACTATGGAGGCAAATTCAATATGGTTGATTTTCTACTTCAATTCATACCAGAGCATACGATTTATGTAGAGGTTTTTGGTGGTTCTGGGGCTTTGCTTTTTGCAAAGCCACCATCCCCAGTTGAAGTGTTCAACGATATTGATAGCTCAATTGTTAATTTCTTTCGTGTTCTGAAAGATAAGGAAAAATTTGAAGAATTTTACAGAAGGGTTTTATTTACACCATATTCAAGAGAAGAATTTTATTTTTCGAGGGATGCGCTAAATGAAGGAGATGAAATTGAAAGAGCTGTTAAATTGTTTGTTGTTGTTAAACAAAGCTTTGCTGGGAACTGCCGAGATTGGGGCTTTGCGGTTTCAACAAGCGCAAGAAATATGGCTTCGGCAGTGAGCAGATATCTTGGTTCGATTGAAGAATTGCCAAATATAGTTGGCAGGTTGATGAGAGTTCAAATTGAAAATTACGACTACAAAAAGATATTTGAAATATACGATACGGAAGATACGTTTTTCTACTGCGACCCACCTTATGTAATTGAAGCGAGAAATAGAAAGGATATGGTTTATAAATTTGAATTTACAAATGAAGACCACGAAGAATTTATTGACGAGGTTTTAAAATTAAAAGGTATGGTTTTAATCAGTGGCTACGAACATCCAATCTACGAAAGGTTAGAGAGAAACGGTTTTGATAAATTCGTTTATCAAAAAGTTATAAATACAAGCGGTGGTTCAAGGGCAAAAGAAAAAATTTACGCCCGTGAATGTGTATGGGTGAATAAACAATTACTTCAAAAACTGGAACAAGGAAGATTGTTATAAAATCAAAACAAAAGGAGGAAAAAAAATGAAACCAATCATTGAGAACTATCAAAAAGCGAAAGACCTAGTCTTTATGATACCGAAAGTAATAAAGGAAACCTTGAAAGAGGTTTCCGATGTCCAGCTTAGCTATTTGCTTTTGAAACGATTGATTATTAACCTTAAAGAGGATATTGAGGTATTCAAGAACATTGAGGAAATTGAAAATGATGAGAATTTTAAGCAATTTATATTTATAGCACAAGCACTTTTTAAAATGCAGGAAAAAATTGATGAAATTTACGATAAGCTCACCGATGTAATTCCAGATATTAAGATTTTATATGATGTAATTAAAGATTACAAATACGAACAAAAGAAGGACAAAAATGACACAACTGGTTAAAGCGACAAGAGAGAAGAGGAAAAAGGAATTCAAACCGACGAATGAGCAGAAACGGTTTCTTGAATATGTTTTGGAAAATCTACAACCAGAGGATTTCAAAGGAAGGTTGGGGCTAACGGACCTAGCCTTAAAAGCTGGGGTTAGCCCCTTGCGCCTTAGAAAGTGGCTTAAAAGTGAAAAATTTAAGGGTTGGTTTTACAAAGAGATTGACGAAATTTTCAAACTTTGGGCGAGAGTGATAGCGAAAGACCTTTTCATCAAAGCGCTATCGGATGAAACCGACACGAAGACGAAGATGTTCCTTGTGAAATTGTTCCTTGACCAACCCAAAGTATATGAACATAAATACTCGCCTATAAATGTTGAGGTGAATAAAAGAGAAACAAAAGAACGAAGGGAAGACCCACTTTATACAGAGTATGAGGAAATAAAAGATACAGACAAAGATGAAAGAATGGATGATATGGTATCCTACTGATTTCATATTGCATCATCAATGGAAATTCCATAACACAAAAGCAAAAATTAAAATACTCATTGGGGGTTGGGCGAGCGGTAAAACGCTCACCTGCACAATTGAATTTTTGTCGGAACTAACCCAAGCTGGGAATTTCGGATTTATGGGACGATATGAACTGCCAGAACTTATGCAATCGGTGTTTGAGGATATATTGTATAAATATCTACCCGATAAATTCTTCAAACAAAATGCGAACAAAAGGATTGTTAGATTTCCTAAATATAATTCCTCTTTCGTCTATTCCTTCCTCAACCCAACGAAACTGAAAAATAAACTTATGGGTGGAAATTTCGGTGTCATATTCATTGACCAGATGGAAGAAATCCCTGAAGATATCTTTGAAACTTTATACTCATCAAGGTTAAGACGGGAAGGTTATTCAAGGGTATTTCTCGCAAATTCAAACCCCAACGGTAAGGATTGGATTTGGAACAAATTCATCAAAAGCGCCGAAAAGCGGATAATAAAACCGAGTAAAGCATATTTTGAAGAGCTCATCAAAAGAAACCTATTTTTGGGACAGCTCTTTTCATACGAAACATTTCCACCATATTACGAGTATTACAACCCAGATTTAAATAGCTACGCTTGGGTAATACCCTCATTTCACAACCCCTTCATCCCCGAAGATGTCCTGCGAGGTTTCCAAAAACTGCCACCAGATGTGTATAAAAGATATGTTCTAGCTAGCTTTGATGAATTTTCAGGGAAAATATACACCGAATTTGACCCCGATAAGCACATCTACACCGCAGATAGAGAATATATGAAAATGGATATTTTCGTAGCAATAGACCCAGCAGTTAAGGGTTTTACAGCAGTTCTGTTCGCAGCTTGGGACAGAGAGATGAAAAAATTATATGTCTTTGACGAAATCTACCAAGAAGACGCATATCCACAGCAAATAATCGACAAAATATACCAAAAACTCCAAATTTATGAACTTGACCTCAACAAAATCACATTCGTAATAGATGTCGCAAGTAAAAAACAATACCTTAACAAGGAAAGGTCTTTGTATCAATTTTACGCAGACCTTATGCCAATACCTAAATCAGCACCAAAAGATAAACTCATAATGAATGTCAAAATGTTTTTCTATAACAACATAATCAAAATAAACGCAAGATGTGAAAACACTATAAGAGAACATACAAACTACAAATGGAAACAACACACATTAAGAGACGAACCACTGAAAGTGGATGACCATACAGTTGACTGCTTGCAATACATAATTGACGAAATTATTTTGCATTTTAATTTTGATTTTAATAACTTAACACCCGAAGAACCGAAAGAAAAGGAATTTGATTTTGAAGAAGAATTTCACAGAAAACTCCAAGAACATAAACGACAAGTGAGGGAGCTTATGAGAAAAGAGGGGTTGAAAATAAGAAAAATAAATAGCTGGAGAGTATAATGAGATTAAGCAAAGAAAAACTCAACAAAATAAAAGATGTAGTCGTAAAAGCAATCAGCAATCAATACAGAAGAAAACTCTCCGAAATAAGAAATGTCAAGTATTATTTCTCCGAACAATGGAGCGAGGAGGAAAAAATCCAAAGGTTGGAAGAAGGAAAACCAATGCTTACATTTAACCACCTCAAAAAATTTGTCAATTGGTTATACGGGACAGTTAAACAAATGAATGTGGAGGTTAAAGCCCTACCTCAATCATTTAGAGACGAAAATATCGCAAACATCGTTTCAGGATTGATAAGAACTGCAATGCTTGACCAAAGAAATAAAACGCATATTGAATTATCAACCCTTGACGGTTTCATCAGAGGGGTTGGGTTCGTCCGCATTATGCCAAGCTTTGAAGAAGACCCCAATGGGAAAATTCTAATCAAAAGATTAGACCCGACGGATGTGTTCTGGGATACAACAGCAGAAGAACCCGACCTGTCAGATGCCAGATTTATCTTTTACATTGAAAGATTAACACAAGACGAAATAATAGGCAGATACCCAGAAAAAGAAAAACAAATAAAAGATATTAGGCTCTCGGAATTCACCTTCCGCCAAACAATCCCTCTGAAAGACCAAGAGCGACTTGAAATGGACGATTTCATCTCTTACTGGGAAGGATTGCTGAAAACGGCATACGGACAACTCTATCCAATTGTCCATTACAGGGAAAGATTTTATACCGACGAACTCGCAATCTATAACACGCTGGCAAATACATATATAAACCTGCCAAGCGTGATTGAAGAAGACCAGATCCAGATGTATGTCAGATACCTCAACCAAAAAATCGGCCAAAATATATTCAAAGTTGAAGAATGCCGTGTAAAACGCTGGCGCATGGTGAGCTTCGTAGGAGATGTCGTCCTTGAATACTACGAAAACCCATACGGTCTCGTTTCATACGATATCATACCGTTTTTCTGCTACAGGCTTGGATTTAGCTATCAGGGCTTCGTTGATGACCTAATTGACCCACAAGACGAATTTAATTTTAGAAAATCGTTCTTCAACGAAATCCTTAAAGAAATGCCAGTGGATAGCCACTGGATACCCAAAGGAGCAATTACAGAACAAGAAATTGAGTATATGCAAGATAAATTGAAAAAAAGAAAACAACTGATCCCAATTAGATACGATTTCGGACAACCCATCCCAATAGTGTCTGATGCATTAAATAAATTAACGGCACTGTTGCAATATGAACAACTCTTACGCCTTGATTTGAAAGAAATCGGAGGTATGGTTGATGCACTTATCGGAGTAGTCCCAAGAAAACTTCAAAGTGGAAAAGCTATACAATCCTTGCAAAGCTGGGCGATAATCCCGTTTGAAGCGATATTCTCAAATTATTACTTCTACCTCTATTCAATCGCAAATGTCGTCTGGAAAATAAGTAAATTCGTCTATGCCTCAAAGAAAACAGCAAAAATTTTGATAGATAACACTGGGACAAGCGATGTGGTGGATTTAAATATAGAAACCGAAGCAGGAACGCTGAACCAAATCCTAACTGATGAATATGAAATACAACTTGTCCCAGTCGCAGCTGGGCCTGACGAAATGAGTGAAAAACTCCAAGAGCTCGTGATGTTGAGACAGATGGGAGTTCCTATACCTGATGAATTCTTGGTTATGTTCAGCAAAGTTCCATTCAAACAACAAATCATACAAGCTATACAAGAAATAAGACAACAATTAGCTCAACAACAAAATCTACAAGGTGAGTAATTATGCCAGAGGATTTATTCCAAAATAACACACCCGAAACCCAACCCCAATCGTTTGATAGTGGTGATGTCAAAAAGCTTATGGAACAATACGGTCTTACAGATGAAGATTTAAATTCCTTCTTTCAAGAGGAATTTCCAAGCGAAAGCGAAGAGACAACCAAAACCTCACAACCCCCTGCTTCTGGTGGGTTGGAAACGCAAGGCGAAAAAAAATATGCAGGCATATTCAATAGCGTTGAAGAACTTGAAAAAGCTTACAAAGAACTACAAGCTGAATATACAAGACAAAGACAGAGAACGAAAAAATTTGAAAGCTTCATAGACCTCCTTGAACAAAACCCAGATTACGCCAACTATATAGTTGAAAAAACACAGGAATTTTTCTTCAAAAAAGAGAAACCCCAAAGGGAAATTGAAACCAATGAGTTTGAAGATTTGTTTAATGAAGAGGCGGAGAGTGTTAAAAAATTTGCTTTTAATAAAGAAGATATATTAAATTTAGTCCGTCAGGAGGTCAATCAGGCTCTAGCTGCCCAGCGCCTGATTGATGATTTTCGGCGTAAGTATCCTGAAGTCACGGACGAAGAGCTTTTGAAAATCATCAATCACGCTAGGCAGTTCGGTGGAGACCTTGAAACCTCCTATATGGTTCTGTTTAAGGATAGATTTAAAGAGAGGATTTTGAGACAAGCCCTTGAAGAAATGAAAAAGGGCATCTCACCTCAAAGGATGGGGGCAAGGCAAGAGACCACCCCGACGAAAAAAGAACTTACAGAAGATGACTACTTCCAGCTTGCCCGTGAAATAATAGCGGGTAAGCGTAAGCTTGATGAACTTGAACCAAATGAAAGAGCTAAATTACTAAACATAATCGCAAGACAATTAATAGTAATGTGAAACTAACAAACTTTGAGGTGAGAGGCTATGGCGCTGGAAATATATAACTACGATGATTACAAATACTTTGAACACTCGCACGGGCAAACGAAGAAAGCCCTTTCAAGACAACTTTGGTCAAAAGTCCTACACGAAAAGACAAGAAACAAGATATTCTTTCGGGATTTCATCGGGCAGGAAACTGGTGGTGAAGGTTCAATCACTACAACCACTACCTTCCCACCTATCATTGAAAAAACGGACTTCAGGAAGGAAGCGGGCGACACCATAACGCTTCAAATTATCAAACATATGGTAGCAAACCCTGAAACCTCTGGTGTCGTCGGATCGGAAGTCCTTCTTGGAAGAGAAAAAAGCTTCAGCTTCGGCTACCAGAAAGTATTCGTCGATTTGTTCCGTGAAGCCGCTGGTGTCCATCTCGGGATGAACCTGCAAAGAACCCCACTTGACTTGATAACAATCACAACCAACCAGCTGTCGGATTTCGCAGCTGTTATCACCGACGAAGAAATCTTCAATACCTACTACGCTGGTTGGAACTATACCTTGTTGAGGGCTTTGGCAGGTCGTATCTTCTTCACAGATGCCAACGGATACATAACCAATATCCTGCCAACGCACCCAAATACATTCTGGGGTTCGCCTGGTAAAACTGACCCGAGCCAATTGACAACAAATGATACCTTCAACGCAAGGTTGATTGAAAAAATCGCACTTTGGGCTGAAGAAAATAATATAGTGCCTATAATGGTTGATGGAACTCCGACTTGGATGCTTATAATTCACCCAAGACAAGAAGACCAACTCCTGCAAGACCCGAATTTTAGAGAAGCGCTTATATACGCCAAGCAAAGAGCTCAAAACTGGGAACACCCATTGTTCAAGAGGAAACCTGAGTGGTGGTATGGAAATATCGTCATATATAAAGCCAAACAAATAAGAACGGCGAAATACTACGGGAAAAAAACGGTTGGAGAGAACTCTTACGGATTGAGATTGCAAACTACGACCGTTAACGGATTGAATTATGTAATCGTGAATTCCGCAAACGCTGCTGTTCCATCAGCCGAAGCAACACCTGGGGCTTTGCCCGAAAATATCTCAGCTAACGAGGTATATGGTGCGCTCTTGATTGGTGGAAACTCAGCTCTAATTGCAAGAGCTACAGAATGGAACGCCGAAAGAAGAAAAGAAGACGACTATGGCGCATTCTTTGGATATGCGCTTTGGACTATATGGGGCATGAAGAGAAGCGACTGGTGGGACACAATTGACGAGATGAACCTTGACTTCAAGACAAATATCTTCAACGAAAGCTCAGCTGTAATCTATACATATACACCATCTTACTGATGAGTAGGCAAGATAAAATAATAGCGCAAGCAAAATTAAATTCACATGATACATCGGGCAAGTTGGTGAGAGATGAGACCTGGTTAGAATGGCTGAGGATGGCTATTGCCGATTTAAATTTGGAATTTAAATTCAATTTTAAAATAACCACTCTTTCAATCGTAAATTATGAAGCCAACTTGCCCGATGATTTTTTATCCGTTAAAAGCGTGTATTTGGGCTTTAACCCTGCAAGGAAAACAAGCTTTGACGAGGTCAGAGTAAATAGAGGTAGAGGTGAGTATCTGTACGCAATTGAAGGAAGAAAAATTTACACGAACTTTACAGACAAAAATATTGAACTCGTATATTACGGGTCAAGCGTTTCAATTGATGATATACCCGTAATCTTTGACCCGTTGATAATTGACTATTTGACTTGGTATTTTTATAAGTGCTTCTATCCAGAGGTTGAAGAGGTATATAAACAAATGCTTGAAAGACGAAAATTTGAGTTGAAAGCAAACATATTGTATCTGGAAACAAATGATTGAGGTAAAAAATTTACATCTTCAACTTGCGAGATTGGTTGGGGACTACCTCACTGAAAACGGCGAGGAGTTTGTAAATGGAAATGAAAACGGTCTTCAAATATCATACAACGAAAGGAAATCGGCTATTGAAGGGGCATTTTTTGACCTATACAATATATTTAAACAGCGAGGTCTTGAAAACCTCGTGTTTTTGAATACTTTAAATTTAAGCAACCCAACTTATGTTGAAGGTTCAAATGCACATTATTATCTTTTTTCAATTTCAAATTCAATCATTGACATATTGAATGCTAAAATCGGTGTAGCCCCGATTTATAGGGAGGTGAAACCGATAAAGTATTTCCCAGGCGACAATTTCCTTCACATCGGTTGGGGTGTTTGCGTTTTGGAGGTTAGACAAAATTCAACTTTGTATCTTAATTTCGTTCTGCCCAGTAGGCTTCACACTTCAAATCCGAATGAGGTGAGCGCAGTTGTCCAAATCCATTCAATAGATGGGTTAGGCGAATATAACAAGGTTTTGCCTTTGGATAGTTCTTGGGAAAATGTTATATTAAACCTCGCATACGCAAACATATTAAAATATAGAGGTGAGATTAAATGACAATAAGAGAATTCGTTGACCGCCTTATGCTTGAAATGGGCGATTTAAGAGCTGAAAAAATAAGATATGCTGACTACTTCACAATCGCAACTGAGGCTATTAAAACAGTTGAAGCGGTTTATGCACCGCTTTTTGAGATTAGAGAAGGAATTATAAGCCCAAATCAATCAGTGGAGAGGGAGCTTGTAATATTTAATGACGAGCAGCGCAAAATAAATTATTTCAAAGTGGGCCGTTTTTATCTGAACGGCGAAAGGTATCAAGTTGATTACGAATATGCGAAATTAACTGACAATTCCTTCTTGCCCTGTTATGGATTTAAAGCATCGGGATATGGTGTAAATATCGCCTTTAGCCCAGGTGCATCCCCAGGTGATATCTATAAGATAATACTTTATTATACCCATAAGACGGAATACTTTACAGATCCAGACAACGACATTGAATTGTCTGAAAACTTTGTTTTGGCAGCTTTAAACATTGCCAAGCAATATCTTTATGCGAAATTGGGAGCTTCATTTAATCAGTATCAAGTTCCAGTGATACAAAACCAGACCCAAGGCCAAGAACAACAATG
>Ga0209821_100186_pt1 | contig 10104 bp, 15 predicted proteins | sample SSWtaG_3_FD_184118 | JGI IMG/M metagenome (GOLD analysis project Ga0209821, IMG submission 184118) | Hot spring microbial communities from Sandy's Spring West, USA to study Microbial Dark Matter (Phase II) - SSWTFFsm_matched (SPAdes)... | ecosystem: Environmental > Aquatic > Thermal springs > Hot... | reverse complement strand
GAGGCGGAGAAGTGGGCGGACCTCCTCCACAACCGCGACAGAATACCCAGCCGCGTCAACACGCAGGCAGACGCCCCAGGCGGACGCGAGACAGACGCCAGAAGGCTGAAGGTCCTCTCCCAGCTACTCTTCGGCGACGCGGGCAACCTAAAAAGCGACGGCAAACAGATTCTATACTTCCGGCGCCACCTGGAACACGCCACGCGCTTCGCGGAGCCGAAGGGCGAGATAGAGAGGTGGCTACACGAAAGCCTAAATGCCGATGCGACTAGCAACGCCTCTACCGCCGCTTAAAACAACACCCAACCAAGAGCCGCACTTGTTTTTATAAGCCACCTCCTCTTATCTGCCGTGCAGTTTCTGCTCACCACGGTGCCTGGTCTTGAGGATTTCGCGATAGAGGAGCTGGCGGAGCGGTTCCCCGTGAGGTGGGCGAGGGCTAGGCACATGACCGGGCGTGTCGTGGCCGACGTCGACGCCGAGCCTCCGGCCCTCTTCTCGCTGAAGACGGTGGAGCGCTTCGGCATATTCCTCGGCGACGGTCACGCGAGGACTCTCCAGGTGGTCGTCTCGCTGGCGGTTGAGCGCCTCCCCGCGGCCCTCCGCTACCTCACCAAAAACACCACGGCGGGCGTCCGCACCGAGCGGGTGGGGAGCCACGACTTCACCTCCCGCGACGTGGAGAGGGAGGTGGGGAGGTGGCTCAAGGAGCGGGGGGTCGTCATCAGCCTCGTGGATCCAGACGTGGAGATAAACGTAGACGTGGTGGAGGACTACGTCGTCGTGTGGATCACTGTGGCTAAGAAGAGCTTGAAAGACAGGCCTTGGAGGGTGTATGAACACTACGCCAGCTTGAACCCCATAATAGCCAACGCCATGCTCCGGCTCGCCAAGCTGCGGCCAGGGGAGACTCTCTGCGACCTAACCTGCGGAGGCGGGACCATCGCGGCTGAGGCGGCTGAGCTGGCGCCCCAGAGCCGCTACGTCTGCGTAGACATCTCGCTGAGGCATGTCAAGGGCGCCGCGAAAAACGCGCGGCACAACCTCTTCGCAGATTTCCTCTGGTTCGACTCCACGAAGCTCCACCGGGCGCTGAGACCTATATGCGACAAGTACGTCTTCAACCCGCCTTACGGCTTCAGAATCCCCGGCAAGATAGGCCGGCTGTACCGCCTCCTCGGCAGAGCCATGAGGAGACTGGCAAGGGGGTGCGCCGTTTACGTCGTAATAACGCCGAGATACAAGACGTTCTTAAGCCAAGTGGGCGGCGAGGTGCTGATTAGGCGCGTGGTATATCAAGGCGGCCTCTACAGCAACATCATAGTGGGAAGACTGTGCGGACAAGAAGCAGGAAGAGAAACGAGGTAGCGGGGACGATCACGTTGTCGTCTATCGGGGGGAACTCGAACCTCTCCACGGCGCTTGCCAAAAGCCCCGCCAGCGCTCCCGCGACGCCTAGGTAGTACCAGCCGATGGATGGAAACCGCGGCCATGGCGATGTTGCCAGCCCAGTGCTTGGTCCGCCTCTTAAACAGGAGATTCCTCACGACGCCCGTGGCGGAGTCCCCCACAGCCATAAACAACGCAGGCACGACGCCGAGCCGCCAGTCGCCCCAGCTCAACGCCACCACTAGAGCCCACATAACCGCGAAAGACACCTCGTACATGTTGTCGGGGTCCTGGAACCACCACAGGAGACGGCCCGTCTTATGCGGTATGTACAGAAACAGCGCTATGGCAAGCGCCGCCGCGGTGGGCACCGCCCAGCTGCTGAAGAAAGGCACCAAGACGGCGACGAGGCCGCCTGCCAGCACGTGGATGATCTTCCGGTTAAAGTAAACAGCCCTCATGTGGCCAAACCGCCGTGAAAGCGGCCCGTAGGTCCACCGGGTGAGGACCGCCGTTACAAACACAACCCACCCGCCCAGCACAAGGACTAACTCAACGTCTGTCACATTAAGGAAAAAGACGGGCTTTATATATACCTATGTAAACTCAACGCCATCTGTCTTGGTCAAGGTGACCTTGTAGAGGAAGTCCATCTGCCTAAGCGCGGCGGCGTAGTCGAACTCGTTTAAAGCCGCTATCGCGTCCACCGGCACGACAACATCGTAAAGCCTAAGTCTCGCGCTGGCCACCGTGTGTAACACACAGATGTTCGCCACGGTGCCGGTCACCACGAGGTGTTTTATGCCGTACATGCGGAGTATGTGGTCAAGCGGCGTGCCGAAGAACGCGTCGTATCTCATCTTCTCCACAACGATATCGCCTTCTCTCGGCTTCAGCTCGTCGACTATCTCCCAGCCCCACGTGCCCTTAACCACGTGGGGGCCCCATATGGGGAACTCGACAGGGTCGTCTTGGTAGTGCGTGTCTTTTGTGTAGATCACCCTCACGCCCCTGCTCCTCGCCTTATCAAGGAGGGCAGCTATCCGCGGGATTATCTCCCTAGCCGCCGGGCCGTAGAGCTTGCCGTCGGGGTGCGCGAAGTCGTTCTGCATATCCACCACAATCACAGCAGTTGCCTTCGCCGGTAGCGACACCTTATCTACAGCACTCACCTTAGGGACCTTCACAACATCAGGCAACATGTGTTAACTAACGTTCTCCACCTTTAATCTTTACCAGCCCCACACCCGCCGACCAAAACCAGGCAACGAAGCAACCCCCCGCCTCTAGGCCGAGAGGTCGCAAACCCCTAGCATAGTAATACCGCAACTCCGGTCGGTAAGCTGGACTGACGGCTAACAGTCACTTTCATACAGCCGCCGCAGAGGTCCTAACCACGTTTACACTGACGTTTATGGTGTGATATATGTTAGTAGTCTGGCAAGACTGTATACGTTGCAAAGCTGGCACATTTCTTGTGACCCAACCTTGGATCTGCCTGCGCCAGTTACCGCTGGAGGTTTGAAGAGGTTCGCAGACCGTCTTCCCCGCCTTGAGGATCTCCGGGCCGTGTTGGGGGTTGGTGTAATTGCGTGTAAACTTTTTATGTTGACTGGAGTGTAGACGTGTGAGTGTTGTGATTTCTGTGAGGGTTAGGAAGGAGCTTAAGGAGGAGTTGGAGAGGCTTGGCATAGACTACGCCGAGGCTGTGCGGAGATTCCTTGAGGAGCTCGTGGCACGTGAGAGGAGGCGGCTGGCTCTTGAAAAGGCGCGGGAGGTTAGAGAGACGTTGAGGAGGAGGGTCGGCACGTTGCCTCCCTCGGCGGAGGTCATCAGAGAGGATAGAGATGTTGGTCATTGACGCGTCGGCGCTGGCGGCTTTGTTGCTGCCGGAAGACGGCAGTGAGGAGGTTGAGAAGGCTGTGAGCGAGGTTGAGAAAGTCTCCACGCTGGATCTAGCGGCGTATGAGGTCGGGAGCGCCGTGTGGCGGCGGGTGCGTCGAGGTGAGCTCTCCCCAGACGAGGGTGGGGTTGTGGTCTCTACGCTTCTGTCGCTTCTAGATACTTTTGAGGTTTACCACTACAGAGAGGTGGTGGCCGACGCCTTTAAACTCGCCGTGGGGGTCGGCGTCACCGTGTACGACGCGGCATATGTCGTCTTGGCGAGGAGACTCAACGCCCCCCTACTCACGTTAGATAAGGAATTGCATAGGAAATTTCCAGACGTGGTATATATGCCCACTTTCAACTCCCCCGCAGATCTGGGGAACCACGTATAGATCTGCGCTCTTATATATCGGCGGGTTTATAATGATATGGGGATCGTAGATATGATAACTTTAAGATCTGGCTTACCTGCATAACCGTTTCTCATCCCTCTACTTTTCTAGGGTTCTATGCTTTGCTTTTGGCGAATTAACATCCTCTCTTGAGCTTCCTGTGGAGCTTAGGCGTCGCCGCCCTCCTGTATCTAGCAATTGGGCGCTTCTTACGAGCTCGAAAGGGGCGCAGGCCGTTAGTCCTGGCAATTTCCATCTCTTCCTTCGCCTACCCCCTCCCCCCGCCTTTCGATACAGCCAGTCGATACCGTTTACAACCGCGGTTCTGTCTCCCCTATACATCGCCACGGCGAAAGGGCCCTACCTAAGACATCCCCTACTCCTCTCGCATGTTTATAAAGCCTATGGAGCACGAAGAAGCGTAATGTTCGTTTTATTCCCGTTAAGACGTGGGGAGAGCCGCCGCGGCTCTAAACCTGTCTATAGACACTTGCGGCAGGCTGTGTAATCAGCGGCGATGGGCAAGCCACCACCGGCGGTAATCCTTAAAGACCTCCACTTAGGTGAGGGTTATGAAGGAGGTGGTTTACACAGAGGCGGCGCCTAAGCCGATAGGTCCTTACAGCCAAGCCGTCAGGGTTGGCAACATGTTGTTCGTGGCGGGCCAGATACCCATAGATCCCAAGACGGGGGAGGTGGTCAGAGGAGACATCAAGGACCAGACGCGGCAGGTGCTTGAGAACATAAAGGCCGTGGTGGAGGCCGCCGGCTTTACGCTAGACGACGTGGTGATGACCTTCGTATTCCTAGCCGACATGAACCTCTTCCCCCAGTTCAACGAGGTCTACGCCCAGTACTTCAGAGAAAAGCCACCCGCCCGCGTCACAGTCCAGGCGGCTAGACTGCCGAGAGACGTTTTAATAGAAATTGCAGCTATTGTAGCCAGGGGGTGAAGACGACTCGCAGCGCGGAGAGGTGACGACGAACCGGGTTCCGACCCTTTTTATACTGGGTGGCGGACGGGAGGCGTCGTTACGCGCCAAGAGGTGCGGCGCGGTGCACATAGACCATTACAGCGAGGTGGACCCCCAGGAGGTAGACGGAGGCATACAGGCACACGTGGAGGATAAGACACACGCCCTTCTCCTCCTAGATGCGGCCGAGAGAATATTTGTATATCCTGAGTTCGCAGACCTCCTGCCCCACCTGCCCAAAGACAGGGTGGTGGTGGTGGTTGCCCCACGGGGCCACCCCCTCTGCGCCGAGTACACCTGCGCCGAGGAGCCCTCCTGTTAGGCATTTAACCCCGGCTCCATTTCTAGACATGCCCTTCTACGCGGCCACCTCCCTGACGCTGGCCGGCGTTGAGGCTTGCGTTGATTTCCTCGAGGCCACGGCGCCGCGTCTCCGCGAGTTCTGGCTCCCACTACCCCAGGAGCTGTGTCAAGGCAAGCCGGTGGATTTAGGCCCTCTGGAGAGGTATCTGGAGCCTCTCCTGGCGTTGTACTACGAGGTGAAGACACGCTGGCGTTGCCACGAGACTGCGGAGAGTCTTAAACGTAGAGAAGCCGCCGCAGTAAGGCTGGCGGCGCTTGTTGTGAAGGCGCGCGTCTACGGAAAGATAGACCTGGCGGAGTGGGACGGCGTTTTCCAAACAGCGAAGCAAGAAACGCCGGCTCCTGCGCTTGTATTCGGCGCACCTCGCCGAGACGCGGTGTTATGCGGCACGTATCCCCCCAACCCTCTTGAAGTGGCCGCAGACAGGTGGAGCAGTCTGCCGTCAGAACTAAAGCTGGAGCTGGCTAGGTGGATCGTTACCTACATAGCTAATATTGTAGACAGCGTAAACCTAGACGAGGCGTACTTCAAGACGGTGAAGGCCGGCTGGGGATCCGCCTACCGGCTATTCTTAACTCTGTTTAACACCTCTTGATACCTAGTGGCGTTGTAGGGGCTGACCTTGGTGGCGTTTAGCCACGCACTTATCGAGATTCTCCGACCGGCGACCTCCAGGTCAACTCCGCTTCTGAGCCACAGAAGTATATCCCCCGAAAGACACACCTCGGCAGAGGCACTACCTCCAGCGGAAATCCCGCCGGCCGTGGAGATTAAAGAGAGCAACTGTGACAACTCCTCCGGCACCCCCTTAAATCTGTATAACACCCCCCGGCGGCCTATATGTTCGCAACTCCCAGCTACAACAGCCTCGCCGCCGCCAGCAGGAACCACGTCGTCGCCCAGGAGAAACTGCCTGCACACGCCACCGACACATATAATGCTGCGGCTTAAGCCGCCCTCCGTGACCCCGTATATGAATAACGTCGCGCCGGGCACCCTCATCGCCGCCACTGTGTAGTTCTCTGGACCAACCCCCACCAGGAGCCACCCGACTTCAAAAACTTGACGACCCTCAGGCGACTCAAAGACATACACCATCGTGTAGTTAGCCTCGTAATACCGAGATCCGGCAACCTGAGCCAGAAGAACCAGCACCACCAAAAGCGCAACAGCCGCCGCGGCCAACATGAGGAACAACCTACTCATACCAACTCCGACATCTCTACATAAATTTATTACTACGAAGCCCCGGCCGGGATTCGAACCCGGGACCTCCTCATTCGGCGGCTACTCACGCCCTTACCAGTGAGGCGCTCCACCAGGCTGAGCTACCGGGGCTTGTGAAACTTGTTATGCAGTATTTTTAAGCTTTTACAAAGGCTAGAAGAGGGAAAAAATTTTTAAACAAGTAAGGTGGAGGTTGCGCTGCTGAGACGAGGGGCCGTAGTCTAGCCTGGCTAGGATGCCGGCCTGGGGACAGACCCCGTTGCCGGAGCGCCGGTGATCCCGGGTTCAGGAGGATCCGCCTAGAAATCCCGGCGGCCCCACCATTTTTATAGGTCTAATATCTTGTATGAGACTCGTCTTGGCGCAGTCCCCCAGGTTCGGGAGGTTTACAGAGGGGGTTAGGTGGCTTCTTGAGAGGGCGCCGAGAGGCGACCTGTTAGTTCTGCCTGAGTATTGGGTAGGCACCGCGCCTATGGACGAGGAGGGTTTCCGCAGGTTTGTGGCGGAGATCGCCGAGGTCGCTGGGGCTGTGGGCGGCGTCGTGACGGCGGGAGCCTTGGCCGTAAAGGTGGGCGGCGTTGTGAAGAACGTGTGTCCTGTGGTGGGGAGTGAGGGTCTCTTGACGTGGGGGGAGAAGATATTTCCGTCGGCGGCCACTGGGGAGAGGGCGTGGATGTCATGGGGGTCGCGTCTCGCCTTGTTTCGGGCGTCTGGATGGGCCGTGGGGTGCCTGGTCTGCGTCGATCTGATGTACCCAGAGCTCGCGAGGCGTCTCGTCTTGGCGGGGGCCGAGCTCGTCGTGAACCCGGCGAGCGTGTCGGCCGACAGGAAGAGGCTTTGGGCGGCCCTCGGCCTCGTCAGGGCGTTTGAAAACTCAGTCTACGTCGCCGCCGCGCTGGGCGCGGGCTACAGCTACGCAGACGGGAGGCCCGCAGAGGGCGGATCTTACGTGGCCACGCCCAACGGGCGGCTTGTGCAGTTCGACGCGGAGCCCGGCGTCTACGCCGTGCAGCTAGACAAGGAGGAGGTCCTCTACGCGCGTGCCAGGCGGCGGTATCTCGAAGACGCCGCATCCATGCCGGAGATTGGCTTAAATACATACGGCATCTAGCCGCCGTGTCGTGTCCCATCTGCCTAAGGCCGATTGGGGTGGTGGAGGTGGGGCTTCCCCGGTCCGATAGGGTGAATCGATTCAGTTTCGTCTCTGTGATTAGGATATTTGACGAATATACAGAAGGGCTTAGGGGGCTGGATGAGTACAGCCACGCCTTCATCTTGTGGCATTTCCACGAGATGAAGACGCCTACGCTGACCCTTAGGCCTTGGAGGAGGGAAGACCTCCCGGAGGTGGGCATATTCGCCACTAGGTTCCCCAACAGACCAAATCCACTGGCCCTTACTATAGTCAAGATAGTGGAGGTGGACCCGCCCCGCCTAAGAGTAATGGGGCTGGACGCGTGGAGCGGTAGCCCCGTTCTAGACATTAAGCCCTACGACCACCTCGACGTAGTAAACGAGTTCAGAACCCCCGATTGGTTTGAGGAGTTTTTCAAAGAGACACGCGGCGGGCTACCTCACTGGCTAGGTCCGCGTCGCTGACTATAAGGGGCGGCCGCACACTTACCACACACCTACGCCCCATTTTCTCTTATGAGGCCCCCTCGTCATTTAAAACGACATGGCCCGCCTCCGTTTGAACTTGCGATAGTTAGAGTGTCGACGTCTTCTAGTGTTGTGCCACTGGGTGAATACCGGCGTTGTGAACTGGTCGTGCTGGTTTTGGCCGCGGTGGTGGCCGGGATGCCGAGGCCGGACTCACTAGATGAAATTGCGTAAGAGAGCGTAGCGGATCTAGACGGGGCTATGCCTACCGCTCATTCCTCTTTTGTGGTTTACGTTGTATTTTCGGCGCTAGTGTAGACTTTGAGTATGCAAGGTTTATATCTTCCGGCCCCACAGCGGGCATGCCTCGGAACCGCAAAACAACCAAGCTGGCGGCACTCGTCGCGTTCGCGGCCGCGGCAATAGCCGCGGCTTTAAGCGTCGTTGCGTCTGAGACGACGTTCACATACGAGAACGGAGTTGTGAAGATGGCAGGTCCCCAGGGCGATACGCACACAATTGCGCTGAACCTAAAGGAGGAAGTTAAGAATGTTGAGATCAGGTTATTGTCCAACGGCTCCGCCGTGGTGTTAGAGGGCGGGAAGCCCTTGGCCGTAATTAGACAGATAAACATGAGAGGAGGCGAGGTTAAGCGCGTTGAGTTCAAGCTGTTGCCCAACGGCACACTTCTGTTGATAGACGGCGGGAGGATCTGGTCAAGAGGTACTCTCGTAATGAAGAGCGGCGCAGAAAGCGCCAGCCAGCCTGGGGAAAAACCAAGCCCAGACAATCAAAGCGCAACGGCCGATTTCCGACACGCTACCCCCTGGCACTGGAGACGGTTATGGGCCGTACACCGGACTTATTAACATAGAGTTTAACATCTCTTGGAGCCCCGCCGGCTATCTCTGCCTTGGGTACGTAGATTTAAATACCGGGAGCGGGCCCGGCATATGTAGCTACGGCCAGAGGGCCTCCGCATCATTCTCTTTAGATCCGCCTCAGAACATTATTGCTATAGTGCACAACCTCAACCCCTATACACTAAGCTATTCCGGCACGCTAACGCTATATTACCAATAATGCCTATCTAAAACCTCCCTTTTTCTCTCTCTGTCGGTTTTTCTGGTTATGTCTTGGTGGACTAAGGTTTGGTTTTTCGCTTGAATAATGATATTAAGCAGAGCGTCTTTCTGTCGCATGTCTTTGCTTTCCCGTCTGTGTAAGGGGGCTCCTCTGCTTTATCTAACGATAGTTCACGCGTGGATGTTGCCTACTCTCTTCCTCCTCTATGTGGGGGGCGCCGTGGGGAGCTGGGTCTTTCTAGCCACAGCGTTCTCGGCGGCGGCTACGGCGGTGTCGAGCCTTTTTCTGGGGAGGAGAGGCGGCGGGGCCTGGATCTGCTGGAACTGTTCCACAGACGTGGGAGGCTGTGTGCCGCCGTGCCTGTGATGTATGTGGCGTCTCACATGGCGCTTGTCTTTGTTATATTTACCTCGCTGTATCTCTACACCACCCCCGTGCTGGTGGTTGAGGCAATCCCGGGGGGCGTGGAGGGGCTGGGCAACTACACCGCAGGCTCTGGCGGTAACGTGACACAGGTAGTGCTCCACGTAAGAGGTTTGGGAAACCTGGCTGAAGGGGGAGATTCATAGTGATTGTGAAGAGACAGGCGCTTGGAGGGCCCGTGGATCTTATACGCCGCTTTGTGGATCGCCTCTTTCTACAGCGCCATGGTGGTGGTTATGGCTTTGGCGTGGAGGTTGATGTGGCAGTCTGCCGAGTTAGTGAGGAGGGCTGAGGTGTTTTATGAAAAGGCGAGGGAGATTCTATCCTGATCTCTACGTCATTGCCAGAATTCTGCTCGCCCTCGCCGATGGATGCGGCAGGAGAGAAGCGGCGTTGCGATCTGGCGTGAGCTACAGCCGCTTTCTTCAATATGTGGAGTATCTAAAAGAAAGGGGGTTTGTCGCCGGAGATGAGGAGCTGAGACTTACGCCTAAGGGCGCCGCGGCTACGGCGAGGTTAGTCGAGCTTATAAAAGAACTAGCTGGGGAAGAGCCGAGGGACCTCAAGAGGAGGTAGCTTGAGGATCCTCCAATAAACGACGGGCTTCGCCCTTTAAGGCGGGGAAGAGGCGTAATACGCCGTAAGATATATGTGTCTAACAAGGTCAAGCTAGAGAGGAGACTCTACCAAGTTATAGAGCATTATCCGCAACTGGCGCCCACCATGTGACAAGCCTTTAAACAAGCCGCTGGAATCGACA
>Ga0209821_100185_pt1 | contig 10167 bp, 10 predicted proteins | sample SSWtaG_3_FD_184118 | JGI IMG/M metagenome (GOLD analysis project Ga0209821, IMG submission 184118) | Hot spring microbial communities from Sandy's Spring West, USA to study Microbial Dark Matter (Phase II) - SSWTFFsm_matched (SPAdes)... | ecosystem: Environmental > Aquatic > Thermal springs > Hot... | reverse complement strand
TTGGCGTATTCCCACGCCTTTTTCTTGACCTCCTCCAGCTTTTCGTGGTTGCCGCATATGGGCTTTGCGTCTGTCACTGCGTCTAGCACCACCGTGGACCACTCCAGCACCTCCTCCAGCTTATCTAAAGGTAGCCAGACCACCTGGCCGACTCGTCTGTGTTCTACCCGGTACCCGCCGCTATCAACAACGGCTAATAGATCCCAGTCGCTCAGCGGCGTGTGGTCGCCTCTGGCTCTGGAGCCGAAGAGCGCGACTACGAGCGCCTTTCCGCAGAGCTCCTCTATCACTCTACGCGCCTCCTCCTCCCTAGCCTTCGTCGCCTCACGTAAAGTCTCCAGCCACTTCTCGAACATATCCCCACACGGCGTTCATACACTTCACGGCTTCCTCCGCCTCCCACTTCCTGTATTCGTTCAGCCGCGCGTCTGGGTATCTGGCTTGGATGTAATGTGTCTCCAGGGCCTCGGCGCATCTCATCACGTCCTCCGGCACGGGCTTGTCCAGCGCCTTCGCCAAGTAGGCCAGTAGCACCGAGACGGCATGTGTCAGCGGCCGGGAGCCGGTTAGCTTGATCAATACGCCCTTCAGCAGAAACTCGGCGGCTTGTTGCGCGAAGAAGGCAGCTGAGTCATATCTGCCGCTTCTCAAATCCTCCTCGGCATAGTCCTTAAACCTCAGCGCTTTTTTAATCCAAGCCTCGTGGCTCACGGCTTATAGAGGTGGAGGGGTAATAACTTTTGCCGCCTCCGGCGATGGGGTGTGATGTGCTGGCCTGTCTTCAGGGGGCTTAGTGGAGAGGCGGCTGTTGGCCGCTTAGCTTCTGCGGGGCTGTCTACAGCGGGGTGCATGGAGCGGTTGCGTCTGCTATGGGCTTTTTCTATTTGCGACTTGGCGCGTAGCCGATCTCTTAGTATTGCGATGTATATTCTAGAGGTCTTCTCTATGCGTGTTTCAAATAGAAGACGCGCCACATCAAATTTAACAAACCCGCAACACCCCCAGCCTCTTCTCTACGTTTTCTAGGCGGCTCTTTACGTCCTCTATCCGCTTCTCGAGGCTTTCGACGCGTGTTTCCCACCCCCTCCACCCTTCTCTCTACGCCGTTGGCTAATCTCTTCAAACCGTCTGTTAAGCTCCTCGTCTTAGTTTTTGTAGGTCTTGGCTTGCTTCTTTTTTTGTCTCTGTAGATCTCGGCTGTAGAGCACATACAGCACGACGATTGTCACGGTCACTAAAGGCGCTTGGCCCAGCATGTAGAGTAGCATGTCTGTAAGCTCCATGGTCGGCTTTGTCTCTGTGTTTTAATATTCTTTGTTCTGCAAGGCTCGTCGGCTAATCCCACGTGTAGCCCGGGAGGCGCTAAGAGAGCGGGCGGCGGAAGACGCGGCTCAGGCGTGAAGACGGGCGCAGTCGGCGTTTAAGTGAGCGGCTTGTCTCTTCTTATGAGCCCCGCGCGCAGGGCGTGGTCTGCGAGGGTTACTGCGGTTATGGCTTCTAGCGCCACTAGGGCTTTGGGGACTGTGGTGACGTCGTAGCGTCCTTTGAACTGGATGGTTGCGGGGGTCATCTGGGCTAGGTCGACTGTCTGCTGGGGCTTCCGTACGGACGGCGTGGGTTTGAACCAGACGCGGAAGTAGAGGGGCTCGCCTATTGTTATCCCGCCGAGGGTTCCGCCTATTTTGTTGGTGGCCAAGCCTGGTCTGCCGTTTTTCACGACGATGGGGTCGTTGGCCTGGCTCCCCCGCATCTTGGCCAGGGCGCGTCCCATGCCCCAGTCCATGGCCACGGCGCTGGGTATGGAGAAGGCAGCTGCGGCTAAGTCGCCTTTTATCTTGCCGAAGTGGGGCTCGCCGAGGCCGGGCGGCACGCCCACGGCCCAGACCTCGGCGGCGCCGCCTATGCTGTCGCCGTCTAGCACCGCCTCCCTTATCTTCTCCAGCATCTTGGCTAGGGCTTCGTCGTCTACCACTGGGAGGGGCTTCTCCCAGCTCTTCTTGATCTCGTCGAAGGTGTACTGCTTATTTATCTCGACGCCGCCGAGTTCCACCACGTGTCCCGCCACCTCGACGCCGATGTAGGCTAGGAGCTTCTTGGCCACGGCCCCCGCCGCGATGATGGCAGCTGTGGTTCTGCCGGAGGCCCTCCCGCCGCCTCTGTGGTCGTAGTGTCTGCCGTATTTGAGGTAGTAGGCGAGATCTGCGTGGCCTGGGCGGGGCTTCATCCAGAGCTCGTCGTAGTAGCTGGAGATGACCTTCTTGTTCCATATCACAATTGCGATGGGGGTGCCCTGGGTGTAGCCCTCTTTCACGCCGGATAGTATCTCGAACTCCTCTGGTTCGCATCGCGGGTTGAGGACGGGTATGTGGCAGAACATCCTCCTCTCCAGCTCCCTCCTTATGTCCTCCTCCTTCAGCTCCAGGCCGGCGGGGACGCCGTCTATCACAACGCCTACTGCCTTTCCGTGGGACTCGCCGAAGGTGGTTATCCTGAACTCCCTCCCGAAGGTGTTCATAGGGCCCCCTTCTCGCTTAGAAACTGAAGCACGGCCCTCCGCATGATCTCTCTATCTGGCTCTACGCCTAGCCAGATCTTCTCCGCCTGCGCGCCCTGCTCCACGAGGAGGTCTACCCCGTCTACCACCTTGACGCCTAGCCGCTCGGCCTCTTGTACCATCTTGGTACGGGGGGTTGGTATGTAGACGAAGTCGACGTATAACGCCGCGCCGCCGAGGTCCGCCAAAACCGCGTCGTGTATGGGCGTGGCGTTTATAACCACGTCGGCTTTGACGGGAGTCGGCACGGCCTCTATTCTCCTGCCGAACTTCTCTGCAAACTCTCTGGCGAGGGCTTCTGCCTTCTCCCGGGTTCTGTTGTAGATGTAAACAGTCTTGGCCTCGGCTTTTACCGCGGCGAAGAGGGCGGCTCTGGCGGCGCCGCCTGCGCCTATGATTAAAACCTCTGCGCCGGCCATGTGAGGCCCGGCGAGGCGGTACACCGCATACGCGTCTGTGTTGTAGCCCACCGTGAGGTTTCTGTCGACGAGGACTGTATTTACGGCCCCTACGGCTCTGGCGTCTGCAGCCACCGCGTCTAGATATTTCATTATCTCCTCTTTGTGGGGTATGGTGACGTTGAAGCCTCTGAAGTTGAGCCTCGCCAGCTGGGCGAAGCAGGGGAGCTCCTCCCTCGGCACGTCTAGGGCTAGGTACTCGGCGTCTATGCCGAGGGCTTTGAAGGAGGCTTTATGCATGGCGGGGCTTGCCGACTTGCCGCGGATGTGTGTTCCGATAACGGCGAAGTACATAGAGCCGCATTTAACTATATAAATAAGTTTTTTCTATATGCACATGCGTCCCCCAGTTGACGGTGGGCATAGTGGGCGCTGGTAAGCTCGGCAGCCAAATCGCGCTTCGGTTGCGCGGCAACGGCGTGAGGGTCCTCGCCTCGGTCAAGACGGAGAGGTCCCGGCAGAGGCTTCTCTCGCTGGGGCTTGAGGCGTATACTGATAACAAGGTGGTTGTGGAGAGTAGCGATGTGTTGATGCTGGCGGTGAAGCCCGTCAATCTGCCTGAGCTGGAGTTCCGCGTGGATAAGCCGTTGATCTCCTTCGTGGCGGGCGCCGCGCTTGAGTCTCTGCGCCGCCTCTCCTCACGGCCCTACAGAGCCATGACTAACGTGGGGCTTACGGCCATAGCGGTGGCGGGGCAGTACGACGAGCTGGTTAACTCGGTCCTTGCCCACGTGGCGCCGACGTTTTGGGTGGAGGAGAGGCTTATAGACCCCATGACTGTTCTGCTGGGCTCGGGCCCTGCAATTGTCGCGGAGCTGGCGCTGGCGTTGGTGAGGGCCGGCGTCAACATCGGGATTCCCTGGGACTTGGCGAGGGAGGTGGTGCTGTCTCTCATGGCCTCGCTTCCGGCGCTTGACGACAGATTTGGCCTTGAGAAGCTGGCGCAGTATGTGGCAACGCCGGGCGGCACCACCATAAAGGCTCTGCTGGAGCTGTCCCCCGCCGAGGCGCAGATAGGCAGGGCTATAGAGGAGGCGTTTGCCAGGATTTCAGCGCTGAGGCGGTAGCTTTTGCAAAACTTCGCGGGTGGTTTTCGTAAGGTCCATCTTCAGCGCTTCTTCGAGCGGCACAAAGGCGGCCTCGGCAGCGTCGTCTCCTGCGCGGGGCTCGCCTGCCGCCTCCACTAGGTAGACCAAGATGACGAAGTGGTACCTCACCCGTCCGCCGTCTTGCTCTATATACTCCACGGGGGCGAGGAAGCCCTTCACAACTCCGTCTACCGCCGTCTCCTCCTTCAGCTCCCTCAACACGGCCTCCTCGAGCCTCTCCCCGAGCTCGACGTGGCCTCCGGGGAGGCTCCACTTGCCCGCGCTGGGCGGGTACTTCCTCCTCACCAGGAGGACTTTCCCGTCTTTTACTGCCAGCGCCGCCACGGCCACCTTTGGCCCCTGCATGGCGGTGTTTAGGTAAATGTTTATAAGCAATTATGTGTGGCACCGCCATGTTCGACAAGCTGAGGCCCATGACTGTTGGGCAGGAGAGGGCTGTCAACGTGTTGAAGGACCCCGAGAACGAGCTGGTAGGCCTCTTCGGGCCCACAGGCACTGGGAAGTCGCTTCTGAGCATAGCTTACGGCATCTGGGCTGTGGAGAATGGGAAGGCGAAGAGGTTCATCATCGCGAGGCCCATAGTGGACGTGGCCACGGGCGAGGTGTTGACGCCTGAGAGGCTGGGGGAGATGTACTACAGGATCGCCTCCGCCTATCTTGAGGACATCTTGGGCCCCTACGCCGACCGCGCCTACATAGAGAAGTTGTTGCGGGAGGAGAAGGTCATTGTAACCGACGTGTCGTACCTAAGGGGGAGAACCTTCGACGAGAGCGTCATCTTCCTAGACGACGCGCAGAACGTCCGCCCGGAGAGCGCCGCTGAGATGCTGATCCGGCTGGGGAGGGGTAGCAGGATGATGGTGGCCGGCGACCCCATCTTCCAGAGGCCCGCCGACGCGGAGAAAGACGGCGCTACGCTCCTCAGGGAGGCTCTGCTGGGGGAGGAGAAGGCGGAGGTGGTGGACCTGGGCGTGAAGGATATCGTGAGGCCCGGCGCTCGGAGGGGCATCAAGCTGGCTTTGGAGCTGAGGATGAGGAAGAGGCAGCTTTCCGAGACAGAGCGCTACATATACGAGACGGCGCGTATCTTCGCCCCGGACGCAGATATAATTACCGCCGTGGAGTTCCGGGCCGACAAGGACTCCCTGGGCATCAAGGGGGAGAACGTGCCCGACGCCATATTGGTGGTTAAGGAGGGCCAGCTGGGCAGGGTGGTGGGGCGTGGCGGCGAGAGGATCAAGACCATCGAGAACGAGGTGGGGGCCAGGCTGAGGCTCCTCGAGATGACGTTGGATTTCAAGCAGTGGATAAGGACCGTGCACCCGGTGGGCTGGATCTCGAAGCATATAGTCGACGCAGATTTCGCCGGGCCGGAGCTTCTGGTGCAGGTGAGGAGGAGCGAGTTCGGCGCGTTTATAGGCCACAGAGGGGCCTACGTGAGGCTCATAGACAGGGTGATAAGGCGGCTTTTGGGCATAGGCGTGCGCGCGGTGGAGGCGGAGGAATAGTTATAAGCAGTAAGGTTCTTTTGCGCATGAAGGCGTATATTCTTCGCAACTTCAAGGAGCCTCCCGTCTTCTCTGAGGTGGAGAAGCCCAGGGCGGCGCCCGGCAGGGCGGTGGTGAAGGTGGTGGCGGCTGGGGTCTGCTACCGTGACTACTTGGCTTGGCAAGGCTTCCAAAGAGTCAAGCTCCCCATCACGCCGGGTCACGAGTTCGCGGGGGTTGTGGATGAGGTTGGGGAGGGCGTCTCTGGGGTGGGGCCTGGCGACGCGGTGGCTGGCATGATGTTTGAATACTGCGGCGAGTGCGAGTACTGCAGGTCCGGCCGGGAGTACCTCTGCCGTAATAGGAAGATCTACGGCGAAGATCTGCCGGGGGCTTTTGCGGAGTACATATCGGCGGATCCCAAGTCGTTGGTGAAGATCCCGCCGGGGGTCCCCCTTGAGGCGGCGTCTTTCGCGGCGTGTGTCCTCTCCACTGTGGTGCGGAGCGTGAGGAAAATCGGCGTGAGGCCGGGCATGCAGGTGTTGGTGACCGGCGCGGGCGGCGGCGTGGGGATACACGCCGTGCAGATAGCCAAGGCCTACGGGGCGAGGGTGATTGCAGTCACAAGCCCCGCCAAGGCCGAGGTCGTCTCCAAATACGCAGACCATGTGGTAGCCGGCAGAACTTTCTCGGAGGAGGTCAAGAAGCTGGGCGGGGCAGACGGCGCGGTGGAGGCCGTCGGCGGCCCCACCTTGGAGCAGACCTTGAGGTCATTGAACTGGGGCGCCCGCGTTGCGCTTATTGGTAACGTCGACCCGCAGCCAACGCCGGTGGCCCTTGGCATCTTGATACTAAAGGAGATAGAGATCCTGCCTGTGATTCAGGGGAACAGGAAGGATCTTGAGGAGGCGCTTCAGCTACTGGCGAATGGCGCTGTGAAGCCCGTGTATACGGTGCACGGCTTCTCCGAGCTTCCTAGGCTTCTGGAGGAGACGCCCAGGACCTCCCACGTGGGGAGGCGGGTTGTCAAGATTGGCAGCTGACTTTTCTCCGTTTGAGCCATGTATAGAGTATAACCGCGGCGAGGAGCCCCGTTGCTAAGGCCGCGTCGACTCCCATAGCTCCCTGGCTAGGTCCTCGGCGGTTTTCCTAACCGCCTCAACGCTGGTCATGGTGGGCTTCCAGCCGGTCAGCCTCATCAGCTTTGTTATAGATAGGGTCATGTATTTGACGTCGCCAGGCCACCCCCTGCCGTCGGGCGTCGCCGGCACGAGCTTGATCTCGGGCTTGAGTCCCATCACCTCGGCCACTATCTGCGCGATGTCTAGCACCTTCACCGCGTCAACGTTTCCCACGTTGAGGGCGAGGAAGGGCTCGTTGAGCTCCTCCAGCTTTCTCCAGGCGGCCAACGTGGCGTCTACGGCGTCTTTTATGTATAGGTAGCTCTTCCTCTGGGTGCCGTCTCCCAGCACCTCCAAGACGTTTGGGTTCCTCTTCAGCTTCATGATGAAGTCGTAGATCACGCCGTGTCTCAGCCGCGGGCCTACGACGTTTGCATATCTCACGGCGAGGCACTTCATGCCGTAGAGCCTGGCGTAGGTGCTACACATGATCTCCCCCGCGGCCTTCGCCGCGCCGTAGACCGAGATGGGTTTATACGGCTCCTCCTCTGGGGTCGGGATGACCTCTGCGTCGCCGTATACCGTCGAGGATGAGGCAAACACCACGGTCCTTACGCCGGTGTGTCTAGCCCACTCTAACACGTGGAAGGTGGCCAGTATGTTCTCGTTGAAATGCACCACGGGCTCCGTAGTTGACAGCCTCACCTCGGGGTTCGCCGCGAAGTGGAAAACCACGTCCCCGCGTATGCCGACCCCCCACTCCGGGTCCTTTAAGTCGCGTATATTAAGCTCAGCCGCCTTATTTACGTACTCCCTCCGCCCGCTGGAGAGATTATCCACAACAACCACCTCGTACCCTTCGGCCACCAGTCTATCGACGAGGTGGCTTCCAATGAAGCCGGCGCCCCCCGTTACCACGATTTTCACGTGAGGCTTTTCGCTGGTCTATTTATGAGTTGCGGAAGTAGAGCAGCGCGGTGGGCCAGGACTTGGCTATGGGGGACACATCGTCTAGGCACCCGCCGATTACCCTAGCCGCCGCCAGGGCCATCAAGCCGATTCTGTGGTCGCCGTGTGAGGAGAAGACCACATCTCTCCTCCTGGGGGGCCCTCTTATGCGAAGCGCCCCCTCTCGGTATTCAGCCTCCGCGCCCATCCTCCTCAATACGTCCATGACCGTTGATATTCTGTCGCTCTCCTTGTAGCGGAGGTGCTCCACGCCTCTTATCACGGTCTCCTCCTCGGCCATGGCAGCCGCTAAGGCCACCGGCATGACCAAGTCGGGGTTTCCGCCTAGATCCGCATCGACCCCCCGCGTAAACGCGCCGCCGGCTCGCACAACGTTGCCCTCCTCTGTCACGTCGGCGCCCATTTCTTTAAAGATCTCGAGCACCGGCCTATCCACGTCGGTCGCACAGCCGCGTATCTCCACGCGGCCGCCTGTGGCCACGGTAGCCACCAGGAGAAAGGCGGCTAGGCTGAAGTCGCTCGGCACCTCCACGGCGCCGGGGCTCCTCAGCGGTCCTCGCACCTCCACCGCCTCCCCCAGCTTCACCTCCGCGCCGAAGGTCCTCAGAACCTCCGCCGTGGCCTCCACGAAGCTCCACGACTTCCTGACGCCGAGGGGCTTGATGTAGCCGCCCCCAGCCACCGCGGCGAGGTACATAAGGCCCGAGATATACTGCGACGAGATGTCTCCACGTATCTCAACCTCGAAGGGCCCCAGCCGCCTCCCCTCTATAAATATGGCGCCTGGAATCTTCTCGACCCTCGTGAGCCGGCCCACCGCCTCCACCAGCTCGTCTATGGGCCGCCCCCGGAGCGTGCCTCCGTAGAAAACCGCGGTGATCCCCGGTATCCCCGCATATACGGCAACCGCCGTGCGGAGGGTGAAGCCGCTCTCCCCAACGTTGAAGGACCGGCGCGGGTCCGGCTCGCGCCGCTCTAAATATAGGTCCCGGCCCCCTGCGGTTATCCTAGCCAGCGGCTGGATTGCCCTATACATCGCCACGAAATCGTCGCTCCACTCCACACCTCTTATGGCCGTGCGCCCCTCGGCCAAAGCGGCGGCGAGGAGAAGCCGTTGCGAGTAGGGCTTGGAGGGCGGCGCGTCGAACTCCCCCTCGAATCTGCCCGGGCTAATACACAACATACCTCACGGCGCTTGCCACCTCCTCCACCTTCACCTTCTCAAGCACCCACCTGCCGATCCGCACCACAATGGGCATGTATATATAGCCGCCACGCCTCTTCTTGTCGTATCTTATCAGCGAAGCCGCCTTCTCCAACTGCTCTGCAGTTGCCTCGACCCGCACGGGGAGCCCGAACTTGCCCAGCGCCCCCTCCACTTGGTCTATGTCGGCTTCCTTGATATACCCCAGCTGATGCGCGAGGCGGAGCTCAGCCGCCATGCCGACGGAAACTGCCTCACCGTGGAGGAGACCCAAGACGCGTTCTATGGCGTGGCCCACCGTGTGGCCGACGTTGAGGACGTTTCTGATGCCTCTCTCCTCGAACTCATCCGCCTCCACCACCTGGGCCTTGAGCTTGAGCGAGCGGTACACGGCGCGGAGGAGGGCCTCCTCCTCGCGTCTTAACAACGCGTCGGCGTGTTCGGCCGTCCAGCGCAGGAACTCCTCGTCGAGGGCCGCGCCGTATTTAACCACCTCGGCGAAGGCGGAGCGGTAGACTCGCTCGGGCAAGGTGTCCAGCCACGTCAAGTCGCAGAGGACGGCCGCGGGCTGGTGGAACACGCCCACCAAGTTCTTGACGGGGCCCCAGTCCACCGCGCCCTTGCCCCCAAGCGCCGCGTCGACCATCGCCAACAACGTCGTGGGGACCTGCACCAGCCTCATCCCGCGCATGTAGGTCCCCGCGGCGAAGGTGGCCAGGTCCAGAAGCGCCCCTCCGCCCACTGCGAAAAGCGTGGTGGATCTGTCGGCCCCCGCCTCGGCCAAGAAGCTGTACACCTTTGTGAGGGCTTCCAGACTTTTCACATCCTCCCCGCCGCGGAGGACCAGGGTGGGGATCCCCGCGACGGGCGGCCTGAGACCCTCCTCGATTATAGCCACCGCGCGTTCCGCCCATTCTGCGTACGAGACGCCGCGGCCGACTACCACCTCGGTGACGCCTCTACTGTGTCTATAGAAGAACCTCATCTCAACTTGACGAGCTCCTCCGCCCTAGCCGCGATGTTCTCCGGCGTCAGGCCGAAGTACTGGTAGAGCTCCTGGGGGCTTTTGGCGGTTCTGCCGTATGACTTCAGCCCCATTATTGCCATCTTTGTGGGCCTCGTCTGGGCCAGGTATTCGGCAACGGCGGATCCGAAGCCGCCGTGGACCATGTGCTCCTCCACGGTTAACACCGCGCCTGTGGCAGCCGCATATTTCTCTACCGTAGCGTAGTCGAGAGGTTTCACTGTGGGGAAGTGCACCACGG
>Ga0209821_100184_pt1 | contig 10201 bp, 13 predicted proteins | sample SSWtaG_3_FD_184118 | JGI IMG/M metagenome (GOLD analysis project Ga0209821, IMG submission 184118) | Hot spring microbial communities from Sandy's Spring West, USA to study Microbial Dark Matter (Phase II) - SSWTFFsm_matched (SPAdes)... | ecosystem: Environmental > Aquatic > Thermal springs > Hot... | reverse complement strand
CTCATGCCTCTGCTGGGTAGGGTGGTGGGCCCCATATTCGGGCCGAGGGGAAAGATGCCCGAGGTGGTGCCTCCAAACGTCGACGTGAAGTCTGTGGTTGAGCGGCTGAGGAGAGTCGTTAGGGTTAGGATTAGGAACGAGCCTGTGATAAAGGTGCGGATAGGCTCTGAAACTCAGAAGCCTGAAGAGATCTTAGAGAACGCCCTCGCCGTGTTGGAAGAGATAAATAGGAAGTTTGCCCTAAGGCAGTATCTGAAGGATATATATATAAAGAAGACTATGGGGCCCCCCATAAAGGTAAGGGCTTTGGAGGTATTAGCCCGCTAAAATTATTTAAATAGCCCTCAATCTCTACGTCTTGATGCTCGTCTTAGGCAAGAGGCGATATGTAAGAGCTAAGCCCTACCCAGGGCGTAAAGTCAGGATAGTGGCGGAGGCTGTTAACTTGTCGAAGAACTACCAGTACATTTTCCTTTTCGATCTCCACGGGCTGTCTGCCAGGGTTCTAAACGAGTACAGATACAGAATGAGGCCTTATGGAGAAATTAAGATAATTAAGCCTACTCTGTTCAAAATCGCGTTTACGAAGGTATATGGCGGCATCCCTGCGGATGTGGCTGAGAAGGTAAGGGGCGAGATTGGGTTCTTGTTTACCAATGTGAACCCCGTCGAGGTGATCAAGATCGTAGCGGAAAACGCGGTGAGGCGTGCGGCTCAGCCCGGGGACAAGGCGCCGTTTGACATCGTGGTGCCGGCTGGCCCCACCAACGCATCGCCAGGCCCTATAATCTCTAAGTTCGGCAAACTGAAGATACCGACGAGAGTTCAGGAGGGCAAGATCTGGATTGCGAAAGACAGTGTGGTTGCCAAGGCTGGGCAGGAGATTACGCCGGAGATCGCCGAAGTCCTAAGAGTGGTTGGCATAGAGCCCATATTTGAACAACTGAGGCTCCTCGGCGTTATTTGGAAGGGCACGCGGTTTGTAGACATCTCAGAGCTGGTGATAGACGTAAGCAAATACAGAGAGCTCTTCGAGGCTGCCGCCGTATATGCGAGGAACCTGGCGCTGAACGTGGTCTACCCGACGAAGGAAGTGCTTCAGGTGGTGATTCCGGCCGCCCACATGAGAGCCGTGGCGCTGGCCGTAAAACTCGGCGTAGTGACAAAAGAAACTTTGCAGATGCTCGTAAGCAGGGCTGTGGCGGAGGCAAACGCCTTGGCGGCGGCGGTGGCTCCCAAGGCTCCGGAGCTCGGCATATCTGTCGCCGTGTCTCAGGCCCCGCAACAACAGGCAGTCCAGTCTGCCGAGGAGACTAAGGCCCCAGCAGAGGAGGAGAAGAAGGAAGGACCCAGCGACGAGGAGGTGGCAGGTTCTCTGGCTTCCCTCTTTTAATGGTTAAAGTTTTCGCCCCGGGGGTCATTAAGCTTTTTGGGGAGCACGCCGTGGTCTACGGCAAACCTGCAATAGCCGCCACGATAAACAGAGGCATCTACGTGGAGTGCGAGAGGGGGGATAAGCTTGTGGTGGAGACCGTTGGGGTTTCTACATCTCTTCGGTACTTTCCAGAGGAGCGGCGCACAGAGGCGTTTGGATCCGAACGTTTCTTTGCCTATGTAGACGCAACGCTTAGAATTGCAGAAGAAAGGTGGGGAGCGTTGAGGGCTAGGTTTGTGATTAGAAGCGACTTGCCGCCTAGCGCCGGAGCCGCGACTTCCGCCGCGGTTTCGGTCGGCTTGTTAAAAGCCTACTCGCACTGCGCCGGCGTAGAGATGGGGAGAGATGAGCTAGCCAGGCTGGGACACAGAGTTGAGTTAGAAGTCCAGGGCATAGCCTCTCCGATGGACACCGCCGTCGTGTCGCTTGGGGGGCTTCTGAAAATCTGGACTAACCCATTCCGCGTGGAGAGAATAGAGACTTCTCTACCCCCTTTTTACATAGCTGTGTTTCCCCGGAGGGGCACCACGGGCGAAATAGTCGCCGAAGTCAAGGCGCTTCTCGGCAGACGGCGCTCCGCTACGGGCGTGATCGAGGCGATTGGAGCTCTCGTAGAAGAGGCGCATGCTTGCCTAGTGAAAGGAGATCTGGAGTGTCTCGGCGAGTTGATGTACGTAAACAACTGGCTTCTCGGCGCGCTTGGCGTTGTGGACGGACGTGTTGTGAATCTGCTTGAGATGGTTAAGCCGTTTATATATGGCGGGAAGATAAGCGGAGCTGGCAGAGGCGGTGTCGTCATATTACTGCCGCGGGACGAGGAGCTGGTCGAGAGGGTTTTGTCCGCATTGGGACACGCCTATTACAGAGTCTCCGTGACCCAGTCGGGCGTGTCGGTTTTATGACTCAACTCATCGGACTTGTGGGGCTTTTTCTGATCGCGGCCGCTTGGGCCGTAAACATCGTCCGGAGGAGCCCCCCGCCTTCTGTTGACCTCACAACCCTCTATTTCTTTGGAAGCGTCGCACTGACCCTCTACGCCGTGTTGCTCGGCGACTGGATCTTCACGGCTTTAAACGCCTTGTCCGCCGTACTTTCTTTTATAAATCTAATAAGAGCATTACGTATTAAAACTAGGGGATAAGGCTGGACATGGCCCAGAGACCCAAGGTGGGAGACAAGGCGTACCACCTGTTACTTGCCCCCGGAGATGCGCCGCGGTATATATTCCTGCCAGGCGATCCGGGCCGGGTGCCTCTGATAGCTAAGCACTGGACTGAGGCTAGGGAGGTGGCGAGAAACAGAGAGTTCGTCACGTGGGTCGGCTCGTATAAGGGCGTCGCCGTGGGCGCCACTTCGACGGGCATAGGCTCGGGCTCCACCGCAATTGCGGTGGAGGAGCTGCTCTACGCCGGCGCCGACACCTTCATAAGAGTGGGGACAACCGGCGCTCTGCGGAGAGAAATAAGGCTCGGCGATTTAATCATCGGCACAGCCGCAGTCCGCTTTGACGGAGCCTCTAGGTGGTACGCGCCGCCGGAGTACCCCGCCGTAGCTCACTGGCTGGTGGTGAAGGCTCTCGTCGAGGCGGCTGAGTCGCTGGGGGTTAGGTATCACGTCGGTGTGGTGGCATCTACAGACTCTTTCTACGTTGGCCAGGAGCGGCCGGGCTACGGAGGCTTCATGCCGCCGTGGTCCAGAGGTCTCATAGACGCTCTACGAAGCCTAAGGGTATTGTCCTTCGAGATGGAGAGCGCCACTATCTTCACCTTAGCGTCTATATACGGCGCGCGGGCGGGGGGCGTATACGCCGCCATCGCCAATAGGGAGACCGACGAATTCAAGCCTGAGGTCGGCGTTGAGGAAGCTGTAAAAGTCGCCAACGAGGCTGTAAAGATTCTGGCAGAATATGATCGTAAAAGTGGTGCAGGTCCGTGACGTTGCCATAATAGAGGTTGACCTAAAGCCATGTGCGGACGTATTTATCTTCAAGTTTCACGGCCGGCAACTGGAGCTCTGTGGGAAAACCCTCGTATTAAGCGAAGAACTTGGAGACTTCAAGAAAGGGCTACTTATCATGTCTAAAACGCCGTTTTTCGTCGAATGTGAAGCAGGGAGTTGCGTGGCAGCGAAGGCGCAAGTATAAAAACGGCAGTATTCTACACAGCATGGAGCTCGTGGTTGCCGTCTACAACATAAGCTCCGTGCCTAAGATGTTGGAGCTTGCAAAGATTACCTACGGCTTTGGTGTGAAGCGGTTTGTGTTGGTGAAGGTGTTCGGAGCAGCCGCCCAGCAGATAGGCGATCTATTCAAACTGGCCTTCAAGATGGGGGGAGAGGTTCTCGTCTTCAACGACATCAACGACGCCGTGGAGGTGTTGAGGCCGGATGTGATATACGCCATTGGGAGGCCCGAGAAAGACACCAAGCCCGTCGAGAAGGTCGACAAAAAAGTGATGTTACTAATACACGGCGCGGATCTATCCTTCTCGCCTAGGGAGCTTCCCCCCGGCGCGGTTCTAAGCCACGCGGTCAACAGAGATGTAGGATCGGCGGGCCAGCTGGCGGTAGCACTTTATAGGCTCTTGGAGTCTTAGCCGCGTACTGGCACTCTTATCTCCTCCTCCTTCACCTTCTTAGCCGTTATTATCAACACACCGTTTCTATACAGCGCAGACACGGTGGAGGGGTCTATCTTAAGCGGCAGACGGATGTATTTAGAGTATTTCCTATCCCCGCGGGCGCCCTCGGCCCTTATGGCGGTGCCGTCTTTCGCAACGGAGAGAGCTATGTCGGCGGGCTCCAGGCCGGGCATATCTATTTCTATTCTCACCTCGTCGCCCTCCTCCACAAATCGATAGTCTTTTCTCTCCTTTAGATCCTCCACCATCTTCTGGAGGGATTTGCTGATCTCCTCCATTGCTCTCTTGAAATCCTCCATAGTGTTTATGCCACCTCAGGATTTATAGCCTATTCTCTCCTGAACGCCTTGCCCATGGCCTTTGGCGGCCTCGCCCTCCCAATTACGCCTGCTACTATTAACAACGTGGCTATGTAGGGGATCATCCTGGTCACTTCGTACCTGGCTAGGTTCAGCGTCTGGAGCCAGTAGGAAAGCGCGTCGAAGAAGCCGAATATGAAGGCGCCGGCGACCGCCAGTGCTGGGTTCCAGTTTGCAAAAACGACATTGGCCAGCGCTATGAAGCCTCTGCCGGCTGAGAGCTCCTTAGTAACCACGGAGAGATAGGCAATGCTGAGGTAGGCGCCTGCCAGCGCGGCCAATGCGGCGCCGATCACAGCGGCGAGCAGTCTTACCTTGTTTACGTCGACGCCCATATTAAACGCGGATTCTGGGTCTTCTCCACACGATCTGATGATTATGCCGAGTCTAGACCTGAAGAGGATATACCACATAACGCCGGCAACCACGAAGGCAAACACGGCGACCCAGGTGGGGTCCGTCTTCGCCCACTCCGGAACCTGTTTATATCCAGCCACGCCCCAGTAGGCCTGTATTCCGTAGGCGACCGCGCCCGCGGCGAAGAGGTTTATGGCTACTCCGCTGATTATCTGGTCGCCAGCCATATACGCCGAGATGTAGCCGTGGAGAAGCCCTATCAAGGCGCCGGTAAGCGCCGCGGCTAGCATGGCTACAAAAGGCCACCAGGGGTCTGGGAGGTGGAGGCCGGCTCTGTCGTGGAGGTAGTCCACCGCCAGCGGCCCCATTAACGCGCCGAGTAATATTATACCCTCCAGCCCTATGTTGACGACGCCGCTTCTCTCTGTCAAGATCTCCCCAAGCGAGGCCAGCAGTATAGGCACTGCGGCGAGTAGCGCTTGCATCAGCAGTAGGAGCAATACGTCAATCATATTTTCCTCAGCATTTGAAGCGCTAGGAAGAGTATCAGCAGGCCTTGTATCATTTTTACAAACTCAAAGGGGGCGCCCGCCTCTATCTGCATGTGGCGCGCGCCTTCTTGCAGTATTCCAAGAAATACCGAGGCGAAGAGCACGCCTATTGGATGCCCCCTGCCCAACATGGCGGCGGTGATGCCGTCAAAGCCGAGGCCGTAGACGTTGGCTAGATTTCTGGCAAGGCTGTAGGAAGGCGGCCTAGCCGCCATCTGCAACACTCCTGCGAGGCCTGCCGTCAGAGCGCCTATCCCAAACGCCACCAAGACCGCTTGTTCAGGCCTTAGGCCGTATGCCTTGGCCACAGTGGGGTTTTGCCCGCTTATTGATATCCTGTAGCCCCACATGCTGTATCTGAGGAAGATGTAGATCAACACTGCGGTTAGATACGCCAGCGGCACCGCCAACGTGAGATCCGTGCCCAGGACCAGCGGGGTTAGACGGGCGGCCTCCGGCATTTTCACCGACTCCTCTGGCTGCAATGGGTTTGCAAATACGGTGGAGACCGCCATTATCACCAGCCAATACGCGGTCCAGTTCATCATTATGGTGCTCACCACCTCGTTTACGCCTCTCCAGCTCTTCAACAGAGCTGGCACCGCCGACCAAGCCGCCGCGAAGACAAGCCCCAGGATTACGGCAAGCGGCAGGGCCAAGACGTCTCTGACGAGGTATGCGGCCACCACGGCGCCTAAGGCGCCCATATATGCCTGCCCCTCCGCGCCTATGTTGAATAGACCAGCCCTTAGACCCACGGCGAATGTGAGACCTGTTAGGAGGATGGGCGCCGAGAACGCAAGCGCGGAGAAGAGGTAGGTCTGGTCCGACAGCGGCGTCAGCAACATGGATCTGTAGGAGAGAACGGGGTCGTAGCCCGATATCCACATAGCAACGGCGCCTAGCGCAAATGCCAAGAGCAAAGCGAGCCCGGTGTTTACCAACGGCAGTAGGAGCCCCCTCATAGCCCCGCCATCTTCCTACCCACAAGCTCCACCCCCATCTCCTCCACGGGGCCGTACGCCACGATCCTCCCCTTGTACATAACCGCGATGACGTCAGCCAGCTTATATGCCTCGTCTAGGTCACTCGTTACGAGCAACACGCCCGCGCCTGCGTTTCTAGCGCTTATGAGGAGCCGCTGGACGTACTCCGTCGTGGCCACGTCGAGACCCCGGGTGGGCTGGTGCGCCACTATGAGTCTGGCTCCCCTGCTCAGCTCACGCCCCACCACCAGCTTCTGCTGGTTGCCGCCGGAGAGCTGCCTCACAAGCGCCCAAGGCCCTGGCGCAACTATTCCAAACTCCTCTATCAGCTTCACAGTGAAGCGCTCGGCATTCCGCCAAGAGATCAAGCCGCGCTTGGCAAACTCGCCTTCTTTGCCTATAATTGCGTTTTCCACAAGAGACATCTCGAGTATCAACGCTTTTTTGTGCCGGTCGTCAGGTATATAGGCGTATCCTCCATAGATCTTAACCACGCCCTTACCCTTCCTAATCCCCACAATGGCCTCCACAAGGTGTTCCTGTCCGTTGCCCTCGACCCCGACTATCGCCAAGATCTCCCGCTCCCTGACGGAGAGGTCTACGCCCTGCACCACCGCCCTGCCACCCTCGTAGACCCACAGATCCTTAACCTCAAGGACAGGACGCTCGCCGGGTTTGCCCAGCCTCCCCACGCTCTCGCTTTTTACCTCACCGACCATGGCCTCCACAAGCTTTTTCGCGTCGTATGGAGGTGTAAACTCGGCCACCTTGAGCCCCCTCCTCAACACGGCGACGCGGTCCGCTATCTCGAGAACCTCCGGTATCTTGTGGGTGATGTAGACCACGGATTTGCCCTGTTCCTTCAGCCGTCTCACCACCTGAAATAGCGCCTTTACCTCAGGCGGAGACAAGACGGTGGTAGGCTCGTCGAGTATAAGCAAGTCGGCACCCCAATACAGGGCCTTGACTATTTCAACCCTCTGTCTCACGCCAAGAGGCAACTCCTCCACGTCTCTATCCCACTCAATCTCGAAGCCGAGCTCCTCAGCTATTTTCTCTACTTTCCTTCTGAGTCCGGCGGAAACGGGGGAGAGACTTGCCCCCTCTAATATGGCTACGTTTTCAAGCGCCGTGAGACCAGGTATTAGGGAGAGGTGTTGATGTACCATGGCTATCCCAAGCCTAAGGGCATCCCTCGCGTTTTTCGGCTTAACCCTCTTCCCGTCGATGTATATCTCGCCTGAGGTAGGTCTGTAGACGCCGGCGAGTATCTTCATGAGCGTGGTTTTCCCAGCGCCGTTTTCTCCAAGCAGAGCAAGCACCTCGCCTGGAAAAATGTCGAGAGAGACTCCCCTCAAGGCGTGTGTCCCGTCGGAAAAAACCTTGTGTATTTCCCTGAGAGAGATCTTCATCAGCTGACGGCTCCCAGGCCCAGCTCCTTCCTTAGCTGAACGACCTGGTCTTGTGTGGTGGGCAAGGGCACCTTCTCTCTGCCGGCTATTATGTCTTGTTTGAACTGGTCCACCGCCTCCCAGATCCACTGCGGTATTTTAGACCTCATATCCTTCACGGCGTTGATGATGCTCTGGGCATCGGATTCCTTTACTGCGCCTGCCCTAATGCCTATCTCCAAAAACTGAGCTAAGTCGTCCAACGTGCTTACCGACACGCCGCCCTCCTTGAGGCCCAGCTCTAAGACGCCGCCTTGGAACGTGCCCTCCACAGCCCTCTTGGTTGCCTCGTATACGCCGACGTCTACCCGCTTCATCATAGACGCCAGTATGAAGCCGGGCTTCAGGTGGTCCTGGTCGGCGTCTACGCCTATGGCAAACGGGGGACCCATGCTTCTCCCGGCCCTTTTGCCTGCCTCTGCCACCGCCTCAAAAACGCCGAGCCCCGTGGCGCCCGCCGCCTGGTATATCACGCAGACACCTTGTGTCAACATCACCTCAGCCGCCTGCTTGCCCTTGGCAGGGTCGTTGAAGGAGCCTGTATAGACGTAAAGTATGTCAAACCTCACGTCTTTGCCGAATTTCTGTCTTATGTAACGCTCGGCCCACCTTACGCCGTAGGCGTAACCAATCTCGAACTTCCACAGAACAGGTATCTCCATCCCCAGCACGATGCCAACCCTTGTGCAGTTGTGGTAATACGCCACGAGGGCCGCCAGCGCCCCCACAAGCGCGGAACCCTCGTTTTCTCTGTATAGCACCGACAAAACGTTAGGTCTATCTGGTATGTAGCCGTCTATGATGGCGAACTTCACGGTGGGGAACTCCTGCGACACCTGCTTAACCGCGTCTGTCATCAGGAAGCCAACGGCTACTGCTATCACTGCATCGCCGGACTTTGCTACAGCTCTGAGGTTGGGCACGTAATCGTCTTGCGTCTTGCTCTGAACCTCCTTAAGCCCAAGCCCGAAGTCCTTAGCCGCCCTAGACGCGCCTAGATATGCCATATCGTTAAACGACAGATCCCCCCTCCCACCTATGTCGTATATCACGTAGATGTTGCCTTTGGGCTTTGTGGTCTGGGCGGGCTGAGTAGCTGGCTACGGGACGGTCGTCGGCGCCGAGGGTTGTTGCTGGAATGCCAGAAATGCGCCTATTACCGCGATTATTACAACTGCGGCTATCGCCAGCCAGAGTTTTGAATTCATTGCCGCGTAGAACGTACTACTTTTTATCTGTTGGACTCCTAGGACGCAGGAGGTACCCCGCGGCCGCCCCCAAGACGAAGAAGAAGAGCCACAGCGCTACCCAGAGAGCCGCAAACAGGGGGAATACGGAGAGGTAGCGGCTCAGCCTAACAGCATCGACAGCGACATAGTACAAGAGCACGGCGGCCACAGACACCAGGGCAACCAGTGGCGACAGAACCACGCCGCGTCTCCTCTCCGTGAAGTAGCCATATATCAACCCGCCGAGTAGCGGCAACAAGGCGGCGGTAAGCACGTGGAGCGGCGAGGCGACTCCCGCCAGCGGGATTAAGAGACCTAAGTACCTAATCCACCTTGACATACTCCCCCCTGACCCACGGCATGTACATCGCGTCGTAGAGCGGGCTTAGGGGATCTCCGTCTGGGCCTCCCGGCAACATCATGTAGACTCCGTCGCCGAAGGCCACTATAAACCGCACACTGGGCCCCTGCGAGACTTGAAATCCAGGCGCGACGTTAACAGTGAACCAACTCCCGGGGGCCTCCACCTGTCTATAGTTTAGCCCCGTGAAGGCAGACCCAAGGACGTGGGTGAGACTGTACTTGTGCAACTGACCCCATGGAGAGGTCACCTTTAACGCCTCGGCTGCCGCCGCCTCTACTATGGAGCGGTCAATCAATCCACGTTTGATAGAGACAAGCGTCACCTCAAAAGGCACGAAGGTGATAGAGACGTTGAACCTGCCCCATGCCAACTTCTGCAGATTGTAGAGGAATGCGGCGTACCGCGCCGCCGTCACAGAGTCTGTCCTCATGGCGCAGTCCCACCTATTAAGTTCGTCTAGCAACCTCCCCCCGCTCTCGCCGCCATACTCCGCCAGAAGAGCCTTCACGTCTCTACAAGATATGTCCACGACATCTCTCTGTATGTCCATGACGTCGCTTGCAGTAATCCTTCCACCTGCCGCCTTCTGGGCTATGAGCTCCACGATTCTATCGTGGCGGTACCTATCTGCCCATCTCCACTGCAGGTAGACGTTGGCGTCAGCCACCTTGTTGTTGGCGGTGGCTAAATACGGCGGGTTGACGTAGTTCAAGACGGGGGGTAGCCAGACGAACCTAGTCCATTCGCCCTCGCCACCAGATCCGTTGAAGGGGAGGTAACCGCCGTCTCTTACGGGGAAGTAGCCGCTGGCGAAATACGCAACTACCCCG
>Ga0209821_100183_pt1 | contig 10293 bp, 11 predicted proteins | sample SSWtaG_3_FD_184118 | JGI IMG/M metagenome (GOLD analysis project Ga0209821, IMG submission 184118) | Hot spring microbial communities from Sandy's Spring West, USA to study Microbial Dark Matter (Phase II) - SSWTFFsm_matched (SPAdes)... | ecosystem: Environmental > Aquatic > Thermal springs > Hot... | reverse complement strand
TCCCTCAATTTTTCTACAATAAACATCTGATGCTCCGCATTGAAAGCCCTAGCAACGAAAATGTTCTTTAACGTGGCTTGTGGATCCAAACCTTTGGCCTTTGCCATACTCAAAATTCTATTTGGACTAAACGTTCCTTCACAATCTATATAAACGGCCGCTTTCCCCAAGCCCCCCTTTTCTGGAGGCAATTGAACATTTACGGAAAGCTGATGAGCTAGTTGCGTTTTTCCACTACCAAAGGCACCATATGTTTCCGTTATTGCTTGCGTTTCTACTCCACCGCCAAGCAAATTGTCTAATGCTTTAGAACCTGTTGTTATTCTCAAAGCTTTTTGTTTTCTTTCAAGTATTTTATCTGCCGTCACTAAACCTATATCCAAAATTTCTCTAACAGCAGCTATGATTTTTGCAGCCTGTGTCTCCCCAATTTCGGCAATCGCAGCAAGTTCAGAAGGAGAAATTACAGCAATTGCCATAGGATCTGTAAAGCCAACTTCTCTCAATTTTTCAGCGGTTTTTGGACCTATTCCAGGAATATCTTCCAGCCTAATTTCTTTCTCACTCATTTTCTAACTCCTCCACCAATTTATAACTTTCCTCTGTAGGGTTAAAAGGTTTGATATTAGTTGCTATCATTTCTAGTCTATCATACATTTCGTTTTTCCTCACTCTTCCTTCTACGATAATTTCCTTGCCTAAAATTCTCTCTTCGATAAAACTCTTTCTCTCATTCTCTTCAATCCTCTCCAGCTCATCAACGCTTACTCCAACTAGTGTTTCGGCCAGTTCCCTAAAAAAAGAAACCCTTATATCTCCTGTTCCATCATCCATTAAAGTTGGAACGACCATTATTTTTTCCCCATTAGAATTGTAAACAAAATTTGATTTGAAAACTTTCACTATAAAACCAACTATCTCAAAATTTCCAGGTTTAATGTCTTTGATTTTAGTCTTTTCAAATGACGAAAATTTCTGGACAAGCTCCTCTGCACTAGGAATTTCTGGAATTTCAACATCAAGAACTTTCAACATACCAAGCTTTCCTAAGGAAACTTCTACCTCGCCATAGATTCCTTCTCTTGAAAAACCATTTATAACTTGCACCAAAGAACCTATAGTTATCTTTTTCTCATCTACGAAACTAACTTGTTCATTCCATAACGGTATCTTAACATACCCTGTGGAATCTCCGACAAAAAGATTAACAACTTTTCCCTTCCTCCCAACCCCAAACTCAACGATTCTCGAAATCTTAAATACCCTTCCAATAAAGCTAACTCTTCTCATTCCTGGAACTATGCTAGATATGGTAACTCTCCTTCTTTCGGAAGGAAGCTCTATACCTAGCTCTCTACCAACTAAATAAATAGCACCTTCTATAGTTATCAAGTTATCAAGCTCGTTTATTTTTTTCTCTATTCTTTTCATCAACTCCTCTCTACTCAAACCCGATTTTCTCTCTAATTCTTGTAAAAGTTCTTCAATCTTCATAAATGATTTTAAAATGTAATGTTAAAGGCTATAAATTTAGATTCTTTCTTGCAAGCTTTATGTCTTCTTGTAGAACAGTGCTTCTTTTTGCGTGTTCTGCATAACCCTTTGCCTCCTTAAGAAGTAACAGAGCCTTCTCTTCCATATATCTAGCAAGAAATTCAGCAGCTTCTGGTGAAACTCTCTTAGCTCCAAACTTTTTTAGAAATTTATCAAAAGTCTCTCTTTTCAGTATCATATCTTAATTTTTTAACCATTAAATAAACCACTTTACTTCGTCTATCCTCCATTTTGACTTTATTAAATCTTTAAACTGGTTGTGAAGCCCTCTTTTATAAGCTAATAGACCTGTATAGGCTATCATAACACCATTATCAGAAGAATATTTGGGGGGAACTACGTAAAATTTTGCCCCTCTTTCTTCACACATCTTACCCATCATTTCCTGCAATCTTTTATTAGAAGCTACTCCACCTACCAATAAAAGTTCATTCTTTTCTGTATGTGCCAAGGCTCTTTCAGAGACTTCCGTCAGCATAGCAAAGCATGTCTCTTGTAAAGAAAAGGCTATATCTTCCTTATTAACCCCTTCTGAAATTAATTTTAATACTGCAGTCTGAATTCCTGTAAAGGATACGTCCATACCCTTTACTGAATATGGTAAGTAAATATAATTCTTTCCCCTCTTCGCCAACTCTTCAATTTTAGGACCCCCGGGCATTGGAAGACCCATTTCTCTGGCAATAGTATCTAAAAGATTGCCTATAGTTATATCTTGTGTCTCTCCAAAAACCTTGTAAGAATCGTCTATAAAAGCAAGAATCGCGTTGTGACCCCCAGATAGATAAACAATTACTGCATCTTTACAACCAGTTAACAATCTTCCAATTTCTATGTGAGCAATGCCATGATGAACTTTTACTAGAGGTTTAGAAAATTTCTCTGACAAACTTTTTGCAAACTTAGCCGTAAAAAGAAGAGGTGGTGGTAATCCTGGTCCAGCAGAGTAAGAAATTAAACTTACGTCTTCAAAAGAAATACCAGCAGAAGCAATCGCTCTTTCTAAAATTTTAAAAGCTACCCTTTCATGATGTTCCTTCGCTTCATTCGGAATTATTCCTTTACCCTCTGGTGGAATATATACCTCTCTTTCATCTGCCAAAATCTTTCCATCCTCAGAAACTATTCCTATTCCAAAAGTATGCGCAGTTCCCTCTATCCCGAGAGAAATCATTTTTTTCATTCTAACCACTTCATAAACATAATTAATAAAACAATTATGAAATATGAAAGTTGATGAATTGAAGAATTTTGGATTTGAAGAAAAGTGGATTGAAAAAATAAAAAGTAAAAGGATTGAAGAATTTTATCCACCACAAAAAGAATTTATAGAGAGGAAGCTTTTTGAAAAAAATTGTATTGTTTCCACTCCCACAGCCTCTGGAAAGACACTAATGGCAATCCTTTCTTCCATAAAAACTTTAGAAAGGGGTAGAAAGGTTTTGTACACTTCACCCTTAGTTGCACTAGCTTTTGAAAAGTATGAAGAGTTTTCGAAATTCTTTAATGAATATAAAGTAGCAATCTCTGTTTCTGATTTCGATTCAAGCGATCCATGGCTTCAAAATTATGATATAATCATTGCTACTAACGAGAAAGTCGAATCTTTAATAAGACATGGGGCTGAATGGATTAGAGATGTTGGCCTATTAATTTTAGACGAAATACATTTATTAACTGACTATTCAAGAGGACCAACCCTAGAGATTTTGATAACAAAGATGAGAAAAATCGTTAAAAATCTTCAAATAGTTGGTTTGTCTGCAACGATAAAAAACGCTGAAGAGTTGGCGGAATGGCTAAATGCTGAGCTCTTGAAAAGCGAGTTTAGGCCTGTAAAGCTTTATCAAGGTGTTGCGTACGACTCAAAAATTAAATTCCCTGGATATACGACTATCGAACTAGAAAAGCAACTTGATGTTGAGGAAGCAATAGTTTTGGATACGTTAAACAAAAACAAACAAATACTGATATTTTGTTCAACGAGGAAGTCTACAGAGGCATTAGCAGAAAGATTATCAAAAATTGTTGCCATTAAATTAGGTAAAAGCGATGCTGAATTACTTAAAAAAGTTTCTGAGGAAATTGAAAATGCTCTGGAAGTTCCGACAGAACAATGTAGAAGACTTGCGAAATGTGTTAAGAATGGTGTAGCATTTCATCATTCTGGATTAGTTGGAAAGCAAAGAAGGTTAATAGAGGAAAATTTTAGAAGTGGTTTGATAAAAGTATTGGTTGCTACAACAACGTTAGCCGCTGGAGTAGATTTACCAGCGTTTAGAGTTTTAATAAAAGATTTAAAAAGATATCATCCCTTGTATGGCTCTATTTACATTCCAACCCTGGAATATTATCAGATGATTGGTAGAGCAGGAAGACCGAGATTCGACAGCTATGGAGAATCAATTATAGTTGCTAAAAATGAAGACGATGCTGAAGAGCTTATGGAAAGGTTTATTTTTGGTGAACCAGAACCGATTACATCAAAACTCGCTTCAGAACCAGCTCTTAGAATGCATATACTGGCTCTTATCTCAAGCGAATTTTGTAAAAGGAAAAAATCAATTTTTGAGTTTTTCTCATCTACATTCTTCGCCTTTAAGTATGGGGATATTTCTATGATAGAGGAAGAAATCGAAAATATTCTACAATACTTAAAGGATTGGGGATTTATTAAAATCGAGGAAGAAAAGATTGAAGCAACAAGATTGGGAAAAAGAATATCAGAACTATACATCGACCCATTAACCGGAAAAATTTTCCTCGATGCTTTGAAGTCTGGAAATAAATTTACGGAATTTTCATTTCTCCACTTAATTTCTTCTTCCATAGAAATGAAGCCACTTTTATCAATAAGGATAGGAGAGTTAGATGAGGTCGAATCTACAATAGAAAATAGAAAGAATGAGCTACTAATTGAAGTTCCCTCTGATGAGTATGATTATGAAGAATTTGGGAAAAGTATAAAGATGGCGAAGATTTTCGAAGATTGGATTAATGAAAAAAGTGAAGAAGAAATACTTCAAAAATATTCATTAACTCCAGGAGAATTGTACTCTCGCATCCAAATAGCTGATTGGCTTCTTTATTCCTTACATGAAATCGCGCTAGTTATTAAGAAGAAGGAGGTATTGACACCTTTGAAAAAATTGAGGCTTAGAATGGAAAAAGGAGTAAAGGAAGAATTATTACCGCTAATCATGCTGGAAGGTATAGGAAGGATAAGAGCTAGAAGGCTTTATAACTATGGATTTAAAACTTTGGAAGATCTTAGAAAAGCCCCGATAGAAATTATAAGTAGAGTAGTTGGTGAAAAAATTGCTTTAAAAATAAAAAACCAACTGGAGGGAAAGAAAGAAGTTAAGGAAAGGCAAACCTCTCTAATATTAGATTAATTCACTCTCTGTCACAACTACAAAATCTCCAACCGACCTTACTGCAGAAAATGGTATAAGTGGTCTTCCTTTTGAATCACTTCTAACATTCAAGTCCAGCAAGCTTCTTGTTGCATCCTCAACTACAATGTTTAGAAGCTCTCCTGTCTCTGCAATAAATTCTATGTTAGCTACTATCCCCAACTTTTTTCCAGTTTCTGCGCTTATTATTGATTTCCCAATCATCTCAGAGACTCTCACATTCTTAGCTGGCATCCTTTCACCTCATTTTATTTAGAAAGTAAGTAAATAAAGGTTATGGTTAGATGTTTTGTAGCTGTTTATCCCATAAAATCTGAGAGGGTCTACGAGTTGCAGAAAAACATTAGCAAATGTGTTGAGGGAAAGGAAGTAGAAAAAGAAAACATGCACATAACACTTTCTTTTTTAGGAGAAAAGACTGAAAACGAAATTAGAGAAATAAAGCTAAGATTAAACGAGTTGTCTAAAAAGTTTAATAGAAGAGAAGTTAGATTAACAAAAGTTAAATTTATTCCTGATTTAAACTTTCCTAGAGTTATAGCTATAGAAGTTGTTGGTTTGAATGATTTGAGCGAAGCGATAAAAAAAGAAATTGGTGGTGATGTAAAACCGCCACACTTAACTTTATTTAGAGTTAAGAGAGTCACTGATAGGAAAAAGCTTATAGAATTTTCAAAAGCTGAAATAAACGATGTAATCTACGTAGACTCAATACGCTTGATGAAAAGCACTTTAACTTGGAATGGACCTATATATGAAGTTATAGATACATTTGAATTAATATGACAAAACTTTAATCGAAACGAAAGCTATTTTTAAGAAGTTATTATGGATTTAATCATTCGAACAGCTAAATCTCTTCTTATTTAAACTCATAAACCCACTTCCATAAGTAATAGCGTGGAGCTATAACTAAACTAGTAAATTTAAATAATCCCTCTCTGTGAATATTCCTTCCAACTTGTTTTTTTCGCTGGCTATTAACATGGAACTAATCTTTTTCTCTTTCATCGTTTTTATCACAGAAGATAAACTTTCTGATGGCTGCACAGCTATTGGATTTTTTGTCATCACATCAAATATTCTTCTATTTAGAAAATCCTCAGAAAAAGAATTTTCTACCAATTTTTTAAAAAGAGAATTGGACGTTACATAACCAACTAAAACGCCATTATCTACAACTGGTAATCTTCTATACTTTCCGTTTACCATGGTTCTAATAATTTCCCTAACGCTAAATGAAGGTGGAACGAAAAATGGTTTTCTTGTCATGACTTCTCCAATCTTAATATCTTCTAAAACATTAAACTCTCTCGTAGCTAGAATAAAATCAGCCTCTGAAACAATACCTATAACTTTATTTTTTGATAAAACTGGTAGCCTGCCTCTCTTCGAGATTTTCATTTTTTGTAGCACATACTCTATTGTCTCGTTTTCCTCGCAGGAAATAACTTCCCTAGACATTATACTCTCAACATAAGCATTCAGGCTACCACCGCTAATAAACAAGTTCAAGATATCTGTTATGGTAACTATTCCCTTAAGTTGCATTTTTTTATCAACAACAGGCAAACTTCTATGTCCACTCTCTGATAGCCTTTTACATACATCAATCAATTTTTCTCCAATATAGGCAACAAAAGGATTAGAAGAAGATATTGAGACAATTTTGTTTTTTCTATCTATACCTACTCTCTCTAGTTTAACTTCCATATCTTTTTTTAAAGTTTAAGAACTAATCTTTTTCCTCCAATTCCTTACATTTCTCACAAATCCATCTACCATCAAAATAATAAAGCATATCAAAGTAATTACCACATTCTTCACAAAAACCGCTAATTCTTCCTTCTTTTCTTTCTGGCTCTATACCTTCATCCTTTGCCTTGAGTCTTTCCTCGATTATGTTAATAAACTCTGGGCTAATGCGTGCTATGTCAGTATCTGTAATTATTCCTACTAACTTTCCATTCTTAACAACTGGAATCCTTTTTATCAAATTCTTTCTCATTATCCTCGAGGCCTCAACTATTTCCTCGTCTGGTGAAATGGTTATTATTGGTGAGCTCATCACATCTCTAACTCTTACTTTTTTTGGATCCTTTCCTTTTGCTATAACTTTTTCTAGAACATCACTATCTGTAAGAATTCCTATTGGCTTATCATTTTTAGTTACTATAACATACCCTCTCCTCTCTTTAGCCATTAGCTTAGAAGCATGATAAACAGTTTTATTATCCTCTATCTTATTGACTTTCTTGGACATCAAATCCTTCACTAGCAACGGCATAATATTATTCGAGCTACCTATATAAATACTTGCGTGTATTAAGCTTGGTTAAGAAAATCTTCAATAGGAATTCCTTTCCCTCTTTCCAAACTTTCTTCTGGTTTAAAAACTTCAATATCACCATAGCCGAAATCAACTATAACAAAAAAAGGAAAACCACCAAGTTTTTCTTCCATGTAGCCATTATAATAGAGCTTCTCTTTATTAGTAGACTTTACCTGAAAAAATATACATTTTCCATCCTTTATACAAACTAAATCAGCTTTGCCGAAGCTTCCACCAGACCTTATAACAATCCATCCTCTTTCTTCCATTTTTAATCTTATCTTTCTTTCAACTCTATATCCCTTAGATTTACTCTTCATATTCTAAGTTGATGTCTGACTTATAACCATTTGGTAACTTTCTTAACAAAAGCTCTCCCTTTTCAGTTATTACATAAATTCTTCCCTTTTTCCTCTCAGGATTTATACAAACAACTAAACCCCTTTTATTCAATTCCTTCAATTTTGCCGAGACGTTTGAAAGAGATATCTTTAGAACCTTTGAGATGTTAGTTGGTGTTTCATAGCCATTTCTTAAAACATACAAAACCTTTCTAGATATTGAAGACGCAATGAGATAACCTAAATCGTCAGCATAGTGAGTCAGTCTATTCGCAATATTCATTAATCTAATTTAAAAGATACCTATATTTGAGCATTACTATAAGATACTTCTAATTTACTTCTAAATCACATATAAACTTAAGCTAAGCGACTCGTAAGCTTTCTAAATTCCTTGGAGCATAACTTTCAATCTTGAAAATTTTTTCTATTGCTTTCGACAGAGAAACTGCCTTCTCTTCCTCACCATGTACAACAAAAACTCTTTTCGGTTTAGCAGAGAGATTTCCTATATAAGCCAACAATTGTCTTCTATCTGAATGCGCACTTAATCCTTCAGCAGTGTAAACTTCCATCTTTATTTTTAAAATTATTGTCTTTCCATTTTCCTCAATCGGAATCTCTTTCCATCCCTTTTGAATTTTTCTACCTAGAGTACCTTCAGCTTGATATCCAACAAATATTAACGTGTTTCTTTCGTCCTCAGCCAAGTGCTTTAAGTGCTCTAAAACCGGTCCACCATTCAACATTCCGCTAGTCGAGATAATAACACAAGGTCTGTCATTCCACGCCTTTTCTCTTTCAGTTTGAGAAGAAATTCTCCTGAAGATTGGCGACAAAAATGGGTCTTTACCGCTCATTGCCTCTTTCATCATTTTCCTTCCATAATATTCTGGATATGCCGTAAAAATTCCGTTCGCGTCCCAAATCATTCCATCCAAGTATATTGGATATAGAAAGTTGTTCTTAACTAAAATTACCATGACCTCTTGTGCCCTCTCTACAGAAAAGCTAGGAATCAGAACAATTCCTCCTCTCTCCATTGTCTTATTCACTACTTGCATAAATTGCTCTTCAACTTCTTTTCTAGGAGGCATTATATCACTTTTTGCTCCATAGGTAGACTCTATTATCAGAGTTTCCACTCTCTGAAAGTTCGTATATGCTGGGTCTAAAAGATTAGTTTTTCCAAATTTTTGATCCAATGCATAAACGACATTATGCCAACCGTCACCGATATGCAAATGAACTATTGCCGAACCTAGAATATGTCCGGCATTGTAAAATGTTAATCTTATATCAGGTGAGATGTCTGTAACCTCATTATAATCTAAAGTTATCGCCCTTTTCACGGCTTCTTTTACACCTTTTATAGTGAATAAAGGTTTAAAGGAGCTTCTTTGCATCACTTCTATATAATCCAACCAAAGTAAAGTAGCCAAATCTAAAGTAGGCTGTGTTAGATATAATGGACCATCATAACCCATTTCATATAGAACTGGAACGAATCCCACATGATCTAAATGAGCATGAGAAATTACAATGGCATCTATCTCGTTTATGTTAAACTCAGGAACGTTCAATATCGGATATCCATTATTGCCTCCAGCAACTATACCAGCATCTACTAATATCATCGATTTTGGTGTTTCAACGAGCATACAAGACCTGCCAACCTCTCTAGCGCCACCTAAAAACGTTAATCTTATTCTCTTCCTATCTAGCTCTCTATTACTAAATATTTTTCTACCTACCTTATCGAGAAATATCTTTCTAAAATCAACTTCCTCATGCATCATCTTTCTTATTCCATCTACAACCTTGGACTCAATAAGAGGAGCTCTCTCGATTCTAGGTTGCCACAACGTTTCTTCTCTAATCCTCTTTACAATCTCTCCTCCTTTACCTATTACATATCCAATCTTTTTTGCATAAATGTTTACAACGCTTCTCTCCTTCTCGAAAACAATATCCTTTATCTCAGCATCATTCGGCGCAATTTCAAGTATCTTCTTCTTAACGTCTTCCTCCTTCATTAACAACTCTTTTTCTACCCTAATCTCAACCCTCTTCTTTATGGTAGAAACTAAATTTTTGATTACTTCCTCACTAGACCTAAAAAACTCCAAATCCCTAGTGTAAACTATAATCCTGGAACCTTCAAACTCTACTCTACTTACTTTCTCCTTCGATAATGTATCCTTTATTTTTTCTATAATTTCCATGCCAAACTACCATATATTCTCTAAAGTGGTAAAGTTTCTATTTCTATACCATCCTTTGTTATAACAGCAAAATCTATCGATCTTCCACCTGAGCCTATATCTCTCTCTACCGCTGCCTTTATTGCTCTCCTTGCCAGTTCTTTTGCCTCTTCCACACTCATACCCTCTTTATATTGGTCCTCCAAAACACCTAAAGCAATAGGTGAGCCGGAACCTGTGGATGTAAACTTCTTAACCTCTTCTATTCCACCAATAGCATCCAAATCAAAAATCTGTGGACCAAAATCATCCACTCCCCCGATTATAAGTTGAACGTAGTATGGAAAGTACTTTGAACTCTGTAGTATGTTTGATAATAAAACGGCTGCACCTTTAACTGTAATCTTTCTTCTGTGCTCTATCTCAAATAGCTTAAATTCGGCCTT
>Ga0209821_100182_pt1 | contig 10316 bp, 12 predicted proteins | sample SSWtaG_3_FD_184118 | JGI IMG/M metagenome (GOLD analysis project Ga0209821, IMG submission 184118) | Hot spring microbial communities from Sandy's Spring West, USA to study Microbial Dark Matter (Phase II) - SSWTFFsm_matched (SPAdes)... | ecosystem: Environmental > Aquatic > Thermal springs > Hot... | reverse complement strand
TCAAACTCTCCAAGCCTTTTATAGGAATTTACAGTTGGATTCAGTATACATGTCATCGATTTAATATGTTTGAAAATGCCACCCATGAAATACTTAGCTATATTAGAGATTTTGTAAGGATCATTCCCATCATAAAAAAGATTTTCTCCCCTCCTCCATAAGCTTATATGCAGATGCATACCATTTCCTGGTAAACCATAAAAGGGCTTCGGCATGAACGTAGCCTTAATCTCATTACTTTCAGCAACTAGTTTGATGATGTTTTTGGCCAGCAGAATCTTATCCGCAGCTCTTACTGGAGTATCATACCTTATGTCGACCTCATTTTGACCTGGACCTACCTCATGATGACCAGTCTCCCATTCTATTCCTGCCTCATTTAAAGCTTGTGCAATCTTTATTTTAATCTCGTGAGCCTTATCCTTTGGAGATACATCAAAGTATGTCGCACGATCCAGCATCTCTCCATTTTTCACTAAGTAGAACTCTAGCTCTCCTGCTATAAAAACATCCAAACCCAAAGAAGAATACTCCTTCAGAACATTCTTAAGTATTACTCTTGGGTCTCCATTGAACGGATTATCTCCATGATAAACATCGCAAAAATAAATCAGAACATTATTGAACTTGTATGAAGAACTCAAGTCCACCTTCAAGCGCATATCGCTCTCAAACCTCCTAACTATTCCCTGAATGGAAGAACCATCAAACCATACTCCTTTTTCCTTAGAGTCCTCAAGCTTCTTATCCGAAATCAAAACTTCTTTTAAATTTCCGCTGAGATCGGAAAATCTTAGACTTATAACTTTCATCTTAAGTCTTTGATGTGAAAGTTTATAAATAGTTGTAAGTATAAAAGCAAACGGTCAAAAAGCTATGGTTTTCGTTTTTGCATTTTTTCTACCTATATTTAGATAAAATCGAGATAGAGCAAACAAATAAAAATGAAAAATAAAACTCAAAATATGTTTCCGGAAGAAGTGTTAACAAAAAACAAAAAGGGTAAATTAGAAGTTAGAAATCTTATAGCAAGAGGAAATTTTGTTTGGTATGACTATAGAGATCCTCAAACCTTTGAAAAAGTTGAGAATGGGAAGAGCAGAATATTTTTGAAGGATGAAGAGGGAAGAGTGTGGAGTTATTTCGTCATCCCATTGAAGGATAAGAGGCTTTTATTGATAGAAGCCGATATAGAAGAAGATAAAAAAATCTGGAACGAGAGGAAGAAAAAGGCAGAAGATTTATGGCCATAAGAGAGATAGAAAAGAAAGCTAGGAAACTTCTTAGAGAAAGAAGAGTTAGATTAGATTTTATAAGCGAAAAAAGAATTTACTTTACAGTTTATAGTAGGGAGGTTCATTCAGTCATTTTCGACAAAATAAAAAATGAGTTTAAATGCGATTGTAAATACTTTTCGGTAAAAGGAAAAGAATGCTCACACATAAAAGCTTGTAGGCTTCTTATAAAAGATTTAGATAAGAAAAGGCTATAAATTTATGGTATTTTGGATTGCCTTACTCTCAGTTTTGCTTTACCTACTTTATAAAGTTAGTGAAATCGCTGAAAGAGAACTAGTTAAATTTGCGGAGAACTCCGGAATAACTCATCTAGCAATCGGATTCATATTCTTAGCTGCAGCTACTGCACTACCAGAACTAACAATTTCGGTAAGTTCCGCTTTTCTAGGGAATCAGGAAATTGCAGTAGGCGTTTCTCTAGGAAACGTAATGTATGGTAGGGTTTTAATTATACCAATAGTGGCTATGCTTTATGGATTGAAGATTAGTGAAACAAACTTCAGAAAAATCCTAAATGTTTCTATAATATCTTTAATTGCGCTTTTTCCGATACTGTTTTTGAAAGAGATCGGAAGAGTGTATGGAATTGCTCTAGTAACTTCTTTTATTATTTTGTCCTACTTTCTTCTTTCAGAAAAACCCAAAAAATCTACTCTTTCGAGCGAAGGAGAAAAGCTGAAAAATAAAATAGCAATAGGACTTTCTTTAATTTCTCTTTCATTTCTCGCCACTCTCATAAATATTTCCATCAAATATATTTCCGAAATTACCGGAATTTCGACATTGACAATTGGTTCTATTTTTGTTTCTATATTTACCAGTTTACCTGAGCTTATAGTATGCCTACATGCAGCAAAAATAAAAAACTATGATATTATAGTTGGCACTATTTATGGCACTCTGGCTTTTGACACATTATTTTTACTCGGATCCACCTCAATAATAGCACCAATAGTAATTTCAAATTTTCATAATTTCATAATTCTTTACTCTTTTCTCTCCGTTTCCCTAATTTCAATCATTTTAATGATTTGGAAAAGAAGAGAAATAGGTGCATACGATTCTATATTTCTGCTCATGTTGCTTGCCCTTTGGATATTTTTATCAATATTGATCGGAATATAAGTTATGATTGAATTAGATGGAGCTATAGGTTATGGACAAGTCTTAAGAACAGCAATAGCCTTATCAACTTTGACTTTACAACCAATTAGAATCTTTAACATAAGAATAAATCGACCTAACCCAGGATTAAGACCACAACATCTAGCTGGAGTTTTAGAGGCTGCGAAACTTTGTCATGCAGAAATTAAAAACGCAAAAATTGGCTCCACTGAAATAATCTACATACCAAAAAGATTGGAAGTTCCAGAAAGAATAGTGACGGACATAAGAACTGCAGGTAGTATAACTTTGTTTTTACAGACAATTTTGCCAATTGTAGTCCTTTCCAATAAAAGAGTATCGCTAACAATTTTTGGTGGTACAGATGTTCCTGGATCACCTACCATAAATTACTACAAAAGGGTTTTCTCTTACTATCTTGAAAACTTCGGAGTAAAGATTAACGTAGACATAGAAAAATACGGTTTCTATCCGAAAGGTGGCGGAAAAGTAAAAGTGGAAATTGAAGGAGTTAAACTCCTGCATAGTGTTAAATTCGTCGAAAGAGGTAGTCTAAGAGAGGTTTTAGCTTTTAGTATAGCTAGCAGAGAGCTTCAAAAAGCTAAGGTCGCTGAAAGGCAGATTTCTGGAGTAGAGGAAATAATTGGTAAAGTAAATGGAAGTTATCAATATGTAGATACTCTTAGCACCGGGACCTCGCTACTTGCTATAGCAGAATATGATAACTGCGTCTTAGGAAAAGATGGGCTTGGTGAAAAGGGCAAAACGGCTGAAGATGTGGGAAGAGAGGTCGGAATGGAGTTAAAAAAAAGTATGGAAAGTGCTGCTTGTTTGGATAAATTTATGGCAGATCAAATATTAATCTTCGCTGCTCTCGCAAAAGGAACCTCTGAATTTACAATTGAAGAATTTACCGACCATGTAGAAACTAATCTAGCAGTTTGTGAAAAGCTGTTGAATACGAAGTTTGTGAAAAGCGAAAATAAGATCAAAGTCGAAGGTATTGGATTTTCAATTTAAACTTTCATTAGCGTGTTAAACCAAATAAAATGTTTCCACCAAAATAATGAATGTCTTTGAGAACTGTCTAAATCATTATTACTAACGTAAAGATGAAAAACAAAGATATTAGCACTAACAAATTCTTACACTACTCGGCTCTACTCAAATAGTTCGGTGCTTAAGTACTTCATTCCACTATCTGCCAAAATTGCGACAATTGTTTTCCCTTTTCCTAATTCTTTTGCTTTTCTCAGTGCTACATACATTACAGCAGCTGAACTCATTCCAACTAACAGACCTTCCTTTCTAGCCAACTCTTTACCAACTTCAAAAGCCTTTTTCTTCTCATCTTCCCCAATCTCAACAATTTCATCAAAGAATTCCTCTCTAAACAATTCCATTGAGCATTCCTTCGGATTTCTTAGCCCTTCAATTTTTACACCCACTCTCGGTACAACACCTATTACTTTTATATTCTTGTTAAATTCTTTCACACACTTCGAAACACCAACACCTGTACCAGCTGTCCCAATTCCAACGATAATCATGTCGACTCTGCCATTTGTTTGTTCAAGTATCTCTCTCCCAGTTGTTTCGTAATGAGCTAGAACATTTGCATAATCTTTCCACTGGTCTATATCCACATACTTCTTCGGATTTTCCTTAAGCATATTTTGCTTTAGCTCTATTGCACCGGCCATCCCTTTCTCAGCGGGAGAAAGAATTAATTCAGCTCCATAAGCTTTTATTATTTTTCTTTTCTCAATACTCATTGATTCTGGCATTATTATTGCGACTTTATAACCTTTTACTGCTGCCAACATAGCAAGCGCAATGCCAGTATTTCCAGAAGTTGCCTCTAGCAATACTGCGTCTTTTCTTAGTCTGCCTTCAGCCTCTGCCCTATTCAGCATATATAAAACTGCCCTATCTTTGAGTGAGCCCCCTATGTTATACCATTCTAACTTCGCGTAAATCGTTGCATCCCCTTGTCCTACAAGCTTGTTTATTCTTACCATTGGTGTCTTTCCTATTAACTCCGTTATATCGTTTGCAACAATCATTCGATCAACCTTCAGTTTTTTCGATGAAAACCTACTTCTCTAAACACAGGGCATGTGTAGCTCTATTATTTATTTTTTACTACACGCTTTAATATGTCTGATGGTAATCCGCTTTGTAGCAAGCCGGCTAAAATCGTTGTCTTCATTAACCTTTCCATTATTTCTGCAAACTTTTACAATTTTCCAGAATCGTACCTAGAAAGAACGCTCCAAATTGGTTAGAGTTTGATTTTCTAGCTGTTTCCAACTTTCTAAACCCTCTCTAAGAGTAAACTATCACCCTCAATATCAAAGATTGTTTTTCTGTTGAATCCTTTACTTTTATTTTCCTTACCAATTTACTTAGATGTTCAACAGTAGCTTCTTTATGTCATTTAAACTCTTCATATTTATTAGAAGAGAGAATACTTCCACTCTTGTAACGTTTGAAGAAACAAACATCATGCCTGCTTACTGTCACCTCTTCTAACCTTTAATCCAGTCAAGTAGTTAAAACTCTTCTCAAACAAGATTAGAGCTAAACACCTTACGCAGCCTAAGTTTTTTACCAATACTCCCCCACTTCCAAGTAATCGACAAAGAAAGGTTATTGTTAAACTTGAAAGCAATACCTTGGCTACGATTTCTATCTAGCATCAATTCTGCTCTTCTTATCCGCCACAGCCCGTTCACCGAAAGTATAACTATTGTTAGCATTGAATTGTAAAGCAAGAGATCTAAACATTCACCCAGATTCAAGGACAATAGATGGACTATTTTAAAGTCAATGCGGGGGGTGGGATTTGAACCCACGAAGGGACTAACCCACCAGCACCTCAAGCTGGCGCCATTGACCAGGCTAGGCGACCCCCGCAATAGAGAATTTTTAGTTTCAGAAATAAAATCTTCAATCTTCTTTTTTTCTAATTAAATGAATCCATATTTCTTTGAAAAACTCAGGCTGCTCTGTTCTAATTTCTCTGTTTTTTTCAAGATGAAGTATCGGTAAAAACTTCTTCACTATCTCATCCCTCTCCCACTTTTCTACAATTTCTCCAAACTCTACTCTACCTTTCCTAAAGTATAGCTCTTCTATCTTATTTAGTACTTCCTGAATTCTCTTTTCTATATCCTCCTCTATATTTATCTCTCTCCTCAATCTTTCCATCAAAACTTCTCTCCTTTCTCTCTTCTTTCTCTCAACATCCATCGCTTTTTTCAAAGCTAAAATTAGTTCCTCCAAAGTTATTTGTCTTCTTGGAATTCTTTTAACAGGATAAGCTAATTTAAGCATATTCACGTCAATATCAAAAAACTCTGGTATTTCCTCTTCCTTCTCCTCTATTTTTTCTTCTTCCCTTAGCATCAGATACTCCGCTTTCATTCTTAATAAAACAGAGGCGATGAAAACAACTTTTGCAGGAATTCTAAAATCTAATTCTTTTACTTTTTTCAAAAAATTCAAAAAACCGTCACACAATCTCACAATATCAACATTCCATGGATCTATTTTTTCTATGTTTACTATGTAGTAAATTATTTCTTCCCAGCTTTCCTTCTCTATAATAATTTTTAACAGGTTCTCTTCACTTGCCTGAATATTCTCCATTTTACAAATTAATTTTTGAGCTTATAGAATAAGAAGTATCATGATGTATTACTTATTTCTTGCTATAATAACGGCTTTTCTTTTAAAGCTTTGGATAGACTTGATAAGGGATGAAGCCATATTTATTCCCCTACCAAAAAACACCATCAGAAAAATGTTAAAAGCTGCGAATGTTTCTTCTAAAGACATATTGTATGATTTGGGTTCAGGTGATGGAAGAGTTTTGATAATTGCCGCAAAAGAATTTGGTGCTAAAGCCGTAGGTATAGAGAAAAGTTGGTTATTATCGAAAATTTCGGAATGGAAGATAAGAAGGGAGAATCTGGAGGGAAGAGCGATGGTTATAAATGAAGATTTTTTTAAGGTCAATTTATCGAAAGCCACAGTGATTTTTGCGTATTTATCTAGAAAATTAAATAGAGAGCTCGAAGCTAAGCTAAAAAGGGAATTAAGAAAAGGAACAAGAGTTTTGTCAGCATCTCACGAATTCAAAAATCTTAAACTTGTTAAAAAATTTAAAACAGGTCATTTTTATTCGTATCTTTATTTAATTTAAGTTGGAGATATAATTAAATCGATGGAAGTTGTAGGAAAAACTATAAAAGAGGTTATTGAAAAATTTCTACAAGAAATAAATAGAGCTGTTGAATGTGAAGGTAACTCAGAAGACTTTTCTACTAGATTTGAAATCAAAGGAATTAGTATGCAGGATGTATTAGAAAAATTTGCCAATAAGATAGTGAATTATTTCGATAAAAAAAGGGCTCTGTTTGAAAGCATAGAAACGGAAATTATTCCTGGTAAAAAGTGGGTAATAAAGTGCTCTCTGAAAGGAAAAATTTTTGAGAGAATGGTAAAAGATTTTAAAAGAATAGAGGTTGTTGCTTTGAAAGAAGAATACGATGGTTGGAAGCTACTCTTTTCAATGAAGCAATAACTTCAAAACAATCAGAGCAATGCCAGTAGTGATTAAAATGTAAATCAGCTGCTCCGGCTTTAGCTTAATTTTGCTTTCCTCTTCTTCACCATATCTTATTAAGCCACCTATTCCTAGTGGAAGGTAAGCTTTATCTTTTTTTCCCATTCTTTTAATTAAATTAAAAAGATAAAAGTTTAAGTTAATTTATGAAAAGCAAAGTTATAGAAGTACTGAAAAATCTGGGTTATGAGGTTGATGAAAAAGATATTGAGGAACCTCCGAGAAAAGAATTTGGAGACTATTCTTTTCCCTGCTTTAATTTGGCAAAGAAATTGAATGTAAATCCGATTGAGTTGGCAAGAGAAATAACGAGAAAAATTCCAGTTGATAGGTATCCTTTTCTTTTGAAAGTAGAAGCAGCAAATGGCTATGTGAATTTTTTTCTTTACTGGGAAAAGCTTGCTACTGAAATTTTAGATGGTGCGCTCAAAATTAAAAAGCTGAATTTTGGAAACGGAGAGAAAGTTATGATAGAATTTTCGCAACCAAATCCCGTTCACTCCATGCACATAGGACATGCTAGAGGAACTTTCATTGGAGATGCCTTATCTAGAATATTCGAGTTTTCAAACTTTAAAGTAATAAGAGCCAACTTGATGAACGATGCTGGTCTACAAGTTGCTAAGCTTGTAACAGGCTATCTTCTTTGGTTTAATGGAAAAAGACCGGATAAAAAACCAGACTACTGGCTTTGGGAAATTTATGTAAAATTTCATGAGGAAGCAAAAAAAGATCCCAGCTTGGAGGAAAAAGCTAGAGAAATTTTGAGGAAGTATGAGATAGAAAAAGATACAGAAATAACAAAAGTTTGGAATAGAATCGTTAAATGGTGTGTTAAAGGATTTATGGAAACTTATAGAAGGTTAAGAATTAAGTTTGATGTATGGTTTTACGAGCATAATTTTAGAGAGTTAGGAAAGCAAATTGCATATCAAGCTTTAGCAAAAAATATCGCTTTTAAAAGTGAGGATGGTGCGATAATTGCAAAGTTAGAAGAGTATGGAATACCGAACTGCGTTATTTTAAGATCAGATGGCACCGGTCTTTATTTTACTGGCGATTTAGGATTGACAGTACACAAATTCGAAAAATATAAGCTAGACAAATCAATCTGGGTTGTTTCAACGCAACAATCGCTCTACTTTCAACAACTTTTCAAGTTTTTAGAATTGCTTGGCTATGAATGGGCTAAAAATTGTTATCATTGTGCATTTGAACATGTCAATCTTCCGGAAGGAAAAATGTCCTCAAGAGAGGGAAGGGCTATTTTGCTAGATGAAGTAATTAATATGTTAGAGAAAAGAGCTAGAGAGGAGGTAGAAAAAAGAAACCCCAAGAAGAGTAAGAAAAAAATAGCAAGCGTTGCCAGGAAAATAGCAATAGGTGCACTAAAATATTCTATAATAAAAATTCAGCCAGAAGATCAAATAATATTCGAATGGGAAAGAATGTTAAGGCTAGAGGGAAATACTGGACCTTACATTCAATATGCATGCACAAGATGTAGAGGAATTCTTAAGAAAGCAAAAAGGTTTGAAAGAAACTTTACTCCAAAAACATTAACGAAAGAAGAGTCATCCTTGCTAAAGAAAATTGGAGAGTTTCCCTATCTAATTCAGAAGATTGTTAAAGAAATGAAACCATACTATCTCGCAAACTATCTTTATGAGCTATCCACACTATTCAATGAATTCTACGAAAGAGTTCCTGTTTTGAAAGAAGAAAATAGAGAGGTAAAAAACTTTAGATTAACATTAGTCGAAGCGAGCGAAAAAATTTTAACTCTCGGGTTGAACTTACTCGGAATAGATGTTCCAGAATTTATGTAGCTTATGGTTCTCCAGGATGATCCCTTAGCCAATTCTCCACAGCCTTCATTATAGATACTATTCTTACCTCTCCCGTCGGCAATGTTCTTCTTATAGTTACTGGTACCATCTTTTTTCTAAATTCCTCCTTTGCAAGCTCTATAGCATCGGTTTTATCACTTTTTACCAGAACTGGGGCTCCTAAAGCAATTTGCAATGCTCTTGCACTTATAATTCTTGCAACCTCAAACCTAGTTAGTCTATCTTCAGGCCACTCCATAGTAACCACTAAGGTTTAAACTGCGCTATCTTTTTAAATAAGTCCACGTGCCCCAAAAACATTCTCCTACAGCAGTATCTTTTAACTCCAAACTCATCCAGAATCTTCGCAGGATCTTCCCCATTTTCTACTCTTCTCTTATAATCCTCCCATAAATGCCCAATTACTTTACCGCAGGAAAAGCATCTTACTGGAAATAGTATACTTTTCACCCCCGGATTGATAAATTTTAATACATAAACTTAAAAACTTTTAATTAAGATTGAAAAGGTTTGAATAAGATGAAGAGAGTTGTTAGGATTAAATCTTCTCCAAAAGATAGAGCCCTTAAGGTTTTGAAAACTATTATAGACCCGGAAATTGGAGAGAACATCGTTGATTTGGGCTTAATATATGATTTGAAGGTGGAAAATGAAAGAGTAGAGGTTTTAATGACTCTAACGAGCTTCGGTTGCCCGCTTGCCGGATTTTTCGTTAAAGAAATAGAATCTAGGCTAAGAAATGCGGGATTTAAAGACGTGAAGGTAGAAATAACCTTCGATCCGATTTGGACGCCAGAAAGAATGAGTAAAGAAGTTAGAAAAAGACTTGGGATTTAAACTTTTGATAAAACATGGAAAATCGTTTTAATTAGTAGAAACTCACTGGCAAGATTGCTATTAGAGAGATTAAAGCAGCAAACATCGCACCCAATAATTTTTCCCCTTATTGCCTTAAGGATGTCCGTGAAATCAAAATACGTTAATCCTCCCGGCTCTGGATAGTCTGTGGCTTGAAAAATGGAGGGGTCGAAAAAGTCTAAGTCTAGAGAAAGGTAAATGTCTGAATTTTGCGTGAATTTCGCGATTTCCTTGAGCGTCTTTTTCTTATTTCTAATGATTTCATAAGAAGTACAAAATTTAACATTCCTTCTTTTTAGAAATTCCAACTCTTCCTCGTCAAATGACCTTACACCAATTATTAATACTTTGATTTTATTGATTTCCAACAATCTTCTTAGCCAAGTGGAACCATTGAATTTTTTCTCTCCTCTGCTTCTATCTACATCAAAAGATATTATTTCGTCTAAATACTCGTTCTTACAATCAGCATGCGCATCGAAGATAACTAATTTTTCTTCCTTCAGATTTTTTGTAGCATAAAGCGTTGGTAGATGACCTCTCGAAATCATA
>Ga0209821_100181_pt1 | contig 10353 bp, 27 predicted proteins | sample SSWtaG_3_FD_184118 | JGI IMG/M metagenome (GOLD analysis project Ga0209821, IMG submission 184118) | Hot spring microbial communities from Sandy's Spring West, USA to study Microbial Dark Matter (Phase II) - SSWTFFsm_matched (SPAdes)... | ecosystem: Environmental > Aquatic > Thermal springs > Hot... | reverse complement strand
AGTACTACAATAAGCTGTTAAATGAGGTGTTCAATAAGCTGTTTAATTGGTTCTTTACGTAGAAGTGGTATGTAAAAAAATGTGTGATGAGAATTGTGAAGTTAAGTGCCTTCCTTGTCCTCTAGCTTCTTGACTCCTATCAGTTTCTTGCACAGTGGACATATGAAGACCATGAATTCTCCAGTGTCGTGTCCAGTGAAGTTCAGTTCAGTCAGGCACTCGATGCACAGCAATTCGTATGGTATTTTGGCTTTGTCTCTCACCTTTACCACTTCCGTACCACACACATCACTCAGCTCATCAGTCAACTTATAACTCAACTAATCAGTCAGCGTGATTCCTCGATGGCTTCTCTTACTTCGTTTGAGAAGAGCTTAGAAATCAGTAAGGCCTTAGATCTCACGACTTCCTCTTTGCCTCCTCTCGGGCCTATTGCAAGCACCATCAAGGCTTCCTCAAATTCCATTACATCACCTAATGACAACTATGCTGTGAGCTACTCCAGTGTAGAGGTCATGTGGTCTGCTGGCTCACTTGAAGGGCCACTTGATGAGTGGCTTGCCCTTCTCCTTTTGGTAGCCCCTCAGGAACACTATCAGCCCCGTGGCCCCGGCTACCCCTAGGACTGTGGCCCAGACGTTGGTAGGAGTCTCTACGTACTCTTGGACAGGGATGTATATCGTGGCCTTGAGTGGTTCCTTGTCCCAGACCCAGCCCTCTGCTACCACTATTCCATTGCTCGGCCTCCTGAGGATGTCAACCGAGCAGTTGGCCTTGACAATAACGTAGCTTCTCTCCTCGTAGTATAAAGGTATGTAGACTTCGATCGTGTGCCAGCCCTCTTCTACCGTGAACTTGGCTTCGTACCATACTGGTTCTTCTCTAGGATATAGCCAGTCGTAGCCGATTATCGTTCCATATCTACCGGCACCGTCTATGTTCATTTTTATTTCTCTCCAGTAACGCCAAGCGGATGCTGGCTTTACTCCTACGCAGAAGCTCACTGTCACCAGTTTTTGAGCCATGTGAAGAAATGAGGAGAAAAAATATTTAAAGTTTAAGGAACTCAGTCAAGTTCTTCGACTTGGTGCTTGCTCTGGGCTCTTGCTTTGTCTTCGGCTTTTCGGCCTTGGGCTTGGGCTTTCTCTCCTCCTCATCTCTGTCTTTGGCTACGCTTTGTCTGAGCTCTTCGAATATCTCGTTCAATGCGTAGAGGCTTTGAAAGTCCTCAACCTTCTTGCACTTGTGGAAGTGCATTACGTGCATCAAAGCGTCATAGCTGGTCTTGAGGATCGTCTGACAGACCTTGCATTCGTAGCACCATCCGAGGCCCTGAAAGTACTTGTGTTCGAAGGCTATCTCCAAGAGCCCTCCAGAGGCCTTAACCTCTACAGTCATGGCTCTCCACCTTTGACTCAAGGCTTGCTATCAACGACATGCTCATGTTTAGCTTCCCTAGGACCGTCACCAACCTTGAGCTAGTTATGGTCTTGCTTATGAGCAGGTCGGCTACGATAGCCCTAGCCTCTTCTATGTACCTCCTCAGGGCATCGAGCATGTCAACGATAACTGCAACTTCGTCTTTATTCATCACCTCTCACCTCCAAGAGTGAGCTTCGGCTCTAGGACTCCAAGCAACTCCTTGGCCTTCACGTAGTACCTCACTTCCTTCGTCTTAAAGAAGAGCACCATGTAGTATGTTATGAGTATCGACTTCTTGACAGCCTTGGCCTTCTTGTTGGTGCTGAAGAAGTCCATTAGCTCGGCTAGGACAGCCATGGTGTCCTTGTCCAACCTAATGCATATTACATTGCTTTGCGCCATTTTGCTTTACCTCTTTGACTCTCTCAATCAACTTTATGTATTTGTAGGGTATGAATATTTCTCTGTCGTCCGCTTCGATGACCATTGCGTAGAGCCTCGTACTCCAAGACTTGAACACCCCTCTTATTGTTCGGTTTCTACCAATGGTAACCTCGATGATGTCCCCCTTCCTTATGGTCATAGAGCCCAGAACGACTTCATCTTTTGATTCTTCGAAGAGCAGGTCCTTGGATAACGGCTTCGACTCCCAGCACTCGTTGCATATCCCTCTTGCGACCTCTTGCTCTGTCGTAAGCTCTCTTCTACATTTAAAGCAGTACATGCTCATTTACTATACCTCCAAAAGGCCTCTATCAACTCCTTTACTTGTAGGTGCCACTCACTCATCACGTTTTCGTCTGTGTAAACGACTCTGAGGTCCGGCTTGGCGTACTTTGGAGACACCCTGAGTATCAGCTTGAAGTCCCCCCTGTGTTTCCTCGCTAATGATAAGTGACCTTTGTCTACCAGAGGTAGCCTAGCCATGGTGTGGTAAACCTTGATGGGGCTTCTGTGGTAATAGGCTGTGTAGATGTGCCAGCCCTTAGTCGTCTCCACCAACATAGCTATTGGTATTCGTCTCCTGTCGAAGAATCGAAGCAATGCTTTCATGTCGTAGTGGTGATCTAGCTCAGCGAGACCGTAATATACCCTGTCCACCACATCGAGGTTGGTGACTCCAACGACAGCATGAGGCCAGCCACGTGGCACCCAGTAAACCAGCTCTATCCTGTCCACTTCACATCACCTGTAGGGTAGCACCTTGGCTGGCTCTGGCAGTTCAAACCCGACTCGCCTCATGTACCACAGGGCATCCCTGACTGTACGCCAGCTGACCCCCAGCCTCTCTGCTACCTGTCTCATGCTTAGTCCTTCGTAGATGGCTATCGGTAGAAACCTTGCAACTTCGACGTAGATCCTGTGAAACCTCTGAGGATAGACCTCCTTGCCGATCCTCTCCAAGTCCTTTGCTATGAGCTCTCCTATCCTCTCAAGCAAGGGGTAAACGATTTGTCGTTCTTGTTTTTTCCTTGCTTCGATTGTCCTCGCTGGGCCCAGCCCGGCTAGCCACATCTCTAGCTTATGAAGAGCTCTCCACAACATCGAGTAGTGATAGACTCTATCTATGTATCTCGATCCGTAGTCAACTGCTTTTTTGTAGTCGGAACGCCTTACCATGTCCATCACCACATCAGTCTCCCTTTTTTATGAGGAAGGCCAAGATGGTGAAGGCCAAGTTGAGTAGCTCTTCTTTCGTCAGGTTTAGCGTCATTATCGAGTCGTCTTCTCTAATGCACACTTCGTAGTCCTTTAGCCTCTTGTGCAGTGAAATCGTCACACTACCTAGCCTTATCCTCACTTTCCTTCCTCCTCCTCTCAAGCTCATCTATCTTCTTGGACAGCTCTTCGATCTTGCTGAGGGCTATAGCAACGCCAGCCTCCAACGTCGGTAGACCCTTGAGCTGACAGAACATCAGCAAGAGCTTGGGTTCTGACAAAACAGCCTTGTAGTGTTGAAGGGCTAGGAGGTAGACGTCTAGCTCTTCTACCACTTCGGTTCTCACCTCAGGTGAGTGCCCTTGAAGGCGTCAGGCCTTTCCTTCTCCTCTTCTTGCTCTTTATCTTCGACGAGGACTATTTGGGGTAGGCCTAGGGCCACTTCCATTAGCCTTGAGGTCTTGTAGATTTGGCTGACGATTGGGTGCCCAGCCAGCAGGCTCAGCAGTGTGTACTCGATCTTAACTCCCTCTAGGATTGCTAGGGCCTCAGACATCGATAGCTTCGATTCGTTGAGGATTTGCATAATAGTGGTCTGGAGGAAGAGGACTCTGGTACTGCTGTCTGCATCGACTACGTCTTTGCATATCTTGAGGACTGGCTCTTTATCGAGCCTGCTGAGAAGCTTTAGAGCCATGTCGTGGGCCTCTCTGGCTTCCTTCTTGTCGGTTAGCTTCACTGCTGGGCCCTCTTCTTGGCGTTCTTATTGGTAGGAGAGGGTTGGGCTTGCTCTTGGGGCTGTTGGGCTTCTTGCTGTTGCTGTTGCTGTGGCTGTTGCTGTGCTGTGCCAACCATGGACTTCAACTTCGATTCGACTGACGTCAGCTGTTGAAGTATCTCCATCAATGAGTCCATGGAGGCCTTACCTTGTTCGACGGCCCACTTGAAGTCAACCTTGGATACGTAGTCTATTGCCTTGGTGACGAAGAACTGGGCCCTCCTCAGCCTCTGTTCGTTCGTGAGCTCTGTCGGCTGGCTGGGCCTCTGCCAAGCCCTTTGCCCATAGCCTCTCCTACCATAAGAGCTGGCCCCAAAAAAGCGGGGCTGAGGTTTAGGGCCTCTTCGAAGGCCCCTGAATCCGAACCTCTTCGAAGTGGACATGGCTCTCACGTAAAAGTGTAATACAGACCCCTTATAAACCCTATCTTCAGTTTATCATAAAAGTATTACAAAAGTCCACCATGGTGCTACTGGGCTACCTTGAGGCCTTTGCTACCGTAGCACCATCTGACCATTGCATGGTCCGCCATGGGATATATTCCTTATATAATATAGCATTGCTACTCCCAGCCCTCGGCCTTCAGTCGAAGCCGAAGCCCGCGAGCTCGGGGGCTTTAAAGCGCCTGATGCAAAAAAGCTCATGTGGGGTTTCGGGCTCGGGCCTCTAGACCTTCACTCCCTGAGCCCCTTGCTGAAGGCTATCACGAAGGCTATCAAGAAGATGGCCAGAGCACCGAACGCTATGACGTAAGGCCCGTAGTCCCTGAGCAAGTAGTAGAGCACGAGTAGCAGGACGATTCCTCCTCCTAGGCCGAATATCAGCCAAAACAGCATCTTACCTCCTACCCCTTATGCTCATGGATAGTGCGACAGCCATCATGAATGGAGTCGAGAACTCTGCTATGTCCTTGGCTATGTTGTCTCCAAGGTAGTAGAACTCAAGGATCTCCCAAGCCACGAACGCAAGGAGAAGGGCTATGGATATCGATGGGTCATAAATCGCCAGCAGGCCACAGCCGAGGCCCCCGGCTATGTGTAGCAAGGTACCGTAAGGTGCCACTTTTGCGCTTATCTCTTCCACTATTTGCTTAATCGTGCTCTCGGCCTTGGCTTGGTTCTGAGACATGGCTCACTCCTCCTCCTCTTCCTCTCTCTTCCTAAGGCCTTTCATGAAGATGGCACCGAAGCCCATGATTGCTAAAATTGCTACTATTGCTATTATTATCCAAAAGCCCCAGTTTGAGACCTCTTGAGGGCTCGGAGGCTGTCCAGTCTGCTGTTGCTGTTCTTGCCAGCCGAGGTAAGTGTTAACCAGCTGGGCCAAACCGTAGCCCACCACTATGGCACCTAAAATCATCAGTATCGGCACAGGCATCGACGTCACCTCAAGAGCTTCATTGGTATCGTCTCTTCAATTAAGAGCTTGAGCTTCTGCAGGGCCAGCGACATTTCGTCTAAGTATTTCAAGACCCTTGAGGACTCTTCCTTTAGCCACTCCCTATAGTCTTCGTTGGGTATCTCGGCCTCAGAGTACTCTTCTATAATCCAAGCCAAGTCCTTGGCTGAGTCTATGGCCTTTCTAGCCGAGGACTTCACTTCCTTGAGTGCCCCATCTAACATCTCCAAGGCTTTCATCAAGTCCTCTCTCGCTATCCCCCTCGTCATGCTCAAAGCAACAACTCCTCCTCAAGGTCTCTGAGCCTCAACAGTACGTCTGTCACCTTCTCCCCCAGCTTCTCTAGGTAGTCGAAGACCTTGTCGGCTACCTCGTTGGGTATTGACCCTTCTTGGGCCTTCTCTTCGATGAAGTCCCTGAGCCTCAAGAGTACCCTGTCAAGATCTTTGGCCATACCCTTGAGCTCTTTGATTCTAGCCCTAGCCCTTCGGGCCCTCTCTGCTACGATCTCCTCTTCAAGTTCCTCCTCTCCAAGCCCTTCCCTTCTCCTAGACCACATGCTAATCACCCTTCTTGGTCTTTCCTATTTCATATCCGGCTATCCCAGCAATTAAGCTTGCTATCGTCACCAGCAAGGCACCGTCTATCTTCCATATAATTAAGTTGACAGCTTCGATGATGCATAACGACACTATGGCTGTCATCTTGATTAACGTGCTGTCCTCCACAGCCCTCACCACTTAAATCCTATGAGCCTTAGATGAAGGACTGAGTAAGCCACCTCTCCAGTTATGTATGCCCTGACCCTAATCCTCAGATAGTGAAGACCGTCTTCGAAGACGTTGAACATGGACCATTGAGGTCCTCCGATCTCCTGTGGCCTGATGTCCTCGATGGAGAAGTTGTACTCTCTGGTGTCTGAGCCCGAAATTGTGGTGTAACCAATTATCGTCTTCGTAGTGTTGTTCGACATGTCTCCTATCATTCTGAAGGTGAGGCTACCTCCGAAGAATATCGTGGCCAAGAACCACATCTTAATGGGTATGAAGGGCCCCGTGACGGTTATGACGTCTTGCTCTGTGGTGTTCTGCAAGTTCTCTACCCGTACGTCAGCCCTCAACATGTTGAGGCTGACTGCTTGGCCTCCTCCCACCATTTCGACCCATTTGAACTTCTGTGTAGCAGAATCGTAGGCTGGTACGTAGTTCGCTGTTGGAGAATTGATGGCCTCCAAGTCGTTGGGCTTAACGGTTTTAAGCCTTGAATCCCACTTGAACTTCTGTGTAGCAGAGTCGTAGGCCAAGACGTAATCTTCTTGAGGATCATTGATGACTTCTAGGTCCGCTGGCCCAACCGTTTTAAGCCTGAGGTCCCATTTGAACTTCTGAGTGGCATGGTCATAAGTTAAGACGTGACCTTCTTGAGGTACGTTAACGACTTCTAAGTCCGTCGGCTTGACTATTTTAAGCCTTGAATCCCACCTGAACTTCCTGCAGACGCTGTCGTAAGTAGGCACTTGACCTTCTTGAGGGGTGTTGAGGGCCTCCAAGTCGTCTGGTAAGACCCTAGCCCTAAACGGAGGCCTGTAAGACATCTAAATCACCCCCTACCTCAACTCCCTCCTAAATATTAAGAGCTTTAAGTATTTATTCTCTTGCGCCGGGTTGCTCAGGAAGACGGGTGCTCTGTCCAAGTTCTCTATCCCAGAGCCCCTAACCAAAATCGTCTGATCTAAAGCGTCATTACCTATGTAGAAGAGCCTAATCTGAAACTCAGCATCGGGGCTGAGATCTATGACGTAAAACGAGATCACGTTATTGGATATCATCTCGTTATCCCTCGCCCTCGATAGATCTATGTTAAGCACTTGGTAGTAGTTAGCGAAGTGCTGTTCGACGTAGGCCTTCGTTGACTCGACAGAGTCCTTGACATTCTTCACGTCATCTCTGACGGCACTTATGGCACTGACGACTTCGTCTAGGCCCACTGGAGTCCTGTAGAGCTTGATGACGGGGGTCTGTACACAAGTAGCAGAGGCCATTAGAGTTATCGTGATTTCCTCGCTTACGCAAATTATTGACTTTAACGGTAATCCTTCGAACTCTATGACGTCACCAGAGACGACATCTATGGGATAAGACGAATAATCGACGAAGAGGAGAGAGATCGAGCCAGAGGTATGACAAACGATAGAGCCAGACCATCTATTTTCTGGTAGTTCAAGCCTTTCATCTTTCTTCAAAGTAACGTGAGGTTTAATCAAGACCTTAGACATGTCAAGGGCCCTCCTCTATACTCCAAAGTAAAAAAAGAGGGGAAGCCATGGAGGGCTTTCGTAGCCCTGTGGCCTTGGAGTCCTTAGAAGAGCCTCGCGGGGCTGAGGACTAGTGGGCTAGGCCTCGTCACTGTAGCAACCGCTGGTGTCGTCTTCTTGCTTTCGTCTACCTTGAGGTAGAAGGTGACCTCCTTGTCAGCAGTGGGAGACTCCAAGGTAATTACATCAACGCTTAGCTTCTCAAACTCATCGAAGACCAAGGTAGGCACTCTAGGCTTGGCTGGGTTGGTAACCGTTAAGGCGTTGAGAGGGTCTGTCTTTAAGACGTCTTCAACGTCATTCTTGACCAAGACGGCACAGCAATTGATGGGCACTTCCGTAGCAGGGTCTCTGACGTAAATATCTAAAGTCCTCAGCTCAAAGCCCTTTGGCACTACGTAAGTGGTGACAGGGGCCTTGGCTGGCTCTTGTATCGTTGCACTTAATCTGTAGCCCACTGGAGTGTTCGCCTTTATCGTGGCCTTAACCACAAACACCTTCTCCACAGGGAATCACCTCCCTAATTCTCACCTCTGGAGTTATCACCTCAAAATTTAGCACCCGTAGCTTTGAGTATCAGTGAGACTATGAACATGCCCAGCTGGCTCTCACACGCGTGAACTAGTCCCTCTGGAATCCTCAGGTTCGGTGCAAGCAACGAAATCACTGGAATGCCAATGTTCTTCGCTAAATAAACCCAGCTGAGCCACTTGTATTGCTCTTCCCCTCCAAACCATATTAGAGCCCCGTCTACAACTCCAGAGACGACAGCAATGATGTCGTCTACGTAGGGCCCTAGAGGCTTGAGTGCCTCCCTAGCCTTAGTAGCTACGAAAGCCATTTACGTCACCTCGCTGGGGCTGTGGCCACCGCCTTGAGCTTCTCAGCCAAGGCTTCCTTGGCTCTCCTGTAAGCGCTCTTGGCTTTCGCTAAAGCAGAAGCAATGGCCTCTCTGACCTCCCTAGTCCTCATGTTGGTAATCCATTGGGACACAAAGGCTACGTATCGATTTCTGGAGTCAGGGTCCGTAGTAGCCCTAGTTATTTCCTCTGTGTACCTGCTAATCATGGTGTCCCTCTGAGCAGTCCAAGCACTCCACATTGCTTCGCCTGCGAGGTCTGGAGTCAGGTGCCTGTACTTCCCTCTCCTAGCCATTCTCCAACCTACCTCCTAGGTGTTGAGGAAATTGTACGTGATTACATATTTAAAGGCCACACCATGATAAGATATATAAGTAAACGACAAAAATAATATTGAGGCCCGACATCGATTATGAAAAAGGAGGGAGTGTAGATGGGAATATTAGATCTCTTCAGGAGGCCACACAAGATACTGATATTTCTCCCGCGTAGAGGAGGTAGAAAGTTGCTAGCCACGACACTGGCCAAAGATGAAACTGAGATAGAAGAAAAGGTGCTCTCAAAGCTTGAGGACTTCAAAGATGACGTCGAAATCAGAGGCGCAAAGTACGTCATAGCCATCGACACAAAGACCAACACTGAGGTGAAGGTTGAAAACCCGTTCTTCGATGAAGCCCTAGCACCCCAACCGAAAAAAGAGAAGGAAACTGGAGAGGTCAGCTTGAAAGAAGCCATAGAGGGAGAGCTGTTGCTTGAAGTCGTCGAATCCGTTAAGAGGATAATACCAACAGTCGTCAGTGGCCTGACGACAGGAGTCGTTGACATCTACAGGGACTCAGTGAAGAAAATGCTTGAAAGCGAGTCTAGGAGGTCGGAACTGTCAGGCATTGCCAACCTCATAATGTCCTTGGTCATGCTGGCACAGAACTGGGACAAGATAAAGAAGCTGTTCGAAGAAGCGAGCCCAATACTCAAGAAAATAATGAGTGGAGAGCTACCAATAGCACCCAAGCCGGAAGGGCTACCTTCGACGACACCCATACCTCAACTACCTCAGCTACCCCTCCAACCACTACCTCAAGGAAACCCGGAACCAACAGAAAGACAAAAAAAGAAGCAAAGAGAAGAGGTAAAGTCAGGAGGGGCTGAGACCAAATGAGCTGGGTACTGAAAAGCCTTGAATTCGTACCAGTGTTCTACATGATAGCAAGGAACTTAGCAGAGATCGGTAGGACGATAAACCTGTCGGATTTCAAGTACAACTTCGACGAAAACAGCAACACCATCGAGCTCTCAACGAAGGACATCAACGTGACAATTCAATGCATGAATCCTAGGGTCTTTGCCCTAATAAGAGCTGTCATAGATCTAGCCTTCGAAACAGCAAGACAACTATCTTCATATTCTAAGGCCACGACTTAAGAAAAGGGAGAAAGAAGACGACAAAGGATGAACAAAAGTCGGCTTCTAAGGTGACGCAGTTGAAGTGCATCATGTGTGAAGACGAAGCAACTAGGTGGCTGTTCGACATACCTCTCTGCATCAACTGTTACTTCAACATGACGTATGCAATAACGACTTTCTTCAAGTTTGCACTAGCAATCCTAGAGAAGGCCAAGTGATCTCCTCACTTCTTTACTTCTTTAAAGTCCGTGACAGCCCTCCAGACGAAGCCACACCTCCTGCACACGTACTCTTGGTGTCTCACCCTGTAGTACACATTAGTTGACTTGCACTCTGGACACCTACACAACACCTTATTCATCTTTCTCACCTCCTACAATAAAAACTAAAAGAAAACAAAAATATAAAAATATCTCCTCTCACAATTCTCATCACACATTTTTTTACATACCACTTCTACGTAAAGAACCAATTAAACAGCTTATTGAACACCTCATTTAACAGCTTATTGTAGTACT
>Ga0209821_100180_pt1 | contig 10401 bp, 11 predicted proteins | sample SSWtaG_3_FD_184118 | JGI IMG/M metagenome (GOLD analysis project Ga0209821, IMG submission 184118) | Hot spring microbial communities from Sandy's Spring West, USA to study Microbial Dark Matter (Phase II) - SSWTFFsm_matched (SPAdes)... | ecosystem: Environmental > Aquatic > Thermal springs > Hot... | reverse complement strand
TTCCTAAAGGTGCACCCCATGGCCCGGTTTAGAAAGGCCTTTGAAGACGTGTGGAAGCTGGACTGGAGGCCTGTGAGAGACGGCGACGCGCTTGACTGCGGGCTCAAGGCCGTGTGGACGCCTGGCCACACCCCCGGCCACGTGGTTTATGCGGCCGACTTCGGCGTCTTCACCGGAGACCACGTCTTACCTAAAATCACGCCTAATATCTCCTGGTACCCAATACCTGGCTTCAACCCCCTCAAGGAATATCTACAAAGTCTCAGGAAGGTCTCATGGGCCGCAAAAGCCTTCCCGGCACACGGCGACGAGATACCGGACCTGTCCACACGCGTCGCCGAGTTGTTAAGCCACCACGAGAGGAGACTTGCCGAGGTGTTGAAACTATTAAAAGAGCCTATGACCACCTACCAAATCGCCCAGAGGATGGCATGGGACGCCGGGCCTTTTGAACAATTCGATGTGTATAACAAAATATTTGCAATAGGAGAGGCGTACAGCCACCTGCTCTACCTAGAGGAGCAGGGCGCCGTTAGACGCATAGAGAAAGACGTGGTGTACTGGAGCCGCTAGCCGCCAAAGGGAGGAATTATCTGAACCACATCGCCATCTTTCAAAACGGTGGCTAAGCCCTGGAGGAAGTCTATGGAGCGCCCGTTAACCCAAATGTCGTGCATCGGGATTATCTGCCCGTCTCTTAAAAGCCTATTTTTCAACCCGGGGTACATGCCGTCCAGCACGTCCATAACCTCGCCCACGGTTGCAACCTCTCTCACGTCAAAAACGACGGTAACCACGTCGTAAGTATCAAGCCCGAAGTACTTCGGACCAAAAATCTTCACCGTAATCTTCACCAAATCCACATCTTTTGGCAACTTTTAAAAGTAGTCGCTGGCGCCTACTGCGTGGAAAATTTTTAAGCACACCACATCACCCAAAGTGGCGGGGGTGCCCGAGCCAGGTCAAAGGGGCAGGGTTTAGGTCCCTGTGGCGTAGGCCTGCGTGGGTTCAAATCCCACCCCCCGCACCACTTCTCTTCCACTCATCTGCCTCAAAACGTGGTGTCTCTTGATGCCGGCTTAATTACGTGTCGCTCCTTCAGATAGGTGGGAGGAGTAGGTTTAGCGCCAGTATTGTCATTATGACGGCTACTGAGATCGCTATGGCTACCCGGGGGGTGAATTTTATTCGTTCTAGCTCGCCTTCTTCGCTGAATTTTATGAGGCCCGCCGCGACGAAGGGATTGAGACCTTCGTATTTCCTTCTGCGTGCCATATGTATCTTAACATGGGAGTTTAAAAACTTCAGCCCATGCGAGTGTCTTCATGTTCTGCCCATCGGGGTTGTTCATCACTTATATATCATGTGGATGTTTGCGGATATATGTATTGGCTCGCTGTTGTTGCGGGGCTTTTAGGCGGTCTTCTCGGCCCCTTGATCGGCGTCGGCGGCGGCGTGATCATCGTGCCTATGCTGAACATTTCTGGGGTTCCGTTTCAAGTAGCCGCGGCGGCTAGTCTCTTCTCAATAGCGGTTACCGCCGTCACATCTATCTACAACTACCGGAGGCTGATCGACTTCAAGATGCTTGGAAGATATGCCGCGGTCTCGCTCTCCGCCGCGGCCGCAAGCGCATTTCTCTCGGTGAGGTATTCGGGCACGTGGATTAAACTGGCGTACGGGATCTACCTAATAGCCATAGGCATTGTAATGTTGAAAAACGTGAGGCCCCGCAGGCAGTCGCCCCGGCTTGGGCATCTCCTGATCTTGATAGGGGGTTTGGCTTCGTCGCTTTTTGGGGTCGGGGGAGGTACCATCTTCGTGCCTGCGTTGATACTGGTGGCTGGCCTAGACCCCAAGGTGGCGGCTGCCATGAGCATGGGCGTGATATTCCCAACGGCGCTGGCCTCCACGGCCACCTACGCCGCGTTAGGCGTGTTGGAGTTGCCGCTGGCTTTTTCCATAGCCGCGGGGAGCTTCGCCGGCTCCTACATATCGAGTAGATACATAATGCCGAGGCTTGGGTCCGGCTCGGTGAGAAAACTATTCACAACTTACGTGTTTGCGGTGGGGCTCTACTACCTGTGGGTTTATCTCCTCTCGACTTGACGTGGATTCTTCTCCTTCTTCTGGACGCGTCAAGTAGGGGCTTGCGTCGAGTTGGCCTCTCTATGCTCTGGGTTCCTCGCGCTGAGCCGGGTCGTCGCGGCGCTTCAGCTCCTTGTAGACGGGAGGCGGCTGAGGGGACGACAGCGGCGTGCTCCCCCAGCGGGCTCCCGAAGCACGGCGGCATCTGCTGATTTCCATGTTATTCGCCTAGATCTTGAGCGTGGTCTTTTCGTAGGCCGCCGCGTCTGCGCTGGGGGTCTCGCCGCTTTGAAAGGCTTAGCCAAGGTTCGCGCCGGCCCTCGCCGCGGGGGTCGCGGCGCCCGTGTGGCGTCTGGGGGGTCTCCTGGCGTTGCGGCTGTTGATGTGGTTGCGGCTTGCCGCGGCTATAGCCGTGGTGGCTGTAGTTCGTAGTTGATTATTACGTGGATTTTAGCCTTGTGGTCGGTGGTTTTTAGCTTCTCTACGAATTCCGCTGCTGTGCCTAGGTCTGGGAAGGCCACGGCGTAGAAGCCCGCGGCGTATGCGAAGCATCTGAAGAATTTGCGAGTGGCATATGCGCCTAGGGGGGCGCTGGTCTTCACTGCCAAGGCCGTGATTCCTGCTCTGCTTAGATTTACCCAGTAGGTGAAGTTGGTGTTTCTCCTAGCCCAAGACACGAGCTTACGCGCCTTGGTGCGGGGTATGTCCAGCTCCCTGGCCAACTCGGTGGAGGATAGTAAGGGATTTCTCAGGAAGAGTTTGAGGGTTCTTCTTTGGAGTTCAGTGAGCGGCTTGGGCTTCAAGCCGGGGATAAACCACGGCCTTCCGTATTTTTCCCTGAGGCTCCTCAGCTCCTCCTCAGACTTAAAGGGCAAGGCGAAGATGTGGACCCCCTCCAAGGTCTCAAACCTCAACACGGCGTCTTGGGTTATCCGCGTGGTGCTTTGGAAGAATGCGTAGTAAAGCCCTGCGTGGTCGGGCCTGATGTAGAGCATAGGCGGGCCGAGGACCCCCGCCTCTCTCAGCTTCTTGAGCGTGTACCACACCAGCTGCCGGGAGACGCCGAGTTTCCTCGCGATGGAGCTGGGGGTGGCCCAGCTTTCCGTCATCAACATCGTAAGGACCGACCTCTCGTCGTATGTTAAATACTCCATGGTAGCTCTCCGCGGGAGCCCTTTTAATGGTTTTCGGAGGCTCCGCGCTTTATTTTTGTAATAAATCATTTGACCAGTTGATTTAGCTGGCTATCTAAGCCGTCGCCATGAGGGCTGTAATAATTGGGGGAGGATTTGGTGGATTAGCCGTTGCGGCTTTTCTAGCCAAGAAGGGGTTCGACGTGGTTTTAGTGGAGAAGGGATGCCGGCTGGGGGGGCGGTCGGCTTTGGTCGAGGTGGGAGGCTACAGGGCTGAGATAGGCCCCACGTGGTATCTGATGGACGACGTGATAGATAAGGTGTTTCAAGAGCTCGGCGGCCGCCGTTACCGAGTCGTCGACCTTGCGCCGAGTATGGAGTTTGTAGATAGGCGGCTCGGCAGCGTCGAGGTGGGTAGGGACCTGCCTGAGCGCCTAGAGGAGCTGGAGCGGGGGGCCGGCGACCGATTCGTTGAGATGATGAAAGACGCCGCGCGGCTCTACAGCGCTGTGGTGGAGCGCATGTTGTTTAAGAAGTACGACAGCTGGCTCGACTTCTTGTCGGTGGCCAAATCGGGCCTCGGGTTGGCTAGGTACATGCGGAGCTTTGAGAGCTACGTCGACGCCCGGTTTAAACACCCATTGATCAAGAGGTTGCTGGAATACGACGGCATGTTCGTGGGCAGTCCGCCGTGGGAGCTCCCCGCGCTGTACGGCCTGCTCCTAAACTACTCCGTCTTCGTGAGGGGGGTCAAGGCGCCTGTGGGCGGCTTCGGCGCCGTGGCGGAGAACCTGGCGGAGATAGGGGCCCGACACGGCGCGCAGCTGAAGACCTGCACCGCGGCTAAGAGGATCGAGGTGGGGTCTGGCCGGGTCCTCGGCGTCCACACGCAAGAGGGCTTCCTCAAGGCAGACGTGGTGGTGGCCAACGCAGACTACAAGCTCGTGGAGGACATGTTGCCTCCTCGTTACCGGAGCTACGACGAGGACTACTGGCGCGGATTGAAGATGGCTCCATCGGCCTACATGGCTGTTCTTGCGGGCGGTAGGTGGGAGGGGCCTGCCCACGTGGTCTACATATCCAGCTGGGAGGAGCACCTCAACGCCTTGGTGGGCCGCGGCGAGATGCCGGACTTGCCCTCTTTCTACATCCACGTGCCTTCTGTCGTCGAGGAGGGCTGGGCGCCGCCGGGAAGGTCCAGCTTGTTCCTCCTTGTGCCGTCGCCCCCCAGTGCGGAGTACTGGCCGAGGGGCCTCGCGGAGAGGCTCGCCGCCATGGCCGTGGGAGGTGACGTGAAGGCGCTTGTGGAGTACCCCAGCAGTTTCTTTTGTCAGCGCTACGGGGCGTACCGATGCACGGCGTTGGGGCCGAGGCACACGCTACGCCAGACGGCGCTGGGCAGGCCCTTGATGAGAAGCAAGAAGGTGGAGGGGCTGTTCTACGTGGGCCAGTACACCCACCCGGGTATAGGCGTCCCCTCGGTGCTCGCCTCGGCATATGTGCTGAGCAGGTACTATGTCTAGTCTCCACTACTCGTTCTTCAGAAAAGGCCGGAACTTCTTCTACTCAAGCGTCTTGTTCCCCAGCGCCGTCAGAGACGAGGTGGCGGTGCTCTACTCCTTTGTGAGATACGTGGATGATCTAGTGGACAGGTCCGAGCCGCTGGTGGAGGACTTCTACCGCGCCTACAGGCTCTTGGAGAGGTCGTTAGACGGCGCCGCAAGCCCCCCGGTCATCGGCGAGTTCGCCAGGCTGGCGAGGCGGCGGGGTTTTGAGAGGAGCTGGATAGAGGCGTTTATGGAGGCCATGGAGATGGACCTCTACAAGAAGAGATATGCAACCTTCGGCGAGTTGCTCCGCTACGTATACGGCTCGGCAGAGGTCATAGGGCTCTTCATGGCCAAAATAATGGGCCTCCCCCCCGCCTCTTACCCATACGCCAGGTTGCTGGGCAGGGCGTACCAGCTCATAAACATGATTAGAGACGTCGGCGAAGACCTCTCCCTAGGCCGCGTCTACATACCGGCCGAGGACATGGCGAAGTTCGGGGCGAGGGGGGTGGAGCCCACCGAGGAGTTCGCCCAAGTTATTAGATACGAGCTCGCTAGGTATCTACAGATCCAGAAAGCCGCCGAGGAGGGCTATAGATACATCCCCCGGAGGCTCCTACCAGCCATAAAGACGGCCTCAGACCTCTACAAGAGGACCGCCATGTTGATATGGCGGAGGCCCCTAGTCGTGCTCAACCGCAAGGTCAGGCCGCGCTTCGGGGAGGTGCTGTTGCTCTATGTAAAAAACGTGGTGTCGATATGAACCCCCGCTACGCCGTCTACAGAATCCTTGTCCACAGCCGGCCCAGGTTCTGGATGTACACAGCCGGCCCCTTCTTGGTAGGCTACGGCGCCGGGGCCGCCGCGCTCGGCCAATTCGCCGAGCCGCCGTTTATATACGGCGTGATCTACTTCATGTTATTCGCAAACGTGTACCTATACGGTGTCAACGACCTCTTCGACCTAGACACCGACCTCTTGAACCCAAAGAAGCTCGGGCCGGAGCGCTCAGCCGCCGGCGCCACGCGGCTTCTAGCCGCCTCCTCCGCCGCCTCCGCCTTAGCCGCCGTGCCGCTGGCAGTTGACCTCACCGCCGCCGCGCTGACGGCCCTTTACCTCATCCTATCCACCGCCTACAGCGCGCCGCCCCTCCGCTTGAAGGCGAGACCCCTCCTGGACTCATACAGCAACTGGCTCTACATAGTGCCCGCCGCGCTTGGGTACTACCTGTCCTCGGGCAACCTCCCGCCTGTCTGGGTCTGGGCGGCCGGCGTGGCGTGGACGGCGGGTATGCACGCCTTGTCGGCGGTGCCCGACATAGAGGCGGACAAGAAAGCCGGCGTCAAGACAGTCGCCGTGGCCATGGGGCCCCGCGGGGCCATGCTATTCGTCGCGGCAAACTGGATGGCCACCGCCGTCATATTAACCGCCCGCGACCCCCTCCTAGCCCCCTCCTTCCTCTACCCCGCCGTCGCGTTGTACCTAGCGCTGAGACCCCACCTAGTCCCCGCTTGGTACTGGCGGTTTCCCTACATCAACACGGCGATGGGCGCCCTGGCCTTCCTCTACGCCACGAGACACATATGGACTGGCTACTTATAGTAGCCCCCCTGCTTGCGGAGTTCCGCAACGTCAAGAGGCACGCAGGCAGAGCGCCCGCCTGCGTGTACATACCAGCGCGCGGCCGCGAGCAACCGCTCAGCCACACCTCTAGATATGCCGTGGTGGTGAGAGACGCCGACGACGAGTGCGCAGAGGACACCTGCGTCAAGACCCCGACAACTGGGAAAAGCGCCGCGGTGGAGTACATAGTTAACAACGCCAAGTGTGAACACGTGGTTATATTCGACTCAGACGTGTACTTCACCCCTGCAGACGCTGAGCGCCTCGCCGCCGCGGCGGGACACGACGGCGTAGCCACCAGCTACCGCCTCGTCGTGGGGAAGGGCTTCTGGGGATGGGTGGCCGCCGCGGCCAGCGACTTCGGCTTCGTCCTGATGGGCCTCCAAAGGTTCGTCTGGGGAGGAGCCGTCGCAGGTAGGAAGGAGACTCTGGCCAGGGTGATGCGCGGCGTCTCTAACGCCGTCAGCGACGACATGTACGCCACCGCCAGAGCCAAGGCCCTGGGCGTCCCCATACGCTTCATATACCTAAGATTAATAAGCCCCCCACCGGCAGACAGCCCACGCACCTTATTCAAATGGATTCAGAGACAATACGCCATGGCCGCCAGGTTCGGCCCGCCCGCAGTCAAGGCAGGCTTAGCCGCCCTCGCCATCTGGCTAGCCGCCTGGGCCCTCCACCCCCACGCACTCCTCATATACGCCATCGCGGGCTACATGCGCAGAAAAGCCCTAGGCGTCCCGGCCACGCCCCTATACATACCCGCCGCCGTGGCATACGTGTACACCCTAGCCGCCGTGGTGCTGGGATTCCTCACGAGAGAAGTCGAGTGGCGAGGACGCGTAGTGAAGCTCAACGCAACACCCCCAGAAAGGCCTCACCCCGCCGCCAGGTGATCCCCCGGCCCAAGCAAGAGGGCTTCCAGCTACCTAAAACGCCCATTCAAGCACCGCCTCAAAGCCGAAAAGGCGCTCACGGCTATCCACCACCGTCTCACCAGCCCCGCCCTGTGTGGAGACCTAGCCGACGGCATTGATCCGCGTAGCGAGCACGACGGCCCTCAGCACGTGCCCCGCCTCCCATCCCCTCGCGCTGGCGTGTCCGCGACAGCGCAGGTTCGCCTCGGGGGGGTGCGCGTTGTGGGGCACGGAGCTCTCCGCGGCGCTGAAATGTCTTACGGAGTTACCTTGCCTTGACCTGACCTCAGGTTCTCAAGGGCTGTCTTCACCCACTGGAACCAGTCTGTAAAGGACTTGTCGCGGCCCGGCGTGAAGGGCTCATATACCACGTACGCCGTATCGTTTCGGAAGATTACCACGTATATGGGAGGGATCTGGACGATGCGTCTCGCCCCAAGCGGCTGGTAGGAGCCGTATGCATTTGCAGTCATGTTGGCAAGTCTCCACGCCTGGTCGATCTTGGGAGAGGTGGCTGTTTCGTTTTCAACTTTGCCTTGTAGGTAGTCGCTGAGCGTGAGCTGGCCGTTGTAGAGCATCGCCAGGTAGCTTCTTGTGGCGTTGTCCGTGGCCCAGGGGGCTAGATACACCGTGTAGCCCTCTGCGGCTTTGAGCAGTTCTTTTAAGACGGCGAGTAGCTCTGTGCGGTGTGTGGCGTTGAGCTGGTCGCGGTAGCCCACCACCACCACGCCCTGCGGGCCCCTCTGTGCCAGTATGCCGACTGAGGAGGCCTCGGTCAGGATTGTGCTCCTCCTGTTGGGGTCCTCCCAGTAGGGCTTGTGCGCCGGTTCTTTTCCGTAGGCCCCCGTGGCTATCGTGGCGAGGAGAACGGCGGCTGTTGCGGCAAGGGCTATGGCGAAGATGAGCCAGTTGTTCATCGCGGTGGGTTTCGCCCCCCCTTTTAAACTTGTCGTCAAAATTTATAAAGCGCCGCGGCTTCAGCGGCGTCGTGGGTCTGTCGTTTTGGCTCAAGGGAAACGTAGGCGCCATGATTATCTCCTGGTTTCTATTCGCTATTTCAGGCTCTCTGACGTTCCCGTACCTCTCCAAGTACCTGCAGATGTTGGGGGCTTCCGAAATCGAGATCGGCGCAGTGAGGGCCTTGGGCTCTCTCGCCGTTTTGCTTACAATTCTACCAGGCGGCGTCTTGACTGATATAATCGGAAGAAAGAGGTCCATCGTCATCGGGACCTGGGGCATAGCCGTCGTCCAGTTTCTCTACGCTGTTGTGCAAGACTGGAGGCAGTTCGCCGTGGTTTACGTGGTAGATTGGGCTCTCCACTTCTACCAGCCCGCCCTCACGGCCATTTTGCTAGACTCGCTCCCGCCCGAGAGGAGAGGCGGCGGCATGATGTTAACTGCGGTCCTCCCACAGGTGCCTTGGCTCTTCCTGCCACCTGCGGGGGGCTATCTGCTAGACCACCTAGGCCTGCTGGGGATGCGCCTCTCCTTCGTGATCTCTGGCATAATCTCCGTCACGGTGGCTCTACTCAGGATGAGAGCTCTTCAAGAAACCATTACGGTTAAGCCTGTGAACAGGGAGAAGCTCGCCGAGGAGATCCTGCAGTCATATTTCTTCTGGCCCGGCTTGTTCTCCCTGCCGCCCTTTATAGCATATGTGACGCTTCTGGGCTTCTTGATGTCTCTTGCAGGCATAGCGCTTCAGACATTCGGCGTGCTTTATGCAACCGACGTTGTGCGGCTGGACAACACGTCGTGGGGCGTTATCCAGAGCGCGACGACTGCGGTCGGCATATTCTTCGGCCTTGTTCTTATGCCCGTGATAGACAAGGCGCCTCGCGTGTTCGCCCTCTTTGCAGGCCTCCTTCTCATGGCCGTGGGCTACTTCATGGTGGGGATCTGGGCCAACGTGGTTGCCTTGGTGACGGCAGCTATCCTAGTTGGCGTAGGTTCTGAGGTTTCCATGTCTATACGCAGGGCCTTAGTTGGGGATTATATAACGCCGGAAAACAGGGGTAAGGTTATGGGCACCACGCTTGCCCTTGAGTACCTCGGCTCTATTGTAGGCGGCGTGGTGGTTGCTTATCTATACACCCTGTCTCCCCACCTAGCTTTTATCTTCTCCGGCGCTGTGCTGTTGCTCGCGGCTACTCCTCTTGTGCGTGGCATTATTCAGATACGTTGAGGCTAATGGTCCTTGACTATAAGGACGTCGATCGGCGATTCCTGTACCACTCTGGATGAGACGCTTCCCATTAATATGCGCCGTATTGTGGAGAGACCTCTGGCGCCTAGCACTATGAGCGATGCGTTGACCTCCCTGGCGAACTTAATTATCTCGTGAGCGGGGTCTCCTTCCAACACCTTCCCCTCTGCGCTCCCGCCAAGAGTTGCAAGCGCCTCTTTCACGAGCTGCTCAGCCTTTTCCCTCAGGCTTGCGACTACTGCAGGAGACGAGAACATATCTGACAGCGATAAGACGGCGGTATCTATCACGTGGATCACGTAGATCTTGGAGCCGAACTTCTCGGCAAGAGTCCTGGCCTTTTGGAGAGCCTTCTTTGCCTGGGGGGAACCGTCGTAACCCACAACTATACGCTCCACGAAAAAACCGTAAAACGTGTTTATAAGTTTAATCTGCGCTGGGTCTGTGCTCCTCTGGAACTCCGTATTCTATCAAGCTTTTTAATACGGACTCCTCCGAAACGAGGTCGCGTATCGAGATTACTCCAAAGAGCTTGCCGCCTTTTGTTACCACCACGTGTCTGATGTTGTGTTGACGCATTATCTTAGCGACGTTCCATAAGGGCTCGTCCCCCTCCACTGTTATCACGGGCGAGGTCATTATCTCCTTCACGGGAAGGTTCGCATCCACGTTGTTGGCCACAGCCTTCACTACGTCGCGCTCAGACACGACGCCAATTGTCACGTCGGGCTGGCGACTATCCACTACAACCACAAGGCCGACTCTCTTCTCCACCATGATTCTAGCAACGTCTTTAATCCTCATCTCCGGCGTAGCCGTAACGGGAGGTTTTCTCGCTACAATTTCTGCTTTCATAAAATTAACTACTTCTCTGGTAGATAAAG
>Ga0209821_100178_pt1 | contig 10513 bp, 7 predicted proteins | sample SSWtaG_3_FD_184118 | JGI IMG/M metagenome (GOLD analysis project Ga0209821, IMG submission 184118) | Hot spring microbial communities from Sandy's Spring West, USA to study Microbial Dark Matter (Phase II) - SSWTFFsm_matched (SPAdes)... | ecosystem: Environmental > Aquatic > Thermal springs > Hot... | reverse complement strand
ATAATAGTTGATGACTCTTACGACGCTACCGCAAAAATTGCAAAAAAATTGATAAGAAGGTTTGGTATTAGGGGCGTTATATTAAAGAGAATAAAAAAACTCGGAAAGGGCTCCGCTATAAGAGATGGTTTGAAATTGGCAAAGGGTGATTACATTGTTTTAATAGATGCTGACTTACAATATCCTGTAGAAAAAATTCCTTTTTTGGTTGAAAAATTAAAGAACTACGATATTGTAAACACAAAAAGGTTGAGGAGGGATGCTTTCCACAGAAAAATTTTAGGTTTGTTGTTTAGGCTTGTAGTCTTCATTCTCTTTGGATTGTCGATAGAAACTCAGTCAACGTTTAGAGCTTTCAAAAGAGAAGTTAAGGAAGCTATTGACTTTAAATCAAACTCCTGGGCATGGGATGTTGAATTTTTATACAAAGCAAAAAAACTTGGATTTAAAATTTGTAGTTATCCTATCGTTTATGAAAAAAGGATGAAGGGAAAAAGCAAGATAACCCTCACCACTCCAACAAAAATGTTCCTAGAATTGCTGAAAATTAGAAGATATTGTAGAGTCTAATTACTTCTTTCAAAGATTAAAGCTTACTCTTTCTTATTACCTTTCACAAAAATCATTTTATTTTTAAAAAAGAAGAGAACGAGGAACATGATTATTGAAATCATTAAAATTGACGCTAAATCGTCGCTCTCATACTCGGGTAAGCTTAAGTATGCAGAACCAATTTCTGTTATGAAAACGTAATGGCATTTTTTTTGAATGCAAGATTTTATTTGATAATCGCTGGTAATTATATCAGGGCAATCCGCAATAGAATTGCAAAGTGGTAACTCGTTTGCTGTTGTGTTTATATAAAGTTGAGTTTTTCCGCCAGCATAAATTAATGTTATTTTTGGGTAAACTGTTTCCATCTGCGAATATTTTAGATTGCTGGTTGTGTTATGACTGTTGTCTATTGTTATAAATGAGGTTGGCTGCGCATAGGCAAGGGAAGTATAATTTCCGGTTAGAAGGCTGAAAGAAACAAACGTTACTGGCAAATTAATAGTTTTTCCTACAGTGTAAATACCACCAGAAACAGCTACAGAATATTTTATTGGATAGAACACTCTTTGCGGATAATTTCCTTCTCTGGTCTTAAATTCTATGGAAGGGTAATTAGGATTTAGAAATCTGCATGTTATATTGTTTATTGCAGAGTAATTATATTTCGGGTTGAAAATTGTACAACTTGCTGGCCCAACTTTTCCTTGATAGCTACAATTTTGAAGACCATAACATTGGGTTATATCAACGTTACTCTTACAATTTAACCAACACGTGACATTTATTGGTTCTGGGATGTCTGGATTGTATCTTGCGCTCCAAAAAACATCTATCCTCGATTTATCCCCAAATAAACCTATGAATTGTTTTCCTCCAGTGTAATCATCCACAAGATAAAGCTCTATAGAAGCGACAACAAACGTTGTATTTCCGGGCAATGAGATTACTTGAGCTAAAGAAGTAGGAAAAGTTAGAATAAAAAGTAGTAGCAATAAAAACAAATTCTTCATTTTCTATTATTGCTTACTATCAATAAAAATTCTAAAGCAGTAGAATTCTTTTTAGAATTTTTATCGGTAGGAGCAAAATTTCTATAATTTTTCCTTCATTACCACTAATTACATAAAAACTAATTCTGCTTGGTCTGCTCACAATTTCACTTTCATAAATTTTTGCGACCACGCTTAAAGTATGAGTTCCGCTTGATAGCTGGGGAAGATTACACACAAAAGTAATATTTACATAATACCTACTGAAATTAGATTTCACCCACAAATTATAGTCAGAGTGCTTGCATATGGAATGAGAATCGCAACTCCATTTATTATGCCTTCCACAATTTCCAGACTTCTTGCTATCGCAAGTCTCGTTCCAACCAAAATCTGTCATTAGACCTTTATTGTTAAGAAAACACTCATTCCAGTCTAAGTTATTTATTTTCAGTGATAAAGTCAGATTCTTTGCCTTGTTAGTCCATTGCCTACACTCGAACACTACAGAAACTTTCATCTCACCACCACTTCCCACAACTGGTGTCAGAACGTAAACCTTTGGTCTTATTTGATCACAAGGTTTCCATTCACATTTGTAGCAGTATGGATTCGCACTGCATCCACTCAACGAACAAGTAACTCTAGAGCAATACTGAAATTCGTTACATGAATTACCACAATTTGAAGAAGAATAAAAGCCGCATAGACTACATGAGCAACTCCAGTCGCCGGGACCAGTGATGGCGAGTACTATTTGGCTGAAATATGGAAGAAGATTAAAGTAGATTAGTAGAAAAGTTATAAAAATCGAGTAAAAAACAATTCTTTGTTTTATTTCTTTCTTTGATGTTGCACCCAAAATTCTATCAGAAAAGTAAAAGAAGAAGGTTGAAAACCAAACAAGAGGGAGGAGTGAGGATGTTAAGTAAAAGACAGAAGGTTGAAGGAAAAAAGCGTATATATTAATAGTTGTGTACAAACTTATAATTAAGGGGATGAAAAACTTAAAAAAATTATGATCTTTCTGGACATTCCTCATTACCTTATTTGTCCATTGTTAATTTAAATTTTATCTTCCTTCCTTATCATTAAGAGAAGGTAATAATAACCTGGAACATTCCATTCTACCATTTTCTCATATTCCACTTCAAAATATTCATAAAAAGCGTCAGCTGTGCCAAAGATTATCCTGGGGTTTAATTCCTTAACCTCTTTAACGACCTTTTCACTTCCCTCAAAATCTATATGTTTTAAATCTGAATCGAAATAGTTATTAGCGATTTTTCTTCCTGTAACAAATGAAACGTAGTTTACAATACGAGGATCGCCAAAAATCAACTCATCTTCCTTAGTAAAATTTAAAGTATATTTCACAGCATCTTCGAAAACATAATTTTTGTTTTTATCGAAAAAGTGTGTTAAGCTTTTAAAATTCGAAACAAAAGAGAGAAAAAGGATTAGAAGAAGGAACATCTTAATCTCTGGGAATTTTGAGCGTGAGAATGTCTTTCCAAAGGCTATCGCAATCATTGGTAAAGCAAATGCAAAATAGTGGTAGATAACCTGTTTGAATATCAGTAGCACTGTAAAGTCATAAATAAAAGAATAGAGAGAGAAAAGAATTAGCTTATAATCCCTTCTGAAGTATCCAAAGATTAAAGAAATAATAGTGATGAATTCCGTAAAAAAGCCGAGCGAGAAGTATTGCCAAATCCAGTTTGCCAATCTTGGCGAAAGAGTAGTTTTGATATTGTATCCAAAATGATAGATAACCGTGTCCCTGAGAAAGACGAAACCGAAGAGTATATAAATAATGAATAAAGAGGCAAATAGAACACAAACCAAGTAAGTTACGTACTTTTTCAAGATACTTCTTTTGAATAAGAGTATGTAGATCAAAACGAATGGGACTAAAAGTAGAATTAGATAACGGGTGAAGAACGAGATGGACATACAGATAGCTGAAATTAGTAACTTTCCTTTGATAAGAAAATAGAATGAAAGTAGAAAGAAGAGAAGTGACTCAAAGGTTCCCATAGCTAAGTTACCAAAAATTAAAAATCCTGGAAAAATAAGAAAAAATAACATACTAATAAATGCTGTTCTTTCATCGAAAATCTCCTTTGCTATAAGATAGGTCAAAAAGACACAAGCTAACCCTATTAGCGTGATGTAGATTTTTGTGAGAAAAAAATTTCCTGTTTGAGCTACAGGAAAAAGAATTAAGAGCTGAAGAGGGGGATGAGCGTAGAAAAAGTCTTTATATGGTATTAGGCCTTCTTTTAAAGCTTTTGCCATGTTGATGTATATTGTTTCGTCTGACATAACAGGAGTAACAAAAAATGACCTTATGAAAAGAAAAAGTAATAGTGGAGAAAAATATATGAATTTTATTGAGACCATTTTACTTCGCATTCTCATAACTAGAAGTTTCCATAGGTAAAATATTTATTACTTTTCGTTCTGCGAAAGTATTTTTTTGTAAAGATTTACGTACATTTTAGCGACCTTAGAAAAGGAATACTTCTCGCTTGCTTCTAAGTTACTTCTAGCTATTTTTAAGTATAACTTTTTGTTTTTCAATAATTTCTCAATAGCTTTTTTCAGCTCAGATTTGTTGTTCTTCTTCACAAGCAGAAGCTGATAACCCTCTTCTCTGGCTGTTGCTTCTATATCTGGTAATTTAGAAATTACGATTGGTTTACCATAAGAAACTGCTAAGTGTATCACGCCGCTAGTTCCTGTAGAGGTGAGATATGGTAAGACTACTATTGATGACGATTTAAAAGCTCTAGAGAGCTTTCTAATAGGGATGTAACCTAAGAATTTCAGTCCATTGATAAATTTGTACTTCTTTTTTAAAGAGTCTAGATAGCCAGGATAGTTTGGATGAGAATCCCCGGCTATTACAAGCTCTAATCTCTTGTATTTTTTCTTTAGTTCTTTAAAAACTTCTACCAATAATGGTAAATTCTTATAAGGAGACAAAAAGCCAAAAGTTAGTATTTTTCTTCTACTAAATTTTGCTATTCTTACTTTTCTACCAAAGGTCCCATGAGGAATATATAGTATGTTTTTCTTTCTATAATTCCTCGAAAGTATAGTCTTGTACCTTTTTAACAACACTACTAATCTATCGCTTAATAGCAAAAATCTTGTTGAAAGTCTCGCCCCTAAAATTATTAAAATGTTGTTTTTTATTCCCATCTCTTTCAAATTAGCAGTTTCAACTATATTATGCAAGGTGACTATTACCTTCTTTCTGAGAAGAAGCTTCACAAAAAATGGCGTCAAATGAGTGAGAAAATTCACTATATTTCTACTACCCCAGCTTCTCATATGAAGGTTAAAATGAACTATATCTGGATTTTCCCTAAAAACATTAATTAGAATTTTTATCGGAATAAAGAAACTATTATTTTTCCAACATCTTATAATTTTAATCTTTCCCTTATTTTCTATCTCAAAATTTCTTCCATCAGCCAGAATTACTAGTGAATAAATAGACAAATCTTTTGCGAGCTCCATTGCTAAAAAATACGCATATTCGGCTAGATTCCCTTTTGTTGGTGGATAGGCTGAAACCAAACAAATCTTCATTTTAATTTTTGAAGTTTGGACCTTATAAGGAAAAAGACAAAAGTAATTAGCAAGGCCAGAGGCAATGTTCCTCTCAAGTAGTTTAATAAACCATATTTTTCCTTCTCAAATGCAATTTCTTTTAAATTTTCTGGATTCTCCCATATCGCCACTTTTTTGCCGCCAAAATCCCTTTGAGTTAAAAGCTTCCATCCCCTATGTCTGAAGTAGTTAAAATAAAAATCGTCAAAAGTGATAGCATATTTTACAGAATAATTGGTCGCATAATCTACAAAAATATTTAAAAGTTCTTTATCTCTAACTTGATCTATTTCATCCACTCCTAGCTCCCTTATCCACTGTATTGTTCTTCCTGTGAAATAATCTGTATCTAAGGTTGGCATCTTTGAATAAAAGTAAATTTCTCCTATTGGTCTACCATATCCAAATGTTTGATATCTGTACTCTCCATCTATGTTGTTCAGAAAATCTAGTATAAAGCTGGTTGATTGTAATCTTACACTTTTATCATGAGTTTTTATAGGATCTTGAAAAAAGAGCGAATGAGTGTATAAGAGTGTTTTATATGAGATTATTACCCAAAGTATTGGTAGTACAGCATAAATGGGGATTTTTTTCTTGTTTAAGATAATCCATAATTCTGGTAGCAAAGCAGAAAATAATGAAATAAAGATTATCGAAGACGTTAACAGAAATCTCTCATAAACTAGCCAGTAAGCAACACTCCCAAAAATTTTAACAAATGGGATCGTTGTTCCTAAGCTAAGAATAAGAAACGTTAAACCCAAAACGTAAATTTCTATAGCCCTCCTCCTCTTATTTTTTTCCAATGAAATTATCATAAACGGAAGAAAGAAAGAAATTGGAAAAGTTATACCATACATGTTCACAAACCTCTTAGTATTAGACTCGTCTTTAAACGGATATCTTGACCAATGCGGGATTTCTTTTTGTATCACCGATTTCTGAAAGAATGGATAATATAAAGGAAAAATTAAAATAAATGAAAGAAGGAAGCAAGACAGAGTTAACTTCAGGTTTTTGATTACAAACTTTAATCTAAAAAGGAGTATGAAAAGATAAAAGATTGTCAAAATTAAAAAACTTAGTAGATGTGAATAGGCAGTTAAAATTAAGGAGAAAGAAGCTAACAGCAAGGATTTCTCTCGTCCTTTATCCAGGAATTCTGAAAAATAGTAAAGGGAGATGAAGGAAAATGTCAAACCAACTAGAGTTGTGAACTGGCCAAAAGTAAAAGTAGTTATTAGGAGGGCTGGAGTAAATAGAACGAGAAAGTAGGTCAACCAAAATTTGTTTTTTATTTTTAAGTAAGAAGTAACAAATTTAGCCGAAAAGAAAGAGAGAAGAACATAAAAGATGATTGTTAAAAGAGAATAGCTTATTTCTATTGGCATAGGAATTAATGCTACTAGTTGATGAGCAAGTGGTGGATACGTGGATAAGTCAATCATTCCAACCTTTTGGAGAAATGTTGAAAACCAGCTTTCCCTGTAGTGTTTTGCAACTTGCATGTGAAAGTAAGAATCGAACGTTGTAAAACTCTGGAGGGTAAGAAAAAGGAGAAATGCTATGGAGATTCCAGTATATGTTAAAATTTCTAGGATTCCCATTAGAATATATGGAAATACTTAAAGAAATCATTCGCAGCTTGACTCCCAAAAATTTTCACAAAACTTGCTTGTTAAAAAAAACACGTGTAAAAATTAATGCAGACTCACTCCTTGAGCATATAATAGTTTTGGAGCTTTATACTTTGTTAACAATAATTGCTTTTCATAAGCTATTCATACTTGGGATTGATAAATATGTTGTTGGTGATCATGGAGATGCTTGGCAATTTATTTAGAATTTTTGGTGGGTAAAGAAAGTTATTTTAGAAGAAGGAAACATTTTTTATACCAATTATCTTTTTTATCCAGAAGGCACATCTCTTTACTTTCATACATTAAACCTCTCTGCTGTCCTCATGGTTCTCCCTTTATTGTTACTTATTGATAACTTAAAGCTCGTGTATAATATCTCCGTTTTTCTTGCATTCATTCTCTCAGGTTATTTCATGTATTTGTTAATTAGTTATTTCTTAGGTAAGAATTTTAGTGTAACGAAAAAATTCATAAGCTTTCTAGGAGGTTGCATTTATGCTTTTTCACCCTATACTGTCTCTAAAGCATTGGGCTATTTCAACTTACTTTCGGTAGAGTGGGTACCTATTACTTTTTTAATGACATTAAAGACTTTAGAAAAAGCTACGTTAGGGAGGATGTTCACTCTTTCTTTATTAATTATAATCCTTTTCTTTACAGACTTTCACTATTTTTGTTACTACTTTATAATTGCAGCGTTTTTCCTCTTGTTCAATGTCAGAGAGGTAGAAATTAAAAATTTCCTCTATTTTATAGGCTCTATTTCACTTAGCTTAGTCGCGCTTTCTTTCATGTATCTACCAGCAATTTTCTCATACCTAAATGAGAAAGAGAACTATGTAAGAAATTACTACCAAACAATTACCTGGTATAATTTCTTTTTACCTTCTCCATTTACAATAATTTATGACTTTTTTCCAGGGAATGTTTTGAGACTTTATCTTACTTCCCCAGTATGGTTGATTGTAGATTCTGTTATATATCTCGGGTTGTCATTCATATTCCTCACTACTTTCTTTTTCCTATTGTGTAGAAAGTATAACGTAGAAATAGGCAAGATACATTTCTTAATCGCATTGATCTTCTTTTCTTCTCTACTAGCACTAGGTACTTCAACTACCGTATCTCTTACTTTAAACAACATACTAAGGAAGATTGTTCCATTCTTCGATTTACTCGCAGTATCAGCAAGGCATGTTTTTCTTACCGTCTTCTCTCAGGTGATGATCTTCAGTTACCTCACATACAATGCTTTAATAAGAATGAGAGGCTATATCCAATTTTTGTTTTTCTCCTTGGTAATTGCTCTCTTCCTGTTGGAGTATTTTCCAATAAAATACGATTACTATTACAAAGTTGAGACCCCTCTATTCTTATATGAAGTTTCACTGAAGCCAGAGGGCTTCACCATTCTGAACATACCGCATATTGCAAATACTCAAGGAATGTATCTCCAAACAATTCATAAGAAGGCGATTTTAGACGGGCATGTTTCAAGAATTCCGATAACCTCTAGAGAAACACTCGCGCTATTAGAAAAATTGACAAGGGAGAAGAAGGCAGAAGAGTTGAAACAACTACTAGCAAAATTAGACGTAAGATATGTTATTGTAAACTATAACTACGATCGTTCTTACTATGACTTTTCCCTTCTTAAACTCCTTGATTTAGTTGAATCTAAGAGATTGATTGCTACGTACGATAGAGTTAAAGTATATGAGATTTTGTATTGAATAAAATCTTACTATCTATATACTGTTTTTAATCTATACCTATCTATTTTTATTCACCTTTTAGTCAAACTCTTCCCTAAGTAACCTATGAATTTTATACAAATAATCAAAACCTTCCTTCCGAGAAGGTTCTATAAATGTATTTTCTCCAAAATCGTTCCATGTATCTATTCTAACCACTTTTGTAATTTCTAAAGAATACCGTAACTGGTCTTCAATCCTGTGTATATCTCTTGGAATTCCTTTAGATTCCCATATATACTTGAACCCTGGAAAAACAGAAGAGACATAAATCTTACCCATGCTTCTCGTCCACTCGCTCCATTTATCAGTAAATATGTAGTACTTATGATCAAACTCCTCGGGAGAATAAGTTTTTGCTACATATGCATCTACAGATCCAACCCAACTGCTTATCCAATCGTAGTTTGAAAAATCTTTTAGCCTAAAATACCAGTCTAACTCCTCTGGGAGCACGAGTCTTCTTGGTATGGTATCCGCTAGAAAAAGTGCATTCTCACTACTTCTATTTCCCAGCTCCTTAAATGCCTCACCTTCATATATAAAGGCTGCGGCATCATATATGAAAACAACAGGCCTTCCGTTCACTCTAAAATAATTTGGGTGTTTAATTAGATGTGAGTTTAAGATGTTAGAAATCTGATTTACGAAGTTGTCTATATTCTTAGGATTTCTAAGGTCTATCGACCACTCTGGAGAGCCGGGAGCTGTTCCTCTTTCAAAATAATTTCCCCATGCGTACCACATAAAGGAGCACCTCATCCCCTTATTCATTAGTCCTTCCATTATTTTACCTTGCTCACCTTCAATTTTCCATTTTTCCCAAGCACCAGCATCTATGAAAAATACATTTACGCCAGCGTAACCTGCCCAATCAACATGTTTCCATTGAACTATTTCATCCTTAGAATCATACTTTCCTAATAATGGATAATCGTCAGGTATCTTTCCTGCCTGCCACGGGTAGTATTCGCTCATATAACTTGCCCCTATTATTATTCCTCTCTCATATAATTTTCTTCCAAGGTTTTCGAACTGTCTTATATATGGCGTTTTAATTTTTTCTATCTTTTCATTTCCAGCAAGATCTTTAATCAAAACGACTATTTCGTACTCCTTCCCACCAATTATATCTTTTATATCAACGGAGAACCTTTCCTCCAAACTATCAAATCTTCCATCAATTGGTGTTAGAACATAAATTCTTTCTTCCTCAGGCGGAAAGACCTTTGGATAATCTTCTGGTCTCATCCCATACTTTTTAATCATATAATAGTACTCAACTGGAATAAAACGAAGTTCAGCATAAGATATTGGCGTTTTGTTATCTTTAGCGGTAAAAACTACATTTATATCATAAATTTTATCAAGTTTTTCTCTCGTTGACTCCCACTTTAACTCGCTTATTGATGGAAAAGTGTGATTAACAAACTTGTCATCGAACAAATCTTTTTCAAGTTCATCAATTTTATAATCCAAAAGAATCTGATTTAAAAAATCGTTAACTTCCTTAGAATTTCTCTTATCCGCTGGTAAAGTTGAATATAAGTCTATTAACGCTTTTGAATTTTCATCAAAATTCTCAACATTTTTAAATTTCAGTGCCTCTTTTTCCGACAATTTCTTTAAAGCGTAAGAGAAAAGATAATTTGGTTTAGTTGGATCCGTACCATACTTCAATTCCAAATCATCGTATATTCCGTCTTCATCTCTGTCTAAGGGAGTATGGGTTATAGTTTGAGTTGCAGTTTGGGTTTCTTTTTGAGGCTCTGCTATTGTTGTAGTTCCAACGACAGGCTCTTCTTTCCTCCTACTTACTAGATATCCAGCAAGAGTACCAATAGCTGCAACTGCGGCTAAGCCAAGAGAAGTGGCTAAATATCCGATTAACCTTCTCCCCTTTCTGTTTTCTTCTTTTAAAAATCTTGATGTAGCTTGAACTTCATAT
>Ga0209821_100177_pt1 | contig 10517 bp, 11 predicted proteins | sample SSWtaG_3_FD_184118 | JGI IMG/M metagenome (GOLD analysis project Ga0209821, IMG submission 184118) | Hot spring microbial communities from Sandy's Spring West, USA to study Microbial Dark Matter (Phase II) - SSWTFFsm_matched (SPAdes)... | ecosystem: Environmental > Aquatic > Thermal springs > Hot... | reverse complement strand
TCGCCAGATTACGACATTTTGCTTAAGGCTTGGATTCCCAAGGCGGGGGAGGTAGGCGTAGAAATAACGAGAGAACCGCCTGAGTGGCGCGAAGTGGAGCTTCACGTCTCTGTGCCCGAGGTCAGGCCGCATCCCCTAGCCGCTGGTCTTGAAGTAAGGCCAGACACCTTTGAGACAGACATAGAGAGAGTTTACCTAATCGGCGACTCCTCGCTGGTGAAGCTTGATCTCCCGCCGGTAGGCTGGGGCGCTCTTTGGCAAGCAACCATCACGGCACAAGCCATCGCAAGTGAGGCGACGAGGGGATACGTGGAGGTTGAGGTGGATCACTGGGGCGGGCGAGACAAGGAGTCATTCCGGAACTGGCTCACATACCGCATGACCACCGGAACACCGCTAATCCACCTAAAGGGATTATACGACCTGTGGAGGGGATATGTGTGGAAGATGCTCCAATATTAAAAGGGTGGTTATCCACATGATGGGAAAAAGCTAAACATTTTTCAACAAGCAACAAAGGAGAGCTGTGGAAACAATGCAGAAATTTTCGTATGTCACGCTATATCTATGGGGGTAGATGCTATAAGGTGGAATTAAATAAATTAGCAAAGCTCATGGAAATGAGGTCATTGCTGATTATAATTCGTAAATGTAAAAACTGAAATAATATTACGTGATAAATCGAATCTTTTTTGCAACATCTCCTATATATTTACATTTATCTATACTACAATTATTACATGGAGAATCACATGTCGCAAAAACTGTTTCATTTCTTCTAACTGCTACTATACGGGGAGTGAGGATGATATTCCATCTCTGACTCCTTGCTAATTCGTACAGGAAAAGCCTAACATCTTGGGCGTCGCTATTGAGTAAACACCATCCCAACAATTCGGCAAAGCTACGTGGAAGTTCTTTTTCCTTAATAACTCGATTTAGCACCGTCTTTAAAAATCCAGTAGTTCCTAGCCCAAGTTTTTTTGCGAACAACTTCTCTGCGTAGAGCCTAAACTCCTCATCATGTCTGTAGAGTAGCAAGACGCCATAAATCGTTAATATGCATCGCCTACCTTTTATAGACTTCGTACAACTTAATACACCATTAGCCTCCAGCCGCTGTATCAGTTTATAAGCAAAGGATGGGTATAGGTTTAACTCTCTCATTATCTTATAAGGGGTAACGCCGGCAGAGGAGAATAACTCTTCCTTTGCCACAATTTTTAGAATACTCAAGGAGATCGAATCCATAGCGTATTCTATTGCAGGATTCAAAAATATATTCTTCCTCAAGTCTGTCGAAATAGTTATGAAAAAAGTTCATCGTTTATGAAGTTTGTACACTTAATCTAACCTCTTAGCTGTCTTTCCTAAAGCTTTTAATAGTTTTAACATTATATAAAGACCTTGCTTAACCTCAGCGTCGTTCATCAAAGATATAAGTGTAGTTATTGGTACTTTTTTACCCTCTTGAACTTCGATAAGAGCCTTCTCTAGCTCAGGATCTGCCAACGCCTGAGCTACCACTTCAATAAGTGAAGTCCTTGATAAAGCGTCTACTAATAGTCCTATTGGCTTTATTACGTTTCGCGCCAACTCGTCGACCATTCTGTCCGTCACTATGTCCTGTAACATCGCTAGGAGAGCCGATAGCTCTACAACTTGCTCCAACGCGCCTGACCTCACCAAATACTCTGCTGTAGCCATTAAGTGTTGCTTTACCTCCTCCTCTGAGAGGGCAGGTTTAGACTTGCCGGACGGCGTGACAACAACTCTCTCCACTGCAAGCCACCTACGTAGGGGATCCTCAGTCATATCAATCCTCTAAGAGTAAGAGGTATTGTGTGGTAATACATCCTTATTAGGTACCACACCCACCTATTGCCTACGAAAGCTCTGGCGTTCTTCGCATAAGTCCACCAAGGCATCCACGCCTCCCCCTTCTCTGCAGGTGTATAGATTACCCCGAGGTACGGACAGATAGTCTCGCCGTAGAAGAGCCACCTATCGCCGTAGCCCTTGATCTCGCTAGCTATGTTGTGAGAAACTACGATAGCCTCGTAATGAGCCACAGCGCCGGCACGGGCCACGCCTATGTTTGTCACGTCGCCCGCGACAAAAACGTCGTCGTACGACTCTTTTCCCTTCCTGTAATTAAGCGTGTATCTGTCTGTGGGTACCAAATTAAACGGGTCTCCTATGCCCGAATCTCCAATAACCCTAGGGCCTCTATGTGGCGGAACTGTAATTAATAAATCGTATTTCAGCTTTTCGCCCTTTGTTGATGTCACCTCTTTACTCCTTGCATCGACCTGAGCTGGGTCAAAGTTGTATATGTATTCTATCCCTTGCTCTTTGAGCTTTTCCTCAAGTACTTTATTAATCTCTGGCTGTGCATGTAAATGATCTTGTGGCGTAGCCACGACTATCTTGTATCTGCCTCTTAACATTCTTACATTCCTCAGATACGAGTCGATCAAAAGCGGCGCCTTGCCCGAGACTATTGGACACTTAGGTGGTACGTCGCTCGCCGCAATCAGCTGAACGATTGTACCGCCACGAAACTCCGAGAGCAACTTCTTAACTTCCTTAGCGCCTTCAAACGTATAGAATGTGTGATAATCCTCTAGGAGACCTGGAAGAAGAGAGGGCTCGTACGTAGTGCCTAGCGCGATCACGAGATAGTCATAACTAAATTCTTTTCCAGTCGCCGAGTGCATCTTCCGATTTTTAAGATCTATCTTTGTAACCGTCCCTTGACTTCCGAAAAAGGCTTTTACCTTAGGATCTAGTAACTTGCTCTTATTGTACACTAAGCTTTCTTCGTCAAATGCCGAAACGATATAGGGGACAAATCCTGCCTCAAAATAATAAGTATTAGACGTATCAAATAGCAAAATTTCTACTTCTTCTTTTATTATTTCTCTCCGTAACGCTCTGGCTAGGCTATTTGCTACAATCATTCCGCCGGTGCCGGCTCCCAAAATCAACACTCTCTTCATTAGCTTTAGTCCAAACTAAAAAAGTTAAGGTTTATTACTCAATTTTTTGTATCTAAAATCTTTTAAATATTTTTTTAGAAACATTCTCATTACATAACCCATATTTAATACACATATCATCATTGATACATAGCTTCTCCAGTTTATCAAAATCAAAAATTTCACGGTATTGTTTTAAAAACTCCATGGCGTTTTGAAGGGCGAAAAAGTTAACCGGAGACCCTTCCGTAAGATAGGTAGTAACATAAGCGATGGAGCCTGCTGGATGGCAAATAAAAACCTCGCTTAGAGTAAATCCGAAATGTTTTACTGCCATCCCAAGTAGCGTCAAGTAGGCGAGTAAAACTCTACTCTTTACTGTAGTTCCCCACATCTTCTTGATCTGTTCCACATAGCTCTCATCACCGCTTAACACGAGAAGTGCAAGCGCGCCCTTTACTGTGGCTTTTAATTTTTTCCCTGGGGTTGGAAGTATTAGGCGATAGTTAACGAGTTGCTTTATAGCCCTATAGGCTGTAGAAGTGTTATGCCTTGTTACTCTAGTCACGGCATATGGCGTATAAGCATTAGGGAAATTCTTCACAAAAAAGTCAAGAATTTCGATTTGCGCCTCGCTCAGCGACGGGATTGCTGGTCGCCATGTGTCTTGAAGCAAAAAGAGGAGAGCTTTCTCCACATGTGTAAATATCAATAGAGTTTATTAATCTTTAGACACAACCCGTCGGCTTTGGCGCTCCAGCGACTTTACACGCGCCGTTTGCCGGCCCAGACGGGAATAGTTGATAAATCTGCTCTAACGTAAATCCCGTTTCTTTTAGTAACATCTTAATTGGCGGACAAACTCCATATGTTTCCCAATATTCTCTAAGGTATTTTACCACTTTCCAGTGATCTGGCGTCATCTGCTGTATACCTTCCAACTCACGTGCCAACCATTCAGAAACTTTCTCATTCCACGCATCTGGGTTTTGCATGAAGCACTCCTCGTCTAGCATCACTGTAACACCATCAACAGTATATTCACCGGGACATTTTACCGGCATACTCGTTCTTTTTTTCACAGCTTAAAAACATTATTCCTTTATTCTAAGTATCAAGTACCTGATAATTAATACCATAATTATTTTTCAACCAATCTAAATAATTAAAAAGTTCCTCCTCAATGATAATACTAGCTATCTGATCCCAGTGAAATATCGCATCGCCGGTGAAAATATTCACCTTTAATGTAGGTACGACAATTCCCTTACTGCAATCAACAGGTGCTAAACCCAACAAAAACTCTGTTTCAAAACCCCGCCAAGGAATGTCCTGCTTAGTAATTAACACGCTTAGTTGTTCAATTCTCTCGCAAAAAGAATCTACACGAAATTTTTCATCTAGGACAAACACCAGCTTATACCCCTCTTTATCGAGCTTAGAAAAAACAAAAAGATTATAAGCAGGAATGTAAAAATATTCTTCATCGTTTGTTTGTTGCGAAAGAAAAAAAGCTAATTGTTTAGGTCCGATTACCTTAAATTGCATCTCTGAATCCTTTGAATATCTGCTCGCCACGTGCTCTATAAGTCAGGTACGTACGTGCCATATCAGGTACCCACATGTACTCCGCTGTGGGTCTTGGCACACCCACAAGCTCTAGGAACTTTGTCCACCCGATTCTGTCTATGAAATCCCCTAGCCTCTCGCCCGGCTTAGCGTGTTCGCGCCAAACCTCCACTACACGCTTAACCATAGCCACTATCTCCTCGTACCTAGGCGGATTGGCGGGTAACCATGGTACTAAGTTCCGCGCAAGCCTGGGACCGCTCCCGCTATTTGCCATCCTCCCTCCAACCAAGATGGCAACGCCCACATCCTTCGGGTCGTAGTCAAAGGCGTCGCAGTTATCTTTACATCTACCGCAGTTGATACACTTCTCGCCCATAAGTACAAGCTTAATTTGGCCATCCTGCCTTCTCAACGTAAGCGCACCAGTTGGACATACTTGTACCAGGAACACCTGCGACTCGGGTATTTTGGCGAGGGCTTTTGGCGGCGGCATGCACAACGGGAGAACTTCCTCTCTTATTTTCGGCGGGGCGCCCCACATGCCGACAATTGCTATGTCAATAGCAGTGCCGCCGGCACAACCAGATGGGCAACCCGATATGAATATTCTCAACTTCGCAGGGAGAGGCACCTCGCCCGTGAAGTAGGGCTTCAGCGCATCTCCAAGAGCCTTGCTAATACTGGGCGCGTCAACCACCGCGATCTGGCACGTGAGAAACGCAGTACAGGAATTTATGCCCCACAGCGCTCCGTTCCAACCGCCCACAGGGAACCCCATTTTCTCCACCTCCTCCTTAATCTTCAGCGCTTTTTCTAGGGAATCGGTGATGAATTCAACGTTGCCCGCCATTGTGATTCTCAACGCTCCTACGCCGTATTTATCTGCGAGGTCGGCAAACCTCTCTAACGTGTCTGCGCTAACTCTTGCATTGGGGGGCAATGCAACCTTTATCGTGAAGACCCTTTCGCCGGTTTCAGAGATGTGTTCGATTATTCCATTGCCGTGGAACTTTCTTTCCTTCCATTTGCCGTAATTCCGCTTTATGATGTCAGGGAGGAACTTCTCAACCTCTGTTGGGTAGGTGAGCTGGATACTCATACCATCACCACCTGCTTAATTTTTTCTACAAATTCGGCAAATTTCTTACGCTCCTCTTCCGACAAGACTCTATACGGGACGTTATCTGGCAGTTTTTCAACTATCTTCGGCGTATCCTCTAAGTCTACCCCGGCCTTTTCGATGAATCTGTAGAGACCCTCCATCAAGATATAGTCGCCAATACGTACTTTTGCCATCGCCTCTTTGTCCCAAGGCTCAATTATTTTAAACGTGAGGTCTATGGCCTTTTGAACCTCATCGGGTTTTAAGTACCCTATGAACCACCCCAGCTTAGGTCCATAACGACCCTTGCTACCTCCGCCAACCAACACCGCAACCCTCTTCTCCTTGCCTGGCTTTATAGCCGGGAAGGCTGCTCTTATGCAGTGCATTGACTTCTTGCAACGGGTTCCGTCTATCTTCAACTCCTTCTTCTCCGGATCCCATCTAATGGCGCCAGAGGGACAATTAGCCACAAGCTTCTGAGGATCCACCTCCCCAGTCTCAATTTTCTTTCTGAGAAGTTCTTGGTCTACCTCTGGCGCGCCTTTCCAAACGCCTATGAAACCTAGGTCTGCTCTGTTGGCCCTAGCACAGTCCATGGGACAGCCTGAGAATTTAATTTTGAACTTATATGGGAACCCCGGCACAGCTATTGCGTCATGAATCCTCTTGTCTTTTCTAAAGTCTACAAACCATTTCAACGTGTCATACAGCGCGAACTCGCAAAGGGCGGGCCCCACACAGGCGTTGAGTTCTCTAATTGCATCTCCGCTTCCGCCAACGTCTGTACCAACCTGGCGAAGCGCCTCTATCATATTATCTGCCATATCTTTGCTTTTGACGTTGATCACCATAGCCCCCGTCTGCCCTACGGCCTCGATTAACCCAATGCCATATTCTCTACTAATCTGTATAATCTTCCGGAGGTAGTCTGTGGGCAAGAATTTGCCTGGCGTGTGGAAGACTCTAAAGTGGACCTCTTCGCCTCCACCAGGAACCCAATCTCTTGCCACTCTTGCCAAAACGCCGGTTAACCTCTTTGCCTTTACCACACTTGGACCCCATGGACTCTTTCTTGCCACAAGCCCGACACCGTAGACGTGAAGCGGATACCTTGTTTTCCTCATTTCCGCGACGTGGCTAGGCCAAGGCCCCTTCTCAAGCTCCTTAAGATATTCTTCTGCCTTTTTCAGCAACTCATCGTGCGGCGGTAATCCGGGAGGTGCTGACATGACACATGTATAGAAAAAACCTTAAAAAGACTTGTTACTTGTTTTTAAGAAACTCTCAACCCAGCCTCTTCAGAGCCTTTAACTTTGTAAGGCGGCATCGTGATAGTGGGCTCAAAGAACGTCGCAAATGGGTGAATCATCTTGCCAAAAGGCACGTATATCATTAAAATCTCCGCAAGAAGCACATGAAGCTTTACCATGGCATCTGCCTTAGCGATATAGTCAACGGCTGTGCCTACATTGAAGCTGAGGAGATTAAGAAGCCAAGGCGTTACAGTGTTAACGTAGTCAGGATGTATAATTACAGTGTTTATCATCCCAACAACAACAATAAGCGTCACCAGGAAGAGAGCAAACCAATCATCTAAGTAAGTAAATGTTTTAACTTCTTTCTTTGTTAATCTCCTTACCCAAAGTATTACTAGCCCCACAATAGTAATGAGACCAAACAAGGCCCCTAGGTATACAGCGATTTTGTGTCTTGTCTCAGGAGACAACCCCAGAGCTTGTAGTTGTTCTGGCGTGAAAAACAGAGCAGTGTGGCCTAGGAAGAGGGTTAGGAATATACCCCAGTGGAAGAGAAGTGCCCCCCAAAACAAAGTCTTTTCGGAGTATCTAAGCGTATAGAAGGTGAGGACCCGCTTCAATACTTCACTAGCTCTACTGGGCCCGCTCCAGTTGTATGAAACCACCGATACAGAAGCCAGCCCGGTGAGACCCCGCGGCGATATCCATCCGATTATTCTGTATATTACACCTATTAATAGCACAATCAACGCTATCCATGCAAATACTCCGTATAATACCAAATCTAGCATAACAATAATTTCACATCTATTAAAAATCCTTATTACTCGGAAAACAGTAACCACAAAAATATTTAAAAGATAGAAAAACTTGATCTATTTTATTTAATTATTTAAGTGGGAAGAAGCTTGTGGATATTACATATGCAGGTGCTATGATTATAAGCAACGCAATGCCGTAGGTTATGAAGAGGTTCCAGACCTTATGTTGTTTCAGTAGGCTGAACTTGGTGTTTATACCTATCGCCACGAAGGTAAGGCCAAATAGCAATACCCTGAACGGGTCGGTGCCTCTGTTGACGATTACGGGGACCACCGCCTTTGTTGCCGCATCTACCGGATTCGGCTGAGCGGCATAGAGAGAGCTCGCCAGGTGGAGAAAAAGTAGTGATACCACAATCGACGTAAAGAAGTGCCCCAGGACGAACTTAGGGAATCTGTACCAGAGCTCCATAGGAGACGGCCTCCTCCCGCTGGCAACACCGCGCCTAACTTCCACAACAAACACCCATATCAAGGCAAGGACAAACGCTATGACGCCGATCCATATATATATATGCAATACCTTACTCATGACGCCGACACTCAGCGGTGTGTCCACGCCGACGCCACGTGCCACGATTTCGGCTGAGGCGGCTGCCGCCCCGTCTGTCTTAACGGAGAGCCCCATCCACGCGCCTGCCGCTTCGGGACTCATGACACCGGCTTTTACTAGAGATATGGCAACCCAAGGCAGTATTATGAGCTCGACAGCAGCGAAGATCAAAATCGTAGCAGAGACCATGGTGGGGTATATGGCGGGCGCCCCTACGGCGCCTGCTGCCGCAATAGAGGCGGAGACGCCACAGACGCCAACGCCGACGGAGGCCACTACGCTGAGGTCCGTGTTCTTTGTGAAAAGCCTAAATATTGGGAAGGCGAGCAACATGAAGATGGGGAAGCTTATTAACACAATCGTCAGAACCGCGCCTCCGTATCTGATCCAGTTTGTGAAGAGGATTTTCGCGCCTAGTAGAACTATTGCGGTCTTTATGAACCACTCGCCTCTCGTAGATCCCAAAAGCCACTGCGGCACCTTCGGTATATTGCCTATAAGCATGCCGACGAAAAGCGCGAGGGTAAACGCGAACTCTGTGGTTACCACGTCGGCGATTGGTTTATATCCGACTACTATTGCGCAGATCCAGAAAATCCAATTGTCACAGAAAATCCTTTCACCCAACCGCTGAATTTGATGCCGATAAGTTTGGCGGGTCTGCTAATATTAACATAAGGACTATCCACGTAACTTTTAAGTTGTCCGATGGCGAGCCAAACACTAGGTTTTTATTGGGAACGGCGACTGATGCCGAAATGTCTGTCCACTTGGTCCACATGGGAACCCACCCCAGTGCGTCTTTGTAGAAGTAGAAGCCTAGAAATGCGTAGAAGAACAGCGCAAGACCTAGCCACAGTACCCACCAATCCTCTTTCTTATAGAGAGAGGACCAGTCTATTTTCTTCTGTTGCTAGGCCATGACCTTCTTTAAGGGTAATATTAAAATTTTTATTACTCTTTTTTGCTTATTATAAAAAATTATACATCTATTATAACAAGTGTACAGTTGTGTACTTCCGTTGGCAATACTCTTACTCGGAGTTGTGTAACTAAATAATTAAAGCACTAGCTATACTGTTCTATGCATGTTGTGGAGTTTAAGATGGGCGATACATCAAATATCAAGCCTCTTAAAGCTCCCGAAAGTCTTGTGGCTAAGATACAGAAAAGGGTGGGTCTTGAGCTTCCTGCCGACAAGTATCGCTATGTGGAGGAGAAACTGAAGGAGGGGTATAGGCAGAATAGAAATATCAAAATAGCTGTTGATACATGCGTACGCTGTGCAGCGTGTATTGATGCATGTCCAACGTATATTGCCACGAGAGATGTGAAGAACTCCCCTGTGGGCCGCGCAGAGCTTTTGCGTGAGGTGATTAAGCGGAGGAAGAAGGTAGATGAGAGTACGTTGGATTTGCTTTATACCTACTACTGGCAGTGTTTAACCTGTAGGAGATGTGGCTATGTGTGTCCATTTGGCATAGACCAGGCAGATATCACCAGATACGTGAGGGGCGTGTTGTTTGAGGCTGGGCTGGTCAGCAGGTGGGCCTCTATGACTATTGACGGCTTTTTAGAAAGCGGTAATCTAATGAAAATTACACCAGCTGCCGCTGTAAATATTTTAACATACTTTGCAAATGAAATAGCTAGCGAGAAGGGAGTAGCGCCTGTGTTTTACATATACAGACATGACCAGAAGAAGATGTTGAAGTACCGGGGAAAGGAGCTTGTCCGGGAGGTGCCGCTTGGCGATTCTGAGTGGCCAGAGGCCATTTTCTGGCCCTCTTCAGCAGATCTCTTCTTAAACACAGAGACTTTGAAAGGCTATCTCCTCTTTCTCCACGTCTACGGGATTAGATTTGCCATAAATACGTACAATATAGAAATTGCCAATTTTGGGCTTTGGACACATGAGAAGATTATGTGGGCATTTGCCAGGAGGTATATAGAGGCAGCAGAGATGCTTGGTGTAAAAATGGCGATTTTTGGCGAGTGTGGACACGGGTGGCGCGCGTTTAAAAACACCGTGGCGCCTGAGTTAGAGAAACGTGGCATAAAGGTGTATCACATACATCACTTGGTGGTGAAGGCTATAAAGGAGGGGAAGATAAGGCTGGACCCATCTGCCAACGGCGACAAGGTCTACACCTATCAAGACCCATGCCAGTATTCGCGGGGCGGCGACCTCTACGAAGAGCCAAGGTTTATAATGAGACACGTAGTTAA
>Ga0209821_100175_pt1 | contig 10594 bp, 10 predicted proteins | sample SSWtaG_3_FD_184118 | JGI IMG/M metagenome (GOLD analysis project Ga0209821, IMG submission 184118) | Hot spring microbial communities from Sandy's Spring West, USA to study Microbial Dark Matter (Phase II) - SSWTFFsm_matched (SPAdes)... | ecosystem: Environmental > Aquatic > Thermal springs > Hot... | reverse complement strand
GCATTGACAATTTTTTGAATGTTTTCTTTTGATAAGATGTTTTGTTTTTTGCCTGGCTCAAATTCTTTTGATGCATTGATTAATAAAATTTTCCCTTTTTTATCTTTTGGCTTTTGGTTGTTGAAAACAATAATTACTGCTGGGGCACCTGTGTTATAAAATAATTTTTCTGGAAGTAAAATAACTGCTTCAATTAAATCATCTTCTAAAATTTTTTGTCTTATTAATTTTTCCCTTCCTCCTCTTGAAACTGAACCTGTATCAATAACAACCGCAACTTTTTCTTTTGCTGAAGCTAACATATGTTGAATCCAAGCCCAGTCAGCTGATTGTTTTGTTGAAAATCCATATTTAAATCTTTCTTTAAAGTATTCTCCTTTTTTTAAAGTGTTTTCATCGTAACCGTCTTGATTCCAGGGAGGATTAGCAATAACATAATCGAATTTTTTTATTGAGTCTCCTTCTTTAAATTTTGGATACAAAAGAGTGTCCCCAAGGGCAAAATAAAAATTTCTAATGTCGTGTAAAAGAGTGTTCATTTTTGCCAAAGCTAAAGTTTTTGGATTTGCTTCTTGACCGTATAAAAATAAAGTGTTTGCCTTTTCTTTGCCATATTTCTCTTCAACATATTTGTAGCCAATAATGAGCATTCCAGCTGATCCCAAGGCGGGGTCATAAATACTCTTTTCTGGCTTTGGGTCTAAAATTTCAATCATTAATCTTATTACCTCTCTTGGGGTGTAAACTTCTCCTTCTTTTGCTTTTGTTGGTGCAAAATATTTTAAAATCCACTCATATGCATCTCCTAAAATATCTCCTGAAATTTCTTTAAACGAAAATTTGCTAAATAATTCAACTAATTGATTTAAAATAACTGAATTTTCTGGATTGCTTGTAAATTGATGGAAATCAAATTGAGAGAAGATATCTTTATAATTTGGATTTAATTCTGCTAATGTTTTCATTGCCATTGAAAATTTTTCAGAGATTCTTTGTGGTTCTTTTCTAATGTTTTCCCAAAGGTATTCTTGTGGAAAGTTAAAAGTGTGATAATGTTCTGTCGCTGCTTCTTTTATTGCCTCAATTTCTTGCCAGCCTTTCTTTAATAATTTTTCTTTTTCCTCCTCAAATTCTTTTTGCCATTTATCAGAATAGGCTTTATAAAAAAGCAAAAGCAAAATAAATGTATAATCAACGCGGGTTCTTATTAAATCTGCTGCTTGTTTTAAAAGATTAATAAGGTCATCTTTCTTATTTATGTGATTTAATTTTTCAAATACTGGCTTTAATTTATAAATTTTTTCCCTTTTATCTTCAGGATTTTCATGAATTTCTAAAATTCCAGCACGATTGAATTCAGAGAGAATTACTTTAACTTGTTCTCTGTTATCATTAAATTTATTAGCAAGAAACTCAAAAGCCTGCTCAAATGTAAAACTATTATCTTTAAAATGATCTAACAATGCTAAATATCTTCTTTTTAGCCAATTTTTTAATGTTGATAAATTAGCCATTTAGGTAAATCAAAGTAATTTTACTTTACCTATTATAGCATACCACGAAGTTAAAGTCAAGTTTCAAATTGTGGATAATTTTTAAATAAGTCTTTCTTCTTTAGAGCTAAAATGCTTGATTTTTACTATAATTATGTGGTCAATTATATCTATAGATTTCATTTTTTTCTTTTGTCTTGAGAAATCTTCTTCCAAGTTCAATAGTAGCTAAAATTTGAACTGCCTTTGTGGGTCCTCTACTCCATAAAAATATTTTTAAATTCTTCATAAGTAATATTTTTTTTAACTTATCTATAATTTTAAAAATATTAAAACACCGCCTATCTAGATTTTTTCAATTCTTTTAGAATTTTTAGGGCCTTGAGGGCGCTTTTTTCTTTATCTTTAATTTCAAGCATCATATCAAAATTAAGGTCTTTAACTTTTTCAATAAATGATTTGAATTTTTTAATATTAATTGTTTTAGAATGTGTTCCAGGTTTTTTACCTTTTTCTTGCTGACTATAATCAATCATAGGCATACCATCTTTGTTGTTCCAAGTTTTAAAGCAAATAAGCATTGCTTCTCTTATATTTTCGCCATTGTTTAAAGCTTCATGATGTAGGGTATCAAAAACTACAGGAATACCTATTTCTTCATAAATTTTTAAACAATCTTTGACAGAGTAATTTTTATCATCATTTTCAATAACTAATCTTTTTTTAATTATTTCAGGAAGCCTTTTGTAATTTAAAATAAATTTTTTAATTGATAAATCTTTATTTCCATAAACTCCTCCAACATGTATTTGAACCTTTGCTGTTTCATCAAGGTTTAAAGCATCTAACAATTCGCAATGATAAATTAATTCTCTTATAGAGTTTTTTAGAATTTTTCTGTTATCAGTATTTAAAATAACAAATTGATCAGGATGCATTGAAATTCTAATTTTGTTTTTATTAATAAATTTTCCTATTTGTTCAAATATATCTTTAAATTCTTCTTTCCAATTAACTTTACATATAGGATGACTAGCAAAGGGAATAGTATCTGAAGATATTCTAAAAAAGTAGATATTATTATCTAAATTAAAATTTAAAACCTTTAAAAGACAGCTTAAATTATTATTAACTGTTTGTAATAATCTTTCTTTAGAATAATTTTTAAGCTTAAATCGAGAATCAGTCTTACAACCAATGCTATGATTTATACATGGATAACCTACTTTTATCATTTATTTATATAATTTTTGACAATTTTCACAATAAAAAGTTTTTCTCTTAAATTTTCCAAGATATTTAATATTTATTTTGGATTTACATCTCAAACAAAATTTTCTTCCATAAACGTTACAAAAATTTCTTAGTCTTTGCCCTTTTTTTCTAACTTCATAAAAAATTCTTGAAAAACCTAAAACTTTATCAATCAGTATTTCTAATTTATTTAAAGGAATTTTACTAGATATACTTAAAGGATGAATTTTAGAATTAAAAAGAGCTTCATTTTTGATGATATTCCCTACTCCAGCAAAAATTTCTTGATTAATTAAAGTATCAACAATTAATTCATTGGATTTTAAAATTTTATAAATAGCAAGTTGATAATCAAAATTTTTGCTCATTATATCATTTCTCTCGTTAAAAAATAAATCTTTTTTGTTAAATATCTTGACTGAATTATTATAAAAATAAACCTTATTATTTTTAAATTTTAAAGAAAGCCTAATTTTTTTATTTTTAATTTTTTTATCTATTGAATAGGTACCATACATTAAAAAATGTATTACTAAATAAAAATCATCTAATTCGAAAATTAATTTTTTACCGTGAGAAAAAATGTTATTTATTTTTTTATTAATTAAAATTTTTTTATTTTCTCTAGTATTTCCCGAAACTGATAATATTTTTTGGCCCTTTAAAAAACTTAATTTTTCCTTAATTAAATATACACCTGGACCCTCCATCTTAATTTAAAAATTATCTTAACTCTTTATGTAAATATTTAATTATTCTTTCAAAAGCAAGTTTTGAACTTATTATTGCCATAGGTATTCCTGCGCCTGGAACAGTTGAAGAACCAACATAAAAAACATTCTTAAAATTTTCATCATAATTTTTTGGCCTAAAATATCCTACCTGAAAAAAATTATGAGATAAACCCAAGCCACTGCCTTTATATAAATTAAAATTATTTTGCCAATCTTCAGGGGTATATATTATTTTTACTAAAATGTTATTTTTAATATCTTTACCTATCTTTAAAGAAAAATCATTTATTATCTCTTCAACTATTTTTTCCTTATCTTCCCAATTATTTTTATAAATTAAATTAGGAACAGGACAAACAAAAAGTAAGCTTTCACAATTTTCAGGAGCCAGTTCTGGATTTTTTTTAGTTAAAACATTAACATAATAGTAAGGTTTTTCTGGAATTTTTTTATCATTAATTAATTTTTTACAATAATTTTCAAAATCATAACCTAAAAAATAATTATGATAAAGCAAATTATCTAATTTTTCTTTTATGCCTAGGTAGATGGTTAAATATCCAGGTGTCCAGTCCATTTTGTTTAATTTTTCATAAGAATAATTTTTATTTTTTAAAACTTTACCTCTAAAGTAGGCCGCATCTGAATTAATTAAAAATACATCTGCTTGCCATTTATTACCTCTTTGATCGATAAAATACTTAATTTTATTACCTTCATTAAGATATTCAACAATTTCAGTATTATAATAAAATTTAACACCTTCATTTTCTAATTCTTTAATTAACCCTTCAATAATTTTATACATTCCTCCCTCAACATAATAATAACCATCATAAACAAATTCAATATAAGACAACAAGCTATAGACAGACATGGTTTCCATTGGGGTTTTTCCTAAGAAAAATGATATTAGTGAAAAAATGGTAGTGGCCTCTTTAGAATTAAAATATCTTTTTACTTCTTCATAAAAACTTCTAAAAAGATAAGGAAAATATTTAGGATTAATTTTTAAAAGAGTAAAAAAATAAGAAAGTAAGGAGTTGTGATTTTTTTGAATTATATTATAAAAAGTGGCATCAAAAAGTTCTTTTGATCTTTTTAAATATTTTTGAAACTTTTTTTCAAAATTTTTTTCAATTTCTAAAAACTGCTCATTTAATTTTTTGATATCTTTATATAAAATAATTTTTTTCTTATTATCAAAATCTATAAGAGATAACGGTTCTAACTCTTTATAAGTAAAAGGTAGTTTTATTTTGCAATCCTTCGCAAATTTTTCAAAAACATAGGACATACTAAAAAAACTTGGACCAGTATCAAAAATAAAACCGTCTTTTTTAATTTGGTTTATTCTTCCACCAGGTTGATAATATTTTTCTACAATCTCGACCTCATAACCATTTTTAACTAATCTTAAAGCAGAAGCTAAACCGCCAATTCCTGCTCCTATAATTAAAATTTTTTTTCTGTCCATATTTTTAAATTTTTAAATTACCCTATCTCTCCAAATAATTTTTCTTTTTTTGTTAAAAATATAAGATATTAAAATTATAAAAAGAAAAAATATCTGCCGCATAGGCAAAAATGTTAAATTTAAAAATATATTTTGCTTGCTTGTTATAGAGACAATATAAATTCTTAAAAAAACTAATAAAAATAAAATAAGAGATTTAAAATAGACAATAAAAACCAAAGATAAAAACTCTATAACCCCAAAAATAAAAGCAAAAAGATATGAATTAAAAAAAATAACATTTAAAAATCGAGAAAAACCATTAATTATTTGATTAAAATCTTGGTACATTCTACAACTTAATCTTTCATCTGCAACTAAGCAACATATTTTTTCGTTATGTTTTTTTAAGTAGCGCGCTATTTCAACATCTTCTGCTCTGCTTGTTTTAAAAATGTAATGTGGATTATATTTTAAATATATATCTCTTTTAAATAACATAAATTGACCAATGGCCGCAGATAAAGAAGAATATTTACTTTTTAAAACTAAATATAAAGGCAAGAGTGAAAGAAGAATATTGTATATTATGGGTATAAATATTTTTTCTGAAAGAGTAAACATTTTTTGAACAGGAAAAATAGATAAAAATGATATTTTCTCTTTTTCAATAAAAACAATACTATCGCTTATTAAATTATTTTCTATTCTAACATCAGCGTCAAGAAATAAAAAATAATCTCCTTTTGCACTTTTAGCTAAATTATAACAAGCATAATTTTTACCCAACCACCCCTCAGGTAAAGTTTGAGAATCAATCAATTTTATTCTTTTATCAATCTGTGTAAATTTTTCAACTATATCTTTTGTTTTATCGGTAGAACAATCATTAAAAACTATTATTTCTAAGTTTTCATAATCTTGTTTGATTAGATCATTTAATAAATTATTTATATTTTTTTCTTCATTTCGGGCAGGAATCAACACTGAAACTAAAGCAGAAATATTGCTCCTATTATTTTTTAATTTTTTTAAGTAAATTTTATTAAAAATAAAGTTTAAAAAAGAAATAATTAAAAATAAGATATTGACCATTAAAATAAAATAAAAAAGATAAATCATTTTTATTAATTAAAAAATGTTTTAATAATTAAGAAAAAAACAATTTGGACAAAATAAACAAAGGGACTTATTTTATTTTCAATTTCTATCTTAATCAATCTTAAATAAAGATTAACAATTAGTGAAAGAAAAAACCAAGAAAAATAATTTAATAAAGGAACATGGTTATCTTGCCAATGCCATAAATCCATAATCGGAGCTACTTGTTCTAAAATTACATCATAGAAAACCATTAAAAAAGAAGATAAAATTATCTTTAAATAATTACTTATCTTAAAAATATCAGCTATAGTATATGATAAATAAATTAAAAAAACCCAATTTAAACCTATAATTAATGGCACTTCTAAAAATTTAGGACCTAAAGAATAACCATAATAATATTGACCAAAGATTTTTCCTGTTTTGACTCCGACAATTTCTATAAATAAAAAGATAAAATATAAAAAAATCAAGATGGTTAAGGTTTTATTGCTAAATTTATTTTTTTGAAAAAATATTAATATTAAAAAATTTAATAAAATAATTAAATAACTATATTTAAATAATGTCATGTTGTTAATTAAAATTATTGGAGCTGTAATATAAAAAGTAAACAAAATAACTAGAAATAGTTTTTCAAATTTCAAGCGAAGAAGATTCATTTATATCAATTTAAGTTTATACTCCAAATAAGATTTTAAAATAAGATAAAATTTGTAAAAATTAGATATTCTTAGTCTTTTTTTTAAAATTTCTGACGCCGGGGTTTTTTTAATTTTATCTAAAAGTTTGTTATAAAAATTATAAGCTATCCAAACTGCTAACTTAGAATTGTTAGGCAATTTTTTTATACCTTCTTTTGCTTCATGAAGTTCTTTTTCTATTTCACAAATAATTTTATCTTTATCTTCTTCTTTAAAATTAGAAAAATCAATATTAGGAAAATATTTTCTACCTAGAGTTAAAAGATCATAATTTAAATCTCTTAGAAAATTTATCTTTTGAAAGGCTGATCCTAATTTAATAGCATAATTCTTTAATTCTTCATAAAGATCAGGTTTTTGGTGGGTAAAAATTTTAAGACACATTAAACCAATAACCTCTGCGGATCCATAAACGTATTCTTTTAGTTCATTACTGCTGAGATATTCTTTCTTAAATAAATCTTGTTTCATGCTTTTTAAGAAAGCTTTAATTAGTTCAATGTCAATATTAAATTCTTTAACTGTTAAAATAAAAGAATTTATTATAGGATTAATGCTTATACCTATTTCTAAAGATTTATAAACCTCTTTTTCTAAATCGTTAATTATTTCTTCTTGATTAGTATTTAAAAAACTATCTACTATTTCATCGGCAATTCTTACAAAACCATAAATGCTAAAAATAGCTTTTCTAACATTTTTTTCAAAAAATAGACTGCTTAGATAAAAAGAAGTGCTGTAGTTTTTTATAACTAAATTGCTTACTTTAAAAGAAAAATCATTGTAAAAATTTATTTGTTTCATCTCAAATTTTTAAAAATCTCTTTCTACGATGAAATTTGCTAATTCAATTAAATATTTTTTAACTTCTATATCGCCCTCTAAATTACTAATTTCATTAATAGCCATATTTGAATATCTTTTGGCTAAATCCTTTAATTTAGAGTCTATAGATAAATCCCTCATTGTTTCAACTATAAAACTAATATCTTTTGGCTTTTTATTTTTTAAATTAATTATTGAAATAATTTTTTGTTTAATATTTTCTCCTCCAATTTCACAGGCCAATATTATAGGAATAGTTTTCTTTCCTTCAATAATATCACTACCAACTGGTTTGCCCATTTTTTCGCTTTCCCCCAATATTCCCAAAAGATCATCAATAATTTGAAAAGAAATTCCTATGTATTTTCCATAATTGCTTAATTTTTCTAAGTCTCTATAACTCACTTCAGCTATAAAACCGCCTAAATAACAAGAAGAAGAAAATAAAGCAGCTGTTTTTTTAGATACCATTAAAAAATATTCTTCTTTTGAGGGTAAAGTATTTTTTTTAGAAAATTCTAAATCCAATGCTTGGCCTTCGCAAATTTCAATACAAGTTTCTATTATCTTGTTGTTAATGGCTAAAACTTTATCTTTATTAAATCCTAAATTAATATTTTTTGTGATTAAAAAATTAAGAGCATAGAATATCAAGAAATCACCAGAAAGAATTCCATAGTCTAGGCCATATTTTTTATGTACTGCTTCAACATTTCTTCTGAAATCTGAATTATCCATTATATCATCATGTATTAAAGAAAAATTATGTATCATTTCGATAGTTGCTGCGGTAGGTAGTGCTAAATTTTCATTAACACCAAATAATTGATAAGATTTAATTAAAAGATAGGGCCTAATTCTTTTTCCACCACTTTTTATGTAGTGAAAAGATGATTCATAAAGTTTACTCAATTTATCATTATTATCATACTTTAAATGGTCAAAAATAAACTTATCAACTAATTTTGCTTTATCTTTGATATCGAAAATCAAATTATCAAATTTTTCCTCTATTTTCATTATTTATTGAATATCTTACATAATTTAATTATAAAATAATTATAAAATATGAATAAATATTTTTCATTAAGAATAGAAAAATTAAATGAAAAAACATTTAATATAGGTGGTGATTATATTTTATATTATATGAGACTTAGCCTGAGAGAAGATTTTAATTATGCCTTAGAGTTTAGTATTAAATTATCAAATGAGTATAAAAAACCATTAATAGTTTATTGTCCTATTACTGATTATTATAAATTTTCTAATCTAAGATATTATAAGTTTATGATCGAAGGTATTTTAAATGCAAAAAAACTTATAGAAGAAAGAGGTATTAAATTTATAATAGAAAAGACTGAAATACCCCCTTATAAAAAAATTTTAGAGAAATCTAAAGATATATTTTGTCTTATTTTAGAAAAAGGTTATTTAAAATACCAAAGAAAAATAAACAAAATTTTAGGCGAAAATTTAAATACTACTGTTTTCGAAGTTGATAATGATGTGGTTGTTCCATTAAAAATTGTGTCTCATAAACAAGAACCTTATGCTAGAACTATCAGGCCTAAAATTAATAACAAATTGAATGAATTTATAAAACCAATTTATAAATTTGAACCTCATATTAAATCTAATAAATATGATTTTGACTTTAATGAATTAAATTATAAAAAAGTTGAAGAATATTTAAGTATTTTAAACATAGATAAATCAGTAAAACCAAGCAATTATTTTGTTGGAGGTGAAAATGAGGCGGAAAGTAAATTAAAAATATTTATAAACGAAAAGCTCCATAGATATAAAGAGTTAAGATCGAATCCGGCTTTTGATTATCAGTCTAATTTAAGTCCTTATCTGCATTTTGGCAATATATCTCCTGTTAAGGTATGTTTAGAAATTTTAAGGAATTATTCATTGAAAAATGAAAATGTAAAAAGTTTTTTTAATGAATTAATAGTCTGGAGAGAATTAGCACGAAATTTTTGCTATTATAACGAACAATATAATGAATATGAAGGCATACCATATTGGGCAAGAAATACACTAGAAGAACATAAAAAAGATAAGAGAGATTATATTTATTCAATTGAAGATTTAGAAAACGCTAAAACACATGATAAATATTGGAATGCAGCCCAACTTGAAATGTTAAAAACAGGTAAAATGCATAATTACATGAGGATGTATTGGTGTAAAAAAATAATAGAATGGACTGATGATCCTAAAAAAGCTTTTGATATAGCGTGCTATTTGAATGACAAATATGAACTTGATGGTAGAGATCCTAATGGCTATGCAGGAATATCTTGGTGTTTTGGATCTTTTGATAGACCCTTTAAAGAAAGAAAAATTTTTGGCAAGGTAAGATATATGAGCGATGAAGGACTAAAAAGAAAATTTGATATAGATAAATATGTAGAAAAAGTTAATAAACTATAATTTAGATTAAAGTAATCAATTTTTTAGTTTATTTTTCGTCTGAAACGTTACATTTTTTATTAGTGCTTATGCCTAAGACGCTATATAATCCACAGTAGCCAGTTATTGAATTAAATAAAAGAGCTAAGCTTGCTAGAAACAAAACTATACTTATAAATATATTGCTAAAAATAAAATTAATGCACATATAAAACAAAATTAAAGCTAATATAAATCTTATTAATCTGTCTATTTTCCCTAAATTTTTTTTCATCATGTATTAATAATACATAATTATAATTTAATTTTTTTATTAAAAGTATTTTTATTCATACCTTAAGGCAACAATAGGATCAAGATTGGCTGCTTTTTTTGCTGGCCAATAACCAAAAATGATACCAACTAATGTTGAAAATGTTAAAGAAAGAAAAATTGAGAATAAAGAAACTTGAGAGGTAATATTAGCAAATTTAGAAACACCAATAGATATCAAACTTCCTAAAATTATTCCAAATATTCCTCCGATTAATGTTAAAATAATTGATTCTATTAAAAACTGAAGTAAAATTTCTTTCTTTTTTGCCCCAATTGCTTTTCTTA
>Ga0209821_100174_pt1 | contig 10782 bp, 12 predicted proteins | sample SSWtaG_3_FD_184118 | JGI IMG/M metagenome (GOLD analysis project Ga0209821, IMG submission 184118) | Hot spring microbial communities from Sandy's Spring West, USA to study Microbial Dark Matter (Phase II) - SSWTFFsm_matched (SPAdes)... | ecosystem: Environmental > Aquatic > Thermal springs > Hot... | reverse complement strand
CACCCCCTACTTTTAACTCTAAGGATTCCTTTACCACTATGTCTGGTGGCACAAGTTCTACATCATCAAATAAACCTTTGAACCTTTGCTTTGATCAATTATACTCTTCTAAAAGCCTGTTATGGGCTATTATCTTTGCACCCAGCTGTTTATATGTTTTTGCGCCATACCAGTGGTCTGGATGGTAGTGGGTTATTTGAGTTTCATCTCAGGAGAAAAGGCAAAAGCCAAAGCCAAAAACAGTGCTAAAAATTTAAAAGTTCTAAACATTTGTCGCCACCTCTACGGAATTTTTAGTATAGAGCTTATTCAAGTTTTCGCTTCTTGTGTTTATCCAACTACCTTTGTAAAGATGGACCTTAAAGAGGGAGTTCTCAAGGGAAGTCATTCCTTCCAATTTCTTTATACCTACCTTTTCTTTTGGCAAAAGCTCTGAAAGGTTCATCAAAAATTGGCTTAAACTTCCACCCCAAGGCAAGAACTTTTTAGTCTTTACCTCTCCCATAAGGCTAAGATATGTGCCATCTTCTTCACCCATAAGAAACATAGGAACTCTAATAGATGCGTAAGAGGCAAGCCCATCAAAGAAAGGAGAAAAGACTATAAAGTGCTCTACCTTGTCTTTGAGACTTAATATCCTGTCCAGAGGATAAAGGTCTAAAACGTCTTCTCCAAAGATCAAAAGATCTGCTATGTTTCCCCTTTCAATCTCTTCAACCACCACATCTATGGGAGAGATCTCTTCAGAGGAAAAAGTCTTTAGAACACCTAAGAAATTTGCCTCCTTACACACCAACATCACATCCCAGCCCTTTTCTTCTTTAAACTTTCTTATTCTCTCACCCCAAAGCCTTGCCTCATCACCCACCAACCCTTCCAGATTTACCACCACTAAACCTTCACCTTCCAAAGAGCTCAGATCATCCAAGCTGATCTCTACAGGTCCTAACTTCGCGTCCCTTTCTACCCTGCCTATCTTATAAACTTTGCCCTTTATGTAATAAGACAGCACGGTGGCTGTAGATGTTAGGTCCTCTCCTATCAAAAGGAATTGATCGTATTCTTTTATCTTTTTCCACTCAAAGGGTTCGTAAGTTCCGTAAGATTCCAAGAAAGGGTAGAGATTTGCGCTTAAGGTTGATGTTATAATCGCACCGCACCTTTGGGCTATCTCTTTGATAGCCAACAGGCTCTCGTTGCTTAGGTAAGAAGACAGAATTATTGCGGTTTTTCCTTGATTTGTTCTAAGATAGGTGCTTATAAGCTGGGACATGTTTCCATAAGACTCTTCCTTTCCAAAGAGTTCTGGGCTTTTCAGACGGCTTTGGTTGAGTGCGTCATATCCAAAGAAAGCCTTTGCGCATATGTCTAAGCTATCTGTTGGTTTTGTTCTATAAACCTTTTCTGCTGACCTCCAATCTCCCACACCATACTCCACTTGGATCTGACAGCCAACCGAACAAAGATTGCATGCCGTCAGACCCTTTCTAAGTAGCCAGCTTCTTGTCCAATACTTAAAAGGTTTTGAGATGATAGCACCTACGGGACAAACATAGACACACAGCCCGCACATCTCACAGGTGGATGTGTCCATAGGTCTTACTGCTGGCGCTATGTTTGCCTGAAAGCCTCTCTCTTCCACATACAGAGCTTTTGCGGATACTACCTCATCACACGCTCTGGTGCATCTGTAGCAAACTACGCAACGGTTTGAGTAATACTCCAGAAAGTCGCTCTCCCAGTCCAGTTGATGCCTTTCTTTTTCAAGGGCAGAGACGGGCACTATCTGTTTTTGTGGTCCAAACAGAGCTCCGTAGTTCTGAAGATCACACTCTCCAGCCTTGTCGCATATTGGACAGTCTAAGGGATGTCTTGTCATAAAGGCTTGCAGTAGATACTTCTGATTTTGAACTACCAAAGGATGCTTGGTGGATATTACCATATCCTCTTCCACGGGCGTATTACAAGAAGTAATGAGCCTTCCAGTCTTCTCGTTATAAACTATGCACATCCTACAGGCACCTATTATCCTTAGCCTTGGATGATAGCAAAAGTAGGGAACTTGAATACCTGCATCCAGCAAAGCTTGAAGAAGCGGTTTGCCCTTTTCGGCTTTAATCTGTTTTCCATCTACAGTTATGCTGACTATGGATGCCATGGTCTGCCTCCTTATATACACTATAACATCTTCTCCCAAACTACTTGGTGCCCTCTTTTCATAAGCTCCTCTACAGCATGGAGGGCTGTTTCAAAGTCAAAAACCTTCCCGCCAAACCCTCTGGCAAACCTCTCTGCATCTTCCTTATTGCCAAAAGCTATAACGGAAGGAATGCAACAAGGCTTGGCAGAGGATCCTACCACATACCAAGCAGAAAAGCAATTTATAGGGTTTCCTGATATAAAATCCCGTGTCATACAAGATTGAATCTCTTTATCCTGAACATCATTATAGAGCAACAGCCCACAGTGGGCACAACAAGCAAAAGTAGCTTTACTTTTAAGTCTATACACAAATTCTAAACGTCTATCCAAGGTCTTCCCACAATAAGCGCATACTCCAGTTTCTTGGAATTGTTCTTCCTCAGATTTTAAAAGCAGCTCTCCATGTTTTCTGATTATCTTTCCCTCCCTCTCTAATTCCCTAACATCTCTGTATATGGTCATCAAAGAAACGTTAAAATATTCTGCCAGCGATTTTACCGTATTGTAGCCATTGGCTATAAGGTTTAATATCTGGTCCTTTCTGCTCATTTTTACCTTAAAAATTTAATATCTCTTTTAAAAATTTCTCAAGTCCTTTGCTTGCTTTTTCTCTTATTACTACGTCCGCTATTTCCGATATAGGCGTGTTGTTTGGATTTATTTCCACAACCTTTGCTCCATGTTGTTTTGCTATAAAAGGCAAGTATCCCGCTGGATAGACCACACCGGAGGTTCCTATTACTAAAAAAACGCTACAATTTTGAGAAAGTATAAAGCTTTTAGTTAGAGCATCCTCTGGAAGACCTTCTCCAAACCAAACGACTGCAGGTCTTAGCAATCCACCGCAGTACTTACATTTTGGTGGAATTTCTTTAAGTGGTGCTTCATAAAGCTCATACTCTTCTTTACAATTTGTGCACTTGACCCTCCAGATATTTCCGTGAAGTTCTATGACCTTTTTGGACCCCGCCTTTTGGTGTAGTCCATCCACGTTTTGAGTGATTATGAAGAAATTCTCCAATCTTCTTTCCAACTTAGCCAAAAGTAGATGAGCTTCATTAGGCTCTGCTTTGCTTATTATCTGCCTTCTCCAATCATACCACTCCCAAACAAGCTTAGGATTTTCGAAAAAAGCCTGCGGTGTGGCAAGCTCTTCTGGCTTAAACTGCTTCCAAAGTCCTCCTTCCCCTCTAAAGGTAGGGATCCCACTTTCTGCCGATATGCCCGCCCCTGTCAGGACAAGAATAAGCTCTTTCATTATTTAAAAAGTTAAGGCATATAGCAAAGGGGGTAACCCTTTTAGTTTAACCTTAGGCGTGTGTTAGAGGCTTTTTTTGCATTGTGTTGCGCAATATCAGAAACCATGGCAGAGAGGCTTAACCGGCTGGTATGTAAAAAATAATAAATAAGGTTTAAATATAATTAGTTAGGTATTGTCAAATTTTATTAGCATACTATATTAATATATGGAGGTCTAACATGAAGGACGTGAGAAAGTTTGGAGAGGAGCTTTTTCAAAAGGCTTACCGGTATCATATGATTGGAGAGTTGGATAAAGCTATAGAGCTTTACAAAAAATCAGCTGAAATCTACCCTACTGCCATTACCTACACCTTTATGGGTTGGGCCTATAGTATGAAGGGAGACTACGAAAAAGCTATAGAACTGTGTTTGAAAGCTATTGAACTAGACCCGGATTTTGGAAACCCATACAACGATATTGGCTCTTATCTTATAGCTCTTGGAAGGTATGACGACGCTATTCCTTGGTTGAAGAAAGCAATAGTTGCGAAAAACTACGAACCAAGGCATTATCCTCATATGAACCTTGCCCGTGTGTATTTGGCAAAGGGTATGTTCAAAGAAGCGCTGTGGGAGCTAGAAAACGCTATCAGAATAGCACCAAACTACAAACCAGCCCATATCCTAAAGCATCAGATAATTGCTATGTTAAATTGATTTAAAATATTTTTCCGGTGAGCCCTTTTCCAAGTAAAGGAATTACTCAAAATTCAAAAGAAGTTCAGGAAGGATGGATTTTTGTTGCCATTGAGGGCACATCCGTAGATGGTCATCAGTTTGTAAAGGAAGCTTTAGAAAAGGGAGCCTCTTTGGTTTATGTAGAGAAGGACGTAGGCATTCAGGATCCAAGAATAGTCAAAGTAGAGGACACACGCAAGGTTTTGGGAGAGCTTGCAAACGAATTTTTTAGAAAGCCTTCTCAAAACCTTAAGGTCATAGGTGTTACAGGCACCAACGGAAAGAGTACCACAACCCATTTGATAGAGTCTGTACTAAACAAAGGGGGAATACCCACAGGTTTGATGGGTACAATATATTACAGGTTTGGAAAAAAGGTGTATGAATACGAAGGAAGAACTACGCCAGACCCTGTAAAGTGGCACCAAACCCTCAGGCAGATGCTAAATGACGGGGCGAAGGCTGTAGTTTCGGAAATATCTTCCCACGCATTGGATCAAAAAAGAATATGGAGCACAAAGTTTTTTATCACTCTCTTTACTAACCTGTCTCAGGACCATCTTGACTACCACGGCACTATGGAAAACTACTTTAGAGCTAAGCTTAGGCTTTTTAAAGAATACGAGTGGGATTATGCCATAACCAATGCGGATGATCCTTACGGTCAAAGGGTCCTTGAAGAACTGCAGGGAAAAGCTTTGACTTACGGAAAAATGGGAGATCTGAAGATTTTAGATTTTGAAACTTCTTTGGAAGGCAGCAGGCTAAAATTGGAGTGGCAGGGAAAGACTTTTGAGTTTTTTTCAAATTTGAGGGGAGACTTTCAAGCTTACAACTTAAGTGCCAGTATTCTTGTAGGCTTCCTCTTTGGTTTGGAAAGGGATGCTATACAGGAGGGTGTTAGAAATGTTTTGGTGCCCGGCAGGTTTGAAACTTTTTCCAAAGACGGAAAATTGGCAATCGTGGATTATGCCCACACGCCAGACGCTTTAGAAAAAGTACTCATCACAGCCAGAAAGCTCACCAAGGGTAAGCTGTGGGTGGTGTTTGGTGCAGGTGGAAACAGGGACAAGACTAAAAGACCTTTGATGGGCTCGGTGGCGGAGAGGTGGGCAGATATGGTGGTTATCACTTCTGACAATCCACGATGGGAAGAACCAGAAGACATAATAGATGATATACTAAAAGGAATAAAGAATTTGGATAAGGTCATTGTTCAAAAGGATAGAAGGGAAGCAATAAAGCTTGCATTGCAGAATGCAAAGGAAGGGGATGTGGTCCTTATTGCAGGAAAAGGTCATGAGGATTATCAAGAAATAAAGGGTGTGAAGCATCCTTTTAGAGATCAAAATGTTATAAAGGAGGTCTTTAATGTGCGACCTTGAGAACCTCTACTACCACCTTAAGGATGAGCTTTTGAGAATCTACAAGGAAGCGGAGACGCCTTTTCCCAAGATAAAAATAACAAACTTGCAATCTGCAAGGCTTTGCGGTCTTGCCAATTTAGCAAAGATTATTCTATATCTGGAAAGGGACGGATATGTGCAGGTAGAAAACAAAGAGCAAGCTTTTCAAGAATGGGAAGTGCAGATAGAAGCTTCCATCCTTGACTTTATGCTTGGCTCGTGATGTATGAAGAAAAATCTATAAAGAAACTACCAAAGGACCTAAGACCAAGGGAGAAGCTAAGCAGGCTTGGGGCAGAAGTTTTGTCGGAAGAGGAGCTTGTTGCGATAATCTTAGGGTCTGGTAGCAAGGGGGAGGATGTGATGAGTTTGGCTAAAAGGGTAGTTGGGGTTGGATGGAACAAGATAAACTCTATGAGCGTAGAACAGCTGACAAAGGAAATAAAAGGTTTAGGTTTTGCCAAAGCTTGTCAGCTAAAGGCGGTTATAGAATTGTCAAAGAGAATAAATGATCCATACTCAGGATTTAAAATATCATCACCACAAGAGGCTTACAGGTTTGTAAAAGAAAAGGTCCCATTGGACGAAAGGAGAGAGCATCTAATAGCTCTTTATCTTACACCCACAAACAAGGTGATAGACTTTGAGATAGTAGCCATCGGTAGGATGAACTCTTTGTATGCAGAACCTAAGGACATTCTCTATGGAGCCATAAAAAACGGATGCAGTTCAATAATAATATTTCACAACCATCCCAAAGGGGAGGCTAAGCCCTCAAAGGAAGACATAGAATTTACCCGAAGGCTAAAACAGGCGTGCCAGCTTTTAGGTTTTGATCTACTCGATCACATCATCCTCACCAGAGACGACTATTACTCCATGAAAGCTAATGGGCACCTTTGAGCTTACTCCTCACAGACTGATACTTCTCTCTTACATATTGGTTATACTCGTAGGCTCCCTTTTTCTCTCTCTTCCTATCTCCACATACAAAGACATAAGCTTTTTAGATGCACTCTTTACTGCCACTTCTGCTACTACTATAACAGGATTGGTGGTGGTTGATACTCCTTCCACCTTTACTCCCTTTGGTCAGCTCGTGATCCTTATGCTAATCCAAATAGGTGGTCTCGGATACATGGGATTTACCACCTACTTTTTGATATTGCTAAGAAGAAGGCTGAGCTTAAGGGACAGGCTACTTTTGGCAGAGTCCATGAACTATCCCGGCATGCACGGACTGGTAAGGTTTATAAAAAGGCTTGTTCCTATAGTTTTTCTAATAGAGCTTACAGGAGCTTTTTTTCTTTTTCTCTTGTTCCTTAGGGACTTTTCAAACCCGCTGAGTGCTCTATGGCAGGGGATCTTTCATTCAGTTTCTGCCTTCAACAACGCTGGCTTTAGCATACTCCCAGAGGGTTTGGGACCATATAGGGGAAACATACTGGTAAACTTCATTTTTTCAGTGCTTATTGTTTTGGGAGGTCTTGGCTTTTACGTAATCCAAGAGCTAATGCTTTACTACAGGGGACAGGTTCTCAGGCTATCCACTCATACCAAGATCGTGCTAACCTTTAGCGGCTTTTTGCTCCTTTTAGGATTTATCCTGCTTTTGCTGGAGACCATCCGATGGAACGAGCTTAGTCTAAAGGAAAGAATACTGGTGGCCTTTTTCCACAGCGTTTCTGCAAGGACTGCGGGCTTTAATACTGTGGACCTTAGGGAGTTTTCCGAAGGCAGTCTTTTCTGGATCATAGTGCTTATGTTCATAGGTACCGGTCCAGGTGGCACAGGGGGTGGAATAAAAATAACCACTGCGGTAGTGATCCTTTTGGTGGTGCATAGCTACCTGAGCGGTAGAAATCAGGTGGTTATATTTGGAAGGAGCGTTACCGAAGCTACAGTCCAAAGGGCAATAACCATATTTACTCTCTCCTTTGCATACACTACCTTTGTTGCCTTATTATTAACCAAGTTGGAAGGAACATCCTTGCTTCCCACGTTGTTTGAAACAGTTTCTGCTTTCTCTCCAGTAGGTCTTTCTATGGGAAACTCTCAAGGGCTTAGCTTCTGCGCAGATTTTTCTCCAATCGGGAAGATGATAATTATAATTACTATGCTGATGGGAAGGGTAGGAATACTGAGCTTTATGCTCGCCATCTACGGCAAAGGTAGAGAGAGCAGAGTAAAACCTCCTGAGGCAAGAATATTGCTATGAAAAGAGTAAAGGATAAAATCTTTGGGGTCATAGGACTTGGAAGGTTTGGTCACCACGTGGCTAAGACCTTAGCTCAAGGTGGGGCGGAGGTTATAGCCTGCGATTCAGATGAGGAAAAGGTTCGGCAGATAGCAGACCTTGTATCTATGGCCTTTGTCCTTGATGCTACCGATGAAAAAGCTCTAAAGGAATCCGGCATAGTCAATGCAGATACGGTTGTAGTGAGCATAGGAGAAAACATAGAGGCAAGTATTCTCATAGTGGTTCAACTGAAAGAGTTGGGAGTAAAAGAGGTTATCGCCAAAGCGGCTAACCCGATGCACGGCAAAATCTTAGAAAGGCTCGGAGTGGACAGGGTGATCTATCCAGAAAGAGATATGGCTATAAGACTTGCTCATTCTCTACTGATCGGAGAATTCATAGAAGAGATACCCATTGGGGAAAAGTATAGTATCTTCGAGATCAAAGCCTTTGAGTTCATGCAAGGAAAATCTCTGAAGGAGTTAGACCTAAGAAAACGCTTTGAAATTAGCGTGTTGGCCATAAAGAGGGGAGAGGCTATGTTGGTTAATCCTTCAGGCGATGAGCGTATATTGCCAGGGGATATCCTGGTTGTCCTTGGAACCACTGCAAAGTTAAGCGAGCTTTCTAAATGAGAAAATTCCTAAGGCTCTTGGGGATCTCTCAGTCAGAGTGCATCCACTGCCAAAGTCCAGCTATGGGGGATCTCTTCCTTTGCAAGGAGTGCATCCAGGATATAAAACCTTTCCACCCGATTGAATACACACCCATACCCTATGTCTTTTCCTACAGAGTTTTTGGAAAATACGAAGGTGTGCTAAAGAGCATTTTGCAACAGATAAAGTTTTCTAACAATCCCTTTTTAGCAAGATGGCTGGGAGAAGCTATAAAGGACCATCTTTGGGAATTTATAGAGCAGACAAACCCAGACATAATAACCTTTCCTGAGTTAAACCTCAGAAGATTTTGGACCAGAGGTTTCAATCAAATAGAAGAGATCCTAAAAGGTGCGGGGGTACCTTATCAGCGGGTTTTTAAAAGAGTTGGCTTTGACCCCCCTATGGCAAGACTGGATAAGAAAAAAAGGATTAAAGCATCCCAAACTCACACATTGAGAGAAGAGTGGATAGAAGTCCTTGAAGGCAAAAAGGTTCTGATCGTGGATGACGTGCTAACCACTGGAGGGACAATATCCCGTCTTTGTGAGCTTTTGCTCTCTGTAGGAGCAGAGCAAACACACGCCTTTTTTCTTACAAAAGAGTTCTAAACTGTTTGTCTGAATTTTTGAAGGGCTCTTTTTATACCTCTTACAGCCTGTCTTATCCTGTTTTCGTTTTCTACCAACGCAAATCTTACGTAGCCTTCTCCGTATTCACCAAAACCTATGCCCGGAGAAATAGCCACCTTTGCTTCCTTTAGCAGAAAGAGAGAGAAATCAAGGGAGTTCATACCAACCCATTCAGGTATGCGAGCCCAAACGAACATAGAGGCCTTGGGTTTTTGCACTTCCCAACCAATTCTGTTTAGCCCTTCCACCAACACATCCCGCCTCTTTTGATAAACATCTCTGTTTTTTTCCACTATTTCGTAAGGGCTTTCTAAAGCTATTATTGACGCTACCTGTATGGGTGTAAAAACTCCATAATCAAGGTAGCTTTTAAGATGAGCTAAGTTTTTTATGAGTATTTCGTTTCCTAAAACAAAGGCTACCCTCCAACCTGCCATAGAAAAGCCCTTAGACATTGAATAAATCTCCACAGCTACATCAGTTGCCCCTTCTACCTGCAGTATGCTTGGAGGTTCGTATCCATCAAAGCCTAAATCTGCATAGGCAAAATCGTGGATTATCCATATGCCCTCCTTTTTTGCAAAGCCGACCACTTCTTTGAAAAAGTCAAGACTTACGCACAAAGTGGTAGGATTGTGGGGAAAGCTAAGAACCAACGCTTTGGGTTTTCTGTAAGAAGACTTAACAGTATCGTAAATTTTTTTCAGAAAGCTTTCCTCAAAGTCTTCTTCTTCATCTGGGATGATAGGTATGGACAGAGCGTCCGCACCAGCTATTATAGGTGCATAGTAGTGTATGGGATAAGTTGGGTTGGAAACTATGATTGAATCTCCGGGCTCCACAATGGCCAGTATGAGGTGCGAATATCCTTCCTTTGCACCTATGGTCATTATGGCTTGGGTTTCTGGGTCTAACTCAACCCCATACCTCCTTTTGTAGAAATCACATATAGCCTTTCTCAATCTTGGGATTCCCTTTGATGCGGAGTATCCGTGCACGTTGTCCCTTCTTGCCACCTCGCAGAGCTTCTCTATTATGTGCGGAGCGGGTGGAAGGTCTGGATTTCCCATTCCCAAATCCACTATGTCCTCTCCTTCCCTCCTGAGCTTATACTTTAGATCATTGACCATAGCAAATACATACTTTGGAAGCTTTTTAACCCTTGGAAACATCCACTCTTCAGTCATGTTCCCTTTCCTCTTCTAATTCCTTGCAGTTTATGCACATGGTGGTTACAGGTCTTGCCAACAACCTTTCAAAAGGTATGGGGGCACCACAACTTTCACATATTCCATAGCTACCCATATCTATTTTATACAGTGCATAGTCTATCTTCCTTAAAAGCTTAAGTTCTCTGGTTTTTATCCTTTGCAAACTTATGTATCTGCCAGTTTCTAAGTTAGCCCTGTCTATCTCGTCTCCACCCTCAAAGGTCACGTTGGATGGATCCTTTATCTGCTCTTGGGCAGAGCTTAGGACCTTATTCCTAAGCTCAAGGAGCGCTTCCTTTATCTGTGCAATCTGCTCTTCAGTTAAATGGTGCATAGGGATTAAATTATAACCGCAGGATTCGTATAGCAGTGGCAAATGTCCTTGGGCGGATAGGAGACATAGCGGTTCAGGCCCTTGGAAAACAAAAAGACCCCCGCGCAGTAAAGCCTCTTATT
>Ga0209821_100173_pt1 | contig 10816 bp, 15 predicted proteins | sample SSWtaG_3_FD_184118 | JGI IMG/M metagenome (GOLD analysis project Ga0209821, IMG submission 184118) | Hot spring microbial communities from Sandy's Spring West, USA to study Microbial Dark Matter (Phase II) - SSWTFFsm_matched (SPAdes)... | ecosystem: Environmental > Aquatic > Thermal springs > Hot... | reverse complement strand
TTTCATCGCTAGCAACAAGACTAAACTTGCTAACATTATTCCTAGGAATACTTTACGTGCTTTTTGGCTACGTCTTGTTCAAAGCAAAGCTCTAATTTACTCGACCTTTATTTCTTTACCTTTCTTATTTTCTTTCTTCGGTAAAATTACCTCCAGAACACCATCTTTCATTCTCGCTCTTGCCTTTTCTGGCTGAACTTCTACGGGCAAAGAAATAACTCTTCTAAAACTTCCGACCCTTCTTTCAACGGTATAATACTTTTCTCCTCTTTCCTCCCTTTTTTCTTTGTGTCTTGCTTCTATTGTCAAAGAGTTTTCTGTAGCATTTACTGATACTTCATCCTTTGAAAAGCCCGGTAAGTCTGCCCTAACAATTACCTCATTTTCAGTTTCGCTTACATCTACAGGAAAACTCCCCATTTCTTCAAACCTTGCTAGAGAACCAAAAGATCTCATTAACCTTTCAATCCTTCTTCTCATTCTCAACAATTCTTCAAAAATATCTTCCTCAAACATATAGAAATTTAGCTAAGTTCCTTAATAACTTTTGCCTCTACAATCTCTCCCTTTCCACCGGTTGGAATTAAAAGAGTAGCCCCACAATTCAAGCATTTTACTTCAGTGGAAGGCTTATCAAAAACTATTTGCTGATTCTTGCATTTTTTACACATAACTTTCAAAAACTTACTTCTCGGCATTTCAATAATCTTCTTCATATTTCCACCCCATCATTTTTCTTTCTCTACAAGCTCAAATTTTTTAGCTCTCCATCCTTTAATTGAATGCGCCTTTTTGCATTCTTGACATGTTAATTTAAGGTTTACTTTTTTAGTAGCCTTTTCCCTATTTTTCGGGTTTTCTTTAGGAAAACTTCCATAACCCTTCATTTTCCTTAAAAACCTTCTTTGACCATGGGCCAAAGTCCTTCTAGGCCTTTTTTTAACAAGCTCAACCTTATGCAAGGTATGCTTCCTACAATATGGGCAATACGTTCTTAACGTCTTTGGAAATTTCATTTTCTATTCTCTACTTTTCAACTTTAAATTCTTCTACTATGCCTTTAGAAACTAGTATTTTCCTATTTTCATCTGGCAGTTTTGCAATGTCACCTTTTTTAAAAGGACCATAGGTTTGGCCATCTATCCCAACAAAAGCCGGAAAATCCTGCTTGAATACAACCAATATAGCTATCTCCTTTTTAGTTTCTGCCTCTAAACTAGCTTTTATCCCCTCTAAAATATTCCTCCTTCCCTTTAAAATCTCTAAAAGCTTCTGGAAGAATTGTTTTTCTTCAGCAGTTAAATTAGAAGGCTGGACACCAGCCCTTGCAGCCATTATTGCAAAGTTGACAATTTTCCTCTCCCTGAGGTTAAATATGTTTTCAACAATTCTCTCTATATTCCTAAGCTCAATTTCATCCTTCTTTTCCTTTAAAACTTTCTTTTTCCCCTCTATGTACATTTTAACAGACTCGTAGAAATCGTCTGGAATTTTAGCAAGATTTTGGCTATTCTTTTCTTCGTTCAAAATCTTCCTCAAATACTCAAAGCTTATCACTTCCATATTTTACTTTGTTTTCTTCTTTTTTCTTTTCAATATTGCGAATGGGTAGTTAATAGGGTTTTTTATTCCCAGCTTTAAGCATTCTTGGCAAAGTTCTTTTAAACCCATGTCCTCATAAAAATTCTTGCTATCGCAATTCGGAGGCAATAAATTTCTATCCTGCCTAAAATGCCATCTTAGCTGAGTTCTCAAATAATTTATTCTCAAGGGCGGTTTATTTTTTTCGTTCCACTCATAAATCTTCTTCTCTATTTCTTCTAAACTCCAATTCATGTTTCTCAAGAAGGTTATTAAAATGAATATTGCCCTTTTCCTTCCATCACTCAATCCTTCTAGAATCTTTTTTATACATGGTGGAAAAAACTCCTCAGGGATTTTACCACCCCTGCTTACAGATTTTTTTTGAACTTTTACTTCTATCGGCTTTTCTTCTTTATGATTTTTGTCATACCAATCCAAAGCTTCTATTATTAAAGCTGTTGCGTCTTCTCTTGAATAAACCTTTATAAAGCTTTCCTCCACTTTTGCTTTTTTGATTTCCGCTTGCTCCTTTTCAAAGGAATCAATTTCTTCTATCCTTAAAGGCAAGCTAACTAGCATTGTGTTTTCATTCAAGCTATAAGGCATTCTAAAAAGATGCCTTGAGCCAAAAACATCAACGGTCAAAACTTTAAATGGGTCTAGCTCATTATCTACAACAATTTCCTTTAATGGCTTTCCAACCCTTTGGGAAATGTTGTTAACATTATCTAAAGCTAAAATAGATTCCTTTAGACTATCTTTAACATACCACTTAAGATACTCAACAATCTTTTGATAAAGCTCTGGATACAAATTTTTTGTCGGAATTCCGTTTACTTTGGAAGGAAAAGATTCAAAAGGAACGATTAAGTGAAAGGATTTGCCACCAGTATACTTTACTCCAATATTTCTTACTCCATGGTCTTGAAGCGCCTCGATAAACTTTTTAGCAGCTACCTTTGCAATTTCAAAATCCTTAACGTCCAAATCAATAAGCAAATCCCAACCAATTCTCAACTCATCCAGTTCTTCCCTTTTCATTCCAACGTCTAATTTCATCGGATTTTCCCATCTTTCTACGGACGAATGAAATGCTACTGTACCTTCTGCGACAGCTTGTAATATATCTCCATCATAATTCAAACAGTCAGGTCTTCTTCCATAGCTTCCATCAGAAAAAACAGAAACTACCTCTCTATTCTTGGCAAACTCCAGTATAGCTTTTCTAACTTTTTCTCTAGAATACCAATTCCATACTTGTACAAAATCTACCATGATATACCTTGGAGCTTTTCAAGCTCCAATTAATAGTTCTTTAAAAAGTTTAATAGCTTTGAGTTCTAAATTTTGGAATGAGAGTCATAAGCGTTTTGTCTGGTAAAGGCGGAGTTGGAAAAACAACAATAACAGCAAATCTTTCTGCAGCGCTAGCTAAACTTGGCTATGATGTGGTTGCACTGGATGCAAACTTGACAACTCCAAATCTTGGCATTCATTTTGGAATCCATCTTGCAGATATTACGCTGCATGACATACTAAAAAATGTCGAAAAGCTTAGGGATGGAATTTATATTTATCCTGGGGGAGCAAAAGTAATTCCAGGTAGTTTAAGCGTCGAAGATATAATAAATGTTGATGCATCCAATCTTTCAAAAGTAATTGCAAATTTGAATTCAGATTTTGTTCTTATAGATTCTGCGGCAGGCCTGGGAAGAGAAGCTTTAGCATCTTTGAGTAATTGTGATGAAGTGCTTATTGTAACAAATCCAGACTTGCCGTCTGTTGCTGATGCACTAAGAGCTATAAAGGTTGCAGAAAGAGTTGGTAAGAAGATTACAGGCGTTGTTTTAAATAGAGTTGGTAGGTCAAGAAATGAGTTGAAAAAGGTTGATGTGGAAAGCGTATTGAGCTATCCGGTTATTGCACAAATTCCAGAGGATAAACTAGTTCAAAGGTCCATTGATGAGAGAAAACCTTTAATATATTCTTATCCAAATTCAAAAGCTGCGATAGAGATACAGAATTTGGCTTTCAAGCTAATCGGAAGTAACTATAGAATTTCTCGAAACCTTTTAGACAGATTTTTCTCTTGGATTAGATTTTAGACATTAATTTCGAGAGCAGCAACAGGAATATAAACTTTGAAGTTTTCTAGAACAGTAGGATTTATCTCCCCAAAGAAACCAATTTCTTCTCCAGCGCTATATATTTTAACAAATCTTCCCTCTATAAAGCTAGGATGGGAGCTCTCTTCAAACATAACCTCTATTCTTCTTCTTTTAGCGATTTCTAACACAATTCTTTTCATTTCAGCAAAAAAAGAGCCGTTGGCAGCTATTGCTGCACAAACCTTTCTAATTTCTTTTGCTCCATTCTCCTCCTTTTCGTCAGGCAAAACAACATCTCCAATCTCAAATATTTTTTGCGGATAAGGCTCTTTAGTATTTTTAGAAAGAAACTCCATTAAGCTCGGCAAGAGCCAAGTCCTCATTTGGGTGTATAATTCTGAGACAGGATTCTTTATTTTAATAGCTTTCCCATCTACCAGCATTTTTTTAAACTGAATTTCTTCGTTTGTCAAAATTGGCCTAACTATCTCTTGAAAACCAAAGCCTATTAATAATTCTCTGATCTCATCAGAAACTTTTTCTATTTCCAATATTTCTCCCTTCGTAAAAACGTTTGGTAACTCTGGTACAAAGTTATTATAGCCAAACGATATTGCTAGATCCTCTATAACATCCAAATCTGAGAACACATCAAATCTATAAGGAGGAGCTATAGCTATTATTTTATCCCTTTCCAAAACCACTTTATAACCCATTCTTTTGAGCAATTTTTTAATTTCTTCGTTGTCGAATTTTTCTCCCAGAAATCTTTCAATTTTACTCTTCTCAATTTCTATTGGTGTTTCAACCCATTCCGGAGTTATACTTTCTCTTTTTCCAACTATCCTAACGCTTTCTATTCTGCATCCCATCTCCCCAAACATTAAAATCAAAATGTTCATTACCTGTTTTACAGAATTTTTATCAGTTCCAGTAACATCTATGAAAATATTCTTAGTATTTTCAGTTATCTTTGTCCTTTCAGAATTCAAAATTGGTGGAAAACTAAATATTCCCATATCATCAACAAAAACAGGCCACTTGTTTGCATTCAAAATGAGCTCTCCGTACTTTCTTCCCTTTTCCGTTTTTGATAAAACTTCTATTAAGCTCATCTCCTCGCTTTCACCAAGCGGAACGAATTTTTCATTCCTCGAAATACCTTTGTAAAAAATATTTCCACGTATTTTATCGAAGTCATGCAAGCCTATTGCCGCCTTCTTCCTCTTCCTTCCAATAGTTTCGCATAAAATTTCTTGAACGTTCATAAGCTTTTTTATAGACTCTTCATCTAACTCCAAGTTTCTTACAATTGCACAGCTTATATATGGCCTAATAGGAACATCTTCTTGCCTCACAACAACTCTTGAATCAAATATTTTTATTTCCGAAGAATTTAGGCCAATAAATTCTCTCAAAGCTCGAGCAAAACCCTCTACTACAAACATATCGCTTCTATCTGCAGTTAACTCAACCTTTATCTCATCTTCTGTAATTTCTTCCACGTTTGATTTCAAATTGTTTATTAATTCTTCTAGCTCTCTATCCTTCAAGTCTTTTCCTATCAACTTGATCAGCTCTTTTTTATTGAAAGTTAGAGTAGGCATGCTAAATCTCCCTCAACCACCTCAAATCATCAGAATAAAGATATCTTATATCCTCTATTCCAAGCTTTAACATCGCAAGCCTACCAATTCCCAAACCCCAAGCTAAAACAGGCACATTAACTCCTAAAGGCTTGCAGACTTCTTCTCTAAAAATACCAGCACCACCAGCTTCTACCCATCCCAATTTTTCCATTTTCACATACATTTCAACGCTAGGTTCTGTAAACGGAAAATATGAAGGCTTAAACTTGACCTCCTCGCTCCCAAAAATCTTCGCTATTTCCTTAAGATAACCGAGCAAATGCTTAAAATTCAAGTTTTCGTCAACAACAATCCCTTCGCACTGTTCAAATTCTATGAAATGTTTAGCATCTATGACATCCGGCCTAAAAACTCTGTCTATTGTAAAGATTTTGGCTGGTAGTTTTTTAATTTTCGGCAAAACTCTTGCAGAAACGGCTGTGCATTGACTTCTTAAAATTAGCTTTTTTGCCAAATCCTCATCCCAATATCCCCATCTTTTTTCATGAATTTTTTTGACATTTTGCCATATTTCCTTTTCCTTAACTTTTCCTTCCCCATCAATAAAGAATATATCATGTATTTCTCTTGCTGGATGGTCGCTTGGCATGAATAAAGCATCACAATTCCAAAAGTTTATTTCCACAAGAGGTCCCTTAACTTCTTTAAAGCCTAGGCCAACCAAAAATTCCTTTACCTCTTTTATTACTTTAACATAAGGGTGAATTTTTCCGGGAAACATCTCTGCTGGAGGAACTTCAGCGCTGTACCTTCTTAATTTAACTTCCCTCCAATATCCGCTTTTTATCAACTCGCTACTCAATACACTTATCTCCTTTCCTTTCAGTTCTTCTAAATGTGCATAAGATGTTTTTTCTATGAGCTTTCTCTGTAAAAGAGTTTTAATCATACCTTCATCCACTTCACTAGCTCTATTTTCTTTAATTTTTCTTAGCGCTTCCTCTTCAGGGAATTCTGTAGGTTTTTTTACTAAAACAATCTCATTAAACTTCAGCTCTACCCAGCCTTTTTTCTTCGCCCAAAGGAGCGCAATATCAAAATTCTCTATTTCTTTTTCTAACTCACTAATAGGGGCTTTTCCAACTTTTTCCAAGTATATTACCAAGTTTTTTTCCGGAAACCCCTTAACTAAATACTTCTCTCCTTCCTCTGTTAGTACGTACTGCATAAAATAGAATTTCAGCGTATAAAATAAAAAATTGCTACCTAATGGGCTTGTAGATTTTCCATCCAATATCTTTTCCAGTTAAAAGATATGCTAAATAAATACCCAGGTATTTGGCCGCTCCCTTAGCCTTTCCCCACTTTTCAATTCTCCTTGGAGAAGTTAAAACAAACGTCGATTCAACTATTTTTATTTCTCCAAATTTTGCTACCCTTTCCGAAAAATCGTAATCTTCTATTATTCTTAATTTTTCATTGAATCCGTTGACTGCATTAAAAATGCTCTTCTTGGTTGCCATGAACATTCCAGCCACTTGGGGCTTCCCAACTTTTATTGAGTTTTTAGAAAACTGATTGTAGAACCAGTATAAAAAATAGATGGATGGAGAATAAGAGGAAGGAGCAACCGGACAAGAAACTAATGCAACATTCTTCTTTTTTATCTCTTTATAGACTTCTTCCAAAGTATTCGGTAAGAGAAGAGTATCAGCATCTAGAAATACTAGAATTTCCCCCTCAGCATACTTCGCTCCTAAATTTCTCCCAACGGCTATTCCTTTCTTATTACAAATGACAATTTTGTTTGCATACTTCTTCGCAATTTTAACAGTGTTATCTTTGCTTTTCCCATCGCTAACTATTATTTCATAAGGCAATTGTATGGTTTGTGCCTTGATTGATAGCAAAGTTTTTTCTATGTATTTTTCTTCGTTTAAAGTCGGTATTATAACTGAAATTTTTGGATTTTTAATGGGGTTAACTAGAATTACTTTTTCCACCATACTTTCTTTATTTTAAAGGGATTAAAAATCATTCAAATACTTTTTCCCACATCTCTCTTGCTAGTTTTCCATCATACTTGAAATCTTTAACCTTCTCCTTTGCTTCCTCTCTCCTTTTTTGATGTTCTTCTAAAAACCTAGAAAGCTTTTCTATTAGTATCTCCTTAAGTTCTCCCGTTAATAACTTCCCGCTTCTATAGTCTTCCTCTATTTTTTTCAGCTTGTTGTCATCCTCTTCAAAAAGAATTTTAAGCCATTGAAAGCTAACGTCAATATCAGGATTACCACCAAATTTTCTATGAAGTTCAATAGTTGGCTGTCCACCAGAAAACGCATATTTATATACTTTCTCCCTTACAGTCTTTTCATCATCAGTCAAGTAAATAGATGTTTCTGGTTTGCTTGCGGACATTTTTCCTTCTATTCCTGTTAGTGGTGGTAGGAATTTTGAGTGGATTTGGGCAGCCTTCCTTTTACCAAGCGCTTCAGCTATATCCCTTTGCAACCTCCAGAAGGGATCTTGATCAACAGCTGCTGGTATTAAGCAAATTCTATCTTCGAAGAAAGTAGGAACTATTTCCAGTGTAGGGAAAAATATTAAGCCGATGTTTGTTTCGTTAGTAAAGCCAAAAACAGCCCTTGCCGTTGAAAAATTTATTTTTTTCGCGATTTTTATTGCAAGAGGGTATACATTCCTTATATATTCTGTATCTTGAAAAATGAAAGTTCTATCTTCATCAAAACCAACAGCAATTATATCCAAAGTATTCTCATAAGACCATTTTTTCACATCTTCCAAACTCAATCCTCTCTTTGGCTCCAAAAATTTTTCATCGTCGGTCAATTCAATATAAACGTTAACCTTAAACTTTTCCTGAAGCCATTTGGTGAATAAGAAGGGAATCAAATGACCAATATGCATGGGTCCACTAGGCCCCCTACCAGTATAAAGATAAAATCCATTAGTTTTGGCCTCATTTAAAACAATATCTAAATCCCTATGCGCAAAGAAGTATTTTCTTCTTAATAAAACATGCAACTCGCCAGTAAAACTTCTAATTTTTTCAATAATTTCATCATTAATTTCTTTAAGTCCAAACTCTCTAACAATTCTCTCATAATCAACTCTTCCTTCAACTTCCCAAGGAGTAATTTTATGGTCCCCTATCATAATAACTAATTTCTCCTCGATTTTATTTCTTTGAAAACATTTAAAAGCAACAAGCTAAAGAAAAATTTATGCCCGTATTTAAGCTAGTGTTGAGCGACCCAGAAAGTAGAAAGGCGTATCAGTTAGAGGTTGATCAAAACAGGGCAGCTTTTCTTATCGGAAAAAGAATAGGGGATGAAGTAGACCTTTCACCAATAGGTTTAATTGGGTATGTTGTTAAAATAACTGGTGGAACGGATAAAGATGGGTTTCCGATGCATCCAAATGTTGAGGGAACCGTAAAGAAGAAAGTCCTACTTTCTGGACCGCCTTGCTTCTATCCAGAAAGAAAGGGCCAAAGAAAGAAAAAGACTGTTAGAGGAAACGTAATTTCTCCAGATATCGTTCAAGTTAACTGCAAAATTGTTAAAAAAGGTGAAAAGCCTCTAGAGGAGCTTGTTCCTAAAAAAGAGAAGAAAGAAGAAGAGAAGAAATGATTTTTAAGATTTGTTGTTAATAATTTTATGCCATTTCTACTAAAAGAAATATGGGAATGTCCATTTTGCGAAGCAGAAAGTATAGAGGTACTTATTAGGCCTTCTACTTACGTTGCCAAGAGAAGTGCAGTTAGAGGGGGAAGAAAGACGAGCTACCATAAAGTTAGCCAGGAGGTTGTGGTTTTGAGTGAAGCATGCTCAAATTGTGGGAAGAAAAAGGAAGAAATAGAGAAAAAGTGGAGGGAAATGGGAATTATATAGGTAGGATTATGTTTGGAAATTTTATTAGCAGCTTGTACGAACAAAAAGTTGGGAGTCAAGATTTAGAAAGAGTGAAGGAGCTAGTTTCAGGTTTCTACAGAATTCCAAAGATGGTTTTGGATAAGGTTAAAGTAAAGTTTTCTAGCCTACCAACAATATATCTTTACATAGCGAAGAGGGTGGGAGATTATTTAAAAGTGCTTTATTTACCAATAGGAAAAATTCTTGGTCTTTACGATCCACTAAAAAAAGAAATTTACGTTGAGAAAAACATCCCATACTCTCAAAAAATTAAGACGCTTTTACACGAATACGTACATGCAGCCCAAGACTATCTAGGCAGACTTTCAAACAAAAGCAGAAATCATATTGAAAGCGAAGCTAGATTGGTTTCTGAATATCTTTTTAAAATTTATAGCCAAGCTTCTCAAAGATATCCTTCATCTTTAGGCTGTCTAGCTCTAATTTAGGGGACTCTGAAATTATAGTAATCGTAATTTTTCTTTTTAAAATTTCTTTTGCTAGAGGCTCAAATGAGGGATGCGAATTCATTGGTACATGAACGTCAACGAATTTCTTGCTATTAAGGTTATATTTAACGTTGGAAAAATGTGAATGAATATGCTTAAAACCTTTTAATTTATCCAAAACTTTAGAATAATCAATTTTTCCATTTTCTCTGCAATATAAGTGAGCAAAATCAACACAAATCGTTAAAAGTTTAGATTTTATTTCTTTCATAAGATTCAAAAGCTCATCCAAGTCTGCGAATTGCTTTTCCTTTGCCATAGTCTCATAAGCGAGCTTAGTGTTCTTTACTCTCATTTTCTCCATTTCTTCAATAATCCTCAAAGTAATTTCCTTCATTTTATTAAAGGCTTCTTCTTTGCTTAACTTTCCATAGTAGGCTGCGTGAACTACAACGAATTTTGCTCCCATCCTTTCAGCTCTATCAACGCTTTCTAAAATCCTTTTTAAAGAAGCCTCAACTTTATCTCTGTCTTCAGAAAGTAAATTTATGAAGTATGGTGCATGAACGCTCAATTCTATTCCATAATTTCTAGCTTGTCTTCCAATTTCTTCAGCAGCTTTTGGTGACAAGTATATACTTCTCACAAACTCAATTTCTTGCGCATTTAAGTTAAGTTCTTTAAGCCTCTCAAAGGACCCAAAAGTCGAGCTTTGCTTTGCCGTTAAGCAATTCCCTCCAGGACCAAGGTATATTTTCATAATTTTCTTTACCTCTCAGGAATAAAAGCATTTAAGCTTTTCTGTTCATTTAATAGTTATGAAGGATTGGAAGAATATTTTGGATGAAAAAACGAGAGAAGAATTGAAAGAACTGATAGAAAGGGCAGCAAAACATAGATGTGCATATTCGCAAGCAGATGACGTTAGAATAGCCCAGCTTTGGGTTGCATTAGCGGAAATATCCAAAGACCTTAAAGAGATAAAAGAGAAGCTAGGTAAAGTTGAAGAGCCTTTCAGAGTAATAGTTGAGATTGGTGAAGAAGAAAAGAGGAAAGCAATTCAAAGAATTGTAGAAGAAATAATAAAGCCTGCTGATAAAGAAACTCAAGAAGTTACAAGGAAGTTGGTCGACACATTAATGAAGTTTTAG
>Ga0209821_100172_pt1 | contig 10842 bp, 15 predicted proteins | sample SSWtaG_3_FD_184118 | JGI IMG/M metagenome (GOLD analysis project Ga0209821, IMG submission 184118) | Hot spring microbial communities from Sandy's Spring West, USA to study Microbial Dark Matter (Phase II) - SSWTFFsm_matched (SPAdes)... | ecosystem: Environmental > Aquatic > Thermal springs > Hot... | reverse complement strand
TCACCCATCTTGTCATTTTATAAAAATACAAAATGCTCGTAAAAAGCTCAAAATCAAAAAATCGAATAAAATAAAGGAGTCGAATAAAGTGACAAGTTTGAAAAAATTTCGTCACACCTAAATTTCAGTAAAAATATATTTTTAAACTTATTTTAGTGACTAGTCACCAAATCAAAAGTTCAACCTTCCTCTACACTTAATTTAAATAAAGCTTATATACTGCTCACATGTATTCTTATACATGAGAACCATGTTTAGAACGTTGGTTGAAATACCAATTGATATGTATAAGAAGGTGGTTTTGTTAGTTGCAAGCGGAGAGTTTGCCAATACAAGAGAAGTTATTATCAAAAGTGTGGAAGAGACTTTGAATAAATACGACGATAAATTTTTCAATGACCTCGCAGAAAAATACAAGCCAATTTTAGAGAGAATTGATCAAGCAAAGAGCATTGTTGTGCGAAAAGGATTGCGAAGGTGGAAGATAGAGTGAAAAATGACAAGAAAAATCAAATATCTTATTGATTGGGATAGAAAAATCACTGAGCTTGCCAGAAAACACATAAAACTACTTAGCAAGTGCCAGAGATGTGGTTACTGCTGTCAGAATACAAGAATTCTTGTTACGATTCCAGAGATGATCAGAATTTTACAATATCTTGGCGTTAATTTCGATAGAGTATTCTTCATTGAGCCCGAGTATTACAGTGTAACGATAAGAACTCGTACAATCGGGAAAATGAGTCACTGCATGTTTTGGGATGGAGAGAAATGCACTATTTATGTTGTGCGACCTTTTCAATGCTTCACTTATCCTGTTATTTTTCATGTGGGCTACAAAGACTTGGCAACGTTTGAAGAGATTGACTTTGGTTTTGCTTATTTCAAATGCCAGGGTAGGAACAAACATAAGCTCAGAGCAAAAATTGATTGGTTAACTCTCGAACTACTAGCATATGAGCGTTTCCATTTTTTGGTAAGCAACTATAAACTACAAAGCAAGCTGGTCAATAGAGATACACTGAAAACGGTGGTTGAGCTCAATGCTGGACGGTAACAAGTATTTTGAAACGATCAGAACTCTTATTAAACAAACTTTTATTAAATCTATCAACAAAGTAAATCAATCAGATAACAAGACAATTTACATAACAGATTTAGTTGGATGTATAAGGCGAAGTTACTACATAAAGAAATATGGTTTTCCTGTAGACGAATCCACTGCTCTTTGGCTTCTTCTCGGTACAATGTTTCATGATTTAATTATTCCAGTTATTGCTGAAGCTCTCAACGGGCAAAAAGAAGTTCCAACAATGTATAGTTACGAAGGGGTAGATATTCGTGGTAGGGTTGATATACTACTCGACGACGCAGTAATTGAGTTGAAAACCTGCACAAAGCTTCCAATGAAGCCAAAGCTGTCTCATGTTGAACAAGTCAATGCTTACATGCATTTTTTCAACAAACCGAAAGGCGTGTTGGTATATGTGTCTAAAATTCAAGCTGATGTGGCTGTTTTCGAATGTAATAAGAATCCACATATGTTTCAACAAACTCTTGAGAAAGCGAAGATTTTGAAAGAAGCAATTGAAAATAATACTCCTCCTGAAGTGAATCTTCCGCTATCTGTCAGAAGACAGTTCTGTGCGTCATGCCAGTTTTTTGATAAATGCTCTCTTGACTATATTTCAAATATGATTGATTTGGATTTGATCTAAACCATTTAGATTAAAACCATAAGACTTATATAGCAGTTACTGTGAATTTTTTAACATGAGCATATGGGATAGAAAATCGGATAAAACGGTTTTTGAAGTATATGAGTTTATTCCAGGAAGCCACGAAGACTATCTGTTCATGAGAACTGCTACACTGCTATCAGGGTATATGATTGAATCATCAAAATTAAAAATACTCGCGTTTGGTTTTCTTAGGGTACTTGATTACATGGTACCGCTAAAACTTTCATCGAACTTTGCAAAATCAACTGAGAATCTGATGGATAGAACAATAAAAGCGGCTAAGGTTATATATGGGGATGATGCTTCACATTCACTGTGGTTAGATGTAAATGTGATGTCTTTGTCTCTCAATCATCTTCTAAAACTACTTGAGCAACTAATCTATGATTTTAAAGATGATTCTGATGTGTTTTTGGTCATAGAGTACACATACAACATATTGAGAAGCATAATAGATGGCATGCAATTCTTTATATGTGGTTTTGATATTGAGAAAATAAAACAAGTCCATAGCGAAGACGAAAAGAAGATCAATGAATTCAAGGAAGCAATTATAAACAATGTATGGAAGTTGGATAACTTTGATACAAAAGAAAAAAGACTTTCACTGCTCGTAGTTATGCTTGGTTTTATCACCAATCTCGTCGATGTAATGACTGTTTCTTTAAACATATCAATTGAAGAGGAACTTAGAAAACGCGGTGGTATTCCTATGGGCGAAGCGCCAGGTGATTGATAATGCCAACTACAACCAATTATCGTCGTGGATATGTTTTTGAGGAAAACATCATGAAAAAGCTTGAGAAAGAGGGATACTACACAATTCGAAGTGCGGGTAGTCACAAACTCTGTGATGTAGTTGCTTTTCCAAAAACAACAATGCCAGATCAGAGACCGTTGTGCATACAATGTAAGAAGACTTCGAAGCCCAATAAGTTACCAAGAATAAGCAAAAAAGAAGTTGAAGTATTGAAGCGTTTTGAAAAAGAATATAACGTAAAAGTGATGCTTGCAGTGAGATATAGGCTCAAGGGGCGATGGTATACAAAAATACTAACGATTGAAGAGTTTTTCAAGTTGAAGGAAGAAGTAAAAAAATTATCTAAAGGACATATCTAATATTTTTTAGGCATTATTTTAGGCATTATTACGTAATTGAATTGGAAAAGCTTATATACTTTTAGTGATATAACTACTATATAGAGGTGGTATGTAATGGTCTGGAAGAATGTTGCGGTTAAGGAGGATGTGAAGAAAATTATCGATGAAATATCGAAAAAGCGGGGTATTAAACGATATCAGGTTGTGGAACTTGCGATAAGGCAATTTGCGAGAGAGCAAAAGTATCGCAGAGATGAAAAAGAATATCATTGTGGTTATGATATTGATAGAGAGCTCTGGTATGCTTTCAAGCTTGTGAACTCAATTGCTCAGTTAAAGCATGCGATTGAACTGAAGCTGGATGACGCGTCCGTAAAAAGATATGTATCAAAGACGTTTGAAACTATATCACAGATTGAGAACAGACTTGGTGTAGACTTAAGTAATGTGAAGACAGCGATAAACAAATTCCTAGACACTCCAAACGGAAAGATGAGTGCCAATCTAAACGATGAAACGAAGATGGCGATGGCGAGAATAATATTCAGCTAAAGGTGGTGGCGATGGATCTGATTGTGCTCGAAGCGATGCTAAAGTCGTTTGCAATGATATTAATGCTTATGGCAATTGTACCTATCATACTTTTTGCTCCAGCTGTTTTTTTCGGTGTCTTGCTAGTGGGTATTGCGAAGTTCGTGAGTTTCATCGCAAAGCGAGTCAGAAGATCAAAAAATTAGGAGGTAGAGGAGTATGACCAACAAGCAACTTGAATTTGTAAAAAAATATCTCGAAAACGCTTTAATCTTAATGGATGATATCAAGAAACCTGTGAACGCATCAGATAGAGTTATGTTGAGGCAAATAAAAGATTACGCTGTGAGCATACTTAACGAAATTAATAAACTTCTTTAATCTTCATTTTTTCAGAAGTACACTTTTATAATCAATACCAATGGGTAGCTTCTATCCTGAATTTCACTTTCAATTCGATAGTCTTTTAGATAACCATGTATGTATTTTTTCGCCCTGTGCAGAATACCTAATGCATAATGTTTCCGTGCTTCAGCGTCAAGCACGCCATATGCAAGCTCATTTGCAATTTCAAAAAGTTCTTTTTCAGGAAAACCTTTGAATTTCTGCTTTAACAATAAAACGACCTTGTCTATAACTGTTGTCTTCTGTACTTCCTCTTCTTCTTTTTCATTCTCTTCTTTATCTAAAAATTCAATTATTTTTTCGTTTATTTTTTCAGTTTTTTCATTCACCATATATTACCTACCTTTTACTTCTGCTATATATACCTATCTATTACTCACTGATACTATTCCATGTAACGTTAAAAATAATTTGACCGAAAAATTTATTTGACTGTAAGTATCACACTAATATTGAATAAAAAAAACAAATGGAGGTGAAAAGTAGATGCCGTATAGGGATTTTACGGATAGGGTTGAAAATTACGAGCTAGCTGTAATACCCGACGTAGTCAAAGCGAAATTCGAAGCCAGAAAGTCGAAGATGGTTCAGCTGCAACAGAGGGGACAGGCAGTCCTGACTGATATTGAAAAGAAGGTCAGAAACATTCTCGATGAGAAGGGTGTGGCTGGAGTTACAAGAGTTCCATATCTAAACCTTGCGAGAGCTTTGCTTAGAGCGAGTGGTAGCAATAGCGGATTAGCTTTGCAGAAGGTTGCAAGTGCTTGGAAGCAGAAGGCAATCGCTGAAGGTCTGGATAGCGAAATTGTGGATGCAGTGATTGAAGCAGTTATCGGAGCAGAGGCTTACACTGGTGGTCAAGGGTAACGGCTCAGCACGTAGTTTGTTCTAATCTTTCAAAGTTTTCCTATTTTATTTTTTTAAAATATGGTTTTTAATCACCAAAAAAAATTTATCCACCACACTATTTATCTTAAAACATGAATAACGACACTGTGTTGATATGTCCTTTACAATCGGATTCAATGCTGAATCAAGCGAATCTATTCAAGAAGCTTGCTGAAGAGTCTGGTTATAATGCAGTATTAACTCGAAACATATCTCCTGATGATTTAAACTCCGAAGATGTTATTGCCGGGATTTGGTTCCAGCTAGCAACAATAAACTTCATTGGCAACGCTGTAGTTGCTTACATTCTCAGTAAAAAACCAAAAGCATTGTACGTAACATGTGAAGGCATTTTAGAGCCAGGAAATATCATACACTCAAACATAACAAAATGCCAGTTTATTGCAGTGAGCAAATTTGTCAGAGATTGTTTAGTTGAGTCGAGGTTGAAAGTGAAAAAAGTAGTACATCATGCCATAGACTGGAAGCTTTGTGGCGAAGTCAAAAACAAGAATAAATACCATAGAAGCGTTGTAGAGAATTATGCAAAAGATAGAGTAAAGTTCATAGTAGTTGCAAGACATGATCCAAGAAAAAACTTAGAGGGTCTTGCTGAAGCTGTTAAAATACTAAACAGTAAGGGCTATGAGAAAGATTACGTAGTTTTTCTGATAACAGATGAACGAGCAAAAACACTGTTTGAAGGTATAAACAACGTTGTGTTTCTGAAAAATTTTGGTGGCTCTATACATGAGCTGGTACTGAGTTATATAGCAAGCTGTGATTTTCTAATTCATCCTTCGTTTTGCGAAGGTTTTGGACTGCCTGTTCTGGAAGCAAATGCCGTTGGAATACCGGCAATACATTGTGATTTTCCGCCTTTAAACGAGTTCAGCTCGCAAGACTTCAATTTTGTATTCAACTATATAGATGTGCAGCGTGTACCAGCAAACATCTTCATGAAATGGTTATTCCATTTGTTTACCCCTGATATGCTTGCTGAAGTGATTGCTTATGCAATAGACGTATACAAGAATAAAAAAGATGAATATCAAGACTACTGTGCCAAAGCGCGAGAATGGACTAAGAATTGGGATTACAGAAAAAATTATGCTGAACTGATGCATGAGCTAAAGCTCAGAGTGCCTTTCAATGTCCGAGAAGCGATAAAACTGAACGAAAGCGAAATTATAGAATTGAAGTGAAGTGTTATGCCCCGTGTCGATCCGATAGCGAAAATAAGAGATAGAAAAGAAGACTATATAGAGCACATAACCGATTTGGATTGGCTTAGTCTAAACATGCTTCGTTGGGAGTTCTTTTTACCAAAAATTGATCTTTCGATAAACTTTAATCTTGAATTCAACTTCTTTCTCGACTTTTATCTAAATCTTGATTTACATTTTCCATTCGAAGAATTCGATTTCAACATGCCAGAATTCTTGTTTAACTGGGAAAAGATAAATAAAGCGTATTATGGGAAAACAAAATATGATGAAAGTGTATATGACCCACCAGAGATACTCTACAAGGATCTTGCCAGGTTTTTATGGGATATGCGCTATAAAACGACTGAGAGCAGTACTCCCAATTACAAAAATGCTGGCAACGCACTGCTGAACTATATCGAGTCTAACAAAGAACTTCTCATAAAGAAAGGCGTCAGTCAGTTCTATATTAATGCGATGATCGACACACTATTGAAAGTCGAGGGAAAGGTGTTGAATTGTTCTTATGTCGGATTTGCATTTGTTAATTTATCCAAAGTAATGCGGACAGTTGTTAGACATGGGCGCAAGCTCGCTGTGTGTAGTAAGAGGTCTGCAGACGACTATACGACTGAGACGGAGTTTTACACAATGTATCCATATGAGTCTACAGTAAACTACTCGAGAGTAAACTATTCGAGAGTAACACCTACTGGAGAACAATTTAAACAAACACACATCAAACAACTTGCAAAAGACTTTGAAAAGAGAGTAAAGGAGTTCAAAATGCGCTCTACAAAGACTCCTATCGTAGCTGGTTTGAATGTAGGAGTCAGACCAGAGGTTAGAGAAATCACTAGCCAGATCACACCGCCCACTCACACAATATATCAGAGAGTATTTTTTATGCAGAAAAGACATGAACTTGAGTGGGAAGGAGGCAAGCATCAGGCAAGACTGCAACATGTTATTGAGAGAGTTAAGCCTATCTTGGACCGCTGTGGTGTCACAGGAAACTTACGAGCAGCATATGTGGCGTTTGCTAAGGAGTATGTTTACATGCATTACAAATCAAGCAGAAAATACAAGCAGTGGAAGCGATTGCTCACTGAAGACGATCTAATTCAAAAATACAAGAGAATGGGGTTAGATGAAAGAATACTCAGACAGATAATAAATACTGTGAACACATTAAAGAGTGTTGCTGATTTAGAAACTACGTTAGTGGTGTGAAAAAATATTTATAGCAGAACTATATACTATTAAACATGGCTGTTGAGGAGTTGCAAACAAAAGATGTGAGTGAAATAGCTAAAGATGCTGTTTTGGATATAGATCCAAAGATAGCTGAGGAGTTGAGAAACATTCAAGCAGAACTTTTGAACTACTCAACTAAACTAGTTTTCGAAGTAGCGACATGTGAGTGTGAGCATAAAGAGCATTGCGGTGTTTTCAATATGGCTAGAGAGGTAGCGAAGGTGATGAAAGAGTTACAGGACAAAGCGATGATAACGATTCGTTCGGGGGATAGAACTAAGGGAAGAAAGAGATGAGTGATGTATGATCCGAGAGGGGTATAAAATCGAAGAGAAGGGATACAGCTTAAAAGTAACCAAAGTCAAGCCAGTTATCGATGTTGGTGGAGTGAAGATCTATGAAGTTCATTATATTTTTTTGAAAGGGTTGCAGGAGCTTTCACAGGCTTTTGTGTATATAAGTGAACACGAGAATGCTCACAACAAATTGAAAAGCATATTGAATAATTATGTGAGGGTTTTGGCAAATATTGATAAATCACTAACTCAAACTTAATACTTTTCTTTGTAGAGAAACATTTATTTTACAGAACATATTTTTAATTAATGCTCGAAGCAAATAGTGGTGAAAAGATAGAATTCAACGTGTATTATATAAAAGAGCATAAGGAACAGGAGGTAACTAGACCAGATGGTAGTAAATCTGTTATTCATTCTGTAGATGCTAAAGTTGTTGTAAATCCAACACAAGAAGAACTCTCGAAACAAAATATTGAAGTTGTATCGAAAAGGACAATAATTTTAGAAATACTTGAAGTGAATAAAGTCGGAGCAAAGCTTGCAATGACGGCTTATCTGGTTGGCTGTCGAATCATTGATGGGAATTTTGTTTCTCCTGTGTTCCACATCTTTGTTAGAAATACAGAAGAACTCAAGCGCAAAGTAATGGCTGAAGTGCAGTTTTATCTAAGAACGAAGCATTTAATCACTTCAAGAGGTGGTAGCTGATGTCGTCCGAAGCAGTTGAAGTTTTCAAACCAGATATAGACTTGTTGGTAAGCGTATTCGGTAAAGTTGTCCCAGCTCAAGAATTAACACTTGATTTAGTCATAGCGGATGAGTTTCTACTTGAGTATGGCGGTTATACTGATCCGCTCGGACAGCTTGCGAGCGTAATAATGGGTTTTATTGAAGATGTTGCCACTTACATAGTAAACTCAGTTAAAACAACACTGTCAGGTATAAGCAGTTCGATACTCAATGCAATATCTAATGCAACAAATTCTATTATAAGTTCTTTGAGATCTGTGCTGGATTCAATGTATAGCTGGTTAAGAAGCACTTTAAGCACAATATCGAGCAATCTTTCATCGATTTTAACAGTATTGCAGAGTGGAATAAGCAGTCTGTCATATGCGATATCCAGTGCAGTATCGAGCATTCAAAACGCTTTAACAAGTATAACAAAACTCATTCAAGGTATAACAACTGCAGTTCAAAGTAGTTTATCAGCAGTAGTAAGCACTGTACAAAATATCTCAAACACATTGCAGAGCGCATTACAGAGTGTTGTAAACACAATATCGAGCATGTATCAATCAGTAGTTCAGGGATTCAAGTATACAGTAAGTGCAATTCAATCATTAATAACAAGTATTCAATCTTCTTTAGCCAATATATTTGAAGCATTATCACTTATTCGAACGACATTGATTAATACGCTCACTCCAATAAGCAATGCTATATCAAGTATTGCTACTACAATACCGGAAATACCAGGTAAGCTTTATGACTTCATAAAACCGATTTTTGATGCAATTTTTGAAAAGATAAAGGATATTCCTGAAAAAATGAGAGAAATATCTGTTGCGTTCCAGGGCTTCATAAACCCACTTGTTACGATAGCGACGTTGTTCGAACAAATCTACAAGAATGTGATTGATTTCTTGTTGAATGTACCAAACTATTTGAGAGCTGTTGGAGACTTTTTTGCCACCATAGTTAAAGATCCACTTGGATGGTTCAATAAAAACATAGTAAAACCGCTTTCAGATGCATTCAGTGCATTAGGGCAGTGGATCTGGGAAAAACTACCGGACTGGCTTAGAAACTCAATAGACGCAATAACAAAAACTTTTGGTGAGATATACAACATCATCACAAAAACCCTCAATGTGATTTTTGATAAGATTCTTGCTTTCTTCAAAGATCCTATAGGAGCAGTAAATGCATTTTTAAGGGATGTTTGGAACGCTGTAACAGGCGCGCTATCATGGGTATATCAGGGGATTATAAATGTGCTTGGTGGATTGACAAATACTCTAATTGGAGCAATACGAAATCTAGCGAGCACGTTGTATAACGGTTTTGTATCAGTGGCTTCAGGTTTGGTAAAGACTGTTTTATCAGGATTTCTAAATGTTGTAAGAGGATTGGTAGACTTTTCTCACATGCTCTGGGAAGAAGCAGGTAAATTCGTTGTAAATCTCATATCTACTGTATTCGAGAAAATTTACACTAGTGTTGCAGTGCCGATAGAGAAGTTATTCATGGATGTCATAGATAGAATACTGAAAAGACAAGAGAGAGGACAGTTGATTGAAACAACTTATCTTATGGGTTCGATGTTAATGACTTTTATAGGTTCAGAATACCTGTCGACAGGACTTCAGATCATATTCAAAAAGATCGGAGGATTTCTGAATCAATATGAAACTGCTTTCACGATAAGAGTCAGAGGTTCCGGAAGAGCAAAAGGATCGCCAGTGGGAGTTGGAGCAGAGGCTGGAGGAGATATTGGCGGTGACAAGACATTTACAATGAGATTCAATCTCGGATATCCGTTTATGCATTTAGCAGAAATGATGAGCAATTATACTGACGAATTTCGTCGAGGAATGCTCTATGGTATGACGATTTGGATAACTCAACCAATTTCTAAGCTAGCTAACGCGTTGTGGAGGAATTATCTGCCTGTAGAGCTACCAACCATAGCTGAGATGAGAGAAATAACAAGAAGACATATACCGACTGAGAGGTTTACAGAGCTTTTAAATTCGATGAGAAAGTACCTGTGCCTCTATGGTTACAACGATGAAGTGATAGGATGGTTAACGACTACAATTGATACTGCGGGTTGGAGCGTTGAATTCTATGACAGATTTGGTATTCGAAGAAGAGCCCCATTAAGTCTGTTGTATGAGTTACCAACACCATCTGACCTTTCAAGAATGATGATTAGAGATATATTCTCAGTTCCAGGCAAACCAGAGCTCGCAATGACGAGCTTTAAGACTTTAATGGCGATGAAAGGCTACTACGAAGACTTTGCAAAGCTCTACTACCTGTTACATTACAAGTATCCGAGCATGAGCGATCTCTGGACTTTCGCATGTCGTGTAGTTGCAAAACAGCCATGGGTAACAGAAGAACCACAAGTTGAGGAAGATCTTGGCGCAGAGAAAGCAATGTCGCCTGTGAAACTCATGAGCGTGTATGGGTTGACGAGTTTTACGAGTGAGGATGTTGCTAAAAAGCTTAATGATATAGTCGGAAAAGTTCTGAAACACTACGCTAAATGGCACGACTATGCACCATTTGCATGGCTAGATGGTTGGACAGCTGACAATCTAATCTACTTAGATCTGATGGCAGACATTCCAATGAGAATTGATGCGAGATGGATGTACAAATGGTCTGTGCCTGTTTCTA
>Ga0209821_100171_pt1 | contig 10845 bp, 7 predicted proteins | sample SSWtaG_3_FD_184118 | JGI IMG/M metagenome (GOLD analysis project Ga0209821, IMG submission 184118) | Hot spring microbial communities from Sandy's Spring West, USA to study Microbial Dark Matter (Phase II) - SSWTFFsm_matched (SPAdes)... | ecosystem: Environmental > Aquatic > Thermal springs > Hot... | reverse complement strand
ACAGGCGGCGGCGATGACGACGAACGCACCATAACGATTCCCCACAGCGCCTTCCGCCGCAAGAAGAAAATTGTCGTCCCGCCGGAGCTCAACGACGCGCTTAGGATGGAGCTGGGCGTCGAGATCCTTCCACAGATGGGCGTGGACCTCCGCAGTTTTTTGGAAAACATCGCCAAGAATGACTACGTCGAGCAGCAGGTCATGCTCGCCACGGCGCTGGGCAGAACAGTGGCCCAGCTCCCCCTGCTGGGGCAGTACACAGACCGAGGCCGCTGGTGTGTGGGGGGCAAGATGTATGTGCCTCTTAAACTGATCAACGACATCGTAGGCGCGTTCGCCATCAAATTTGGCAATAAACATGCGTTTGTCAAAATCGCGCGGCAGTTCGGGGTTCTAGATGCGGACCACCTCATACGCTACACGCCAGAGGGGTCCAGATGCAACAAGTGCATGTCGGCATACGTCTTCAACGTCGAGAAAGTCGCCGAGCTGCTGAACACAACCGTGGAGGAGATATGTGGGGAGGAGATATGAGAAGGCTGAGGCCGCCGCCGCTGACTCCCAGGCTGGCGGCGCCGCAGCTGCGCGGCCCCCCGCCCGGCGCCCCAGGTTACGACAAAATAGCCGAGGGGCTGAAGCCGTTGCTGCCGCGCAGCATACCGCTGGATGAGTTCTATAAGTGGCTGAAGGGGCGCCGGCGCGTCGTGTTTCTGTTCGGCCCGCCGGGCACCGGGAAGACGTACTACGGGACGCAGCTGGTCGCACGCGGCCGTGTGAAGCTTCCCAACGACGTGGAGGTGGCGCTGCACGACGGCCAGGCCCCACCCGCGGCGGGCTACTTCACAGCCGCCATGGCTCGGGATGCGGAGCGGAGGTGGAGGAAGGAGTTCGGAGGCGTCTGCGACGGGCAGGTCGCCACGATACACAGCTTCGCCGTGCGCAGCCTGGGGTTCGGGCTTAAGATCTTCCCGCCGGCCTATAAGACGTCTGAGGGCTACTCGATCTACGGGGGCGGGGGGGCGGCTGCCGACCCGGCGGTGGCGCAGGAACTCTACCGCGCGGAGGCCTCCCAGCGGGCCGGCTTGAAGTACTCCATGGACCCGTACCGCCCGGCGGCTGGCAACTACCTGTTTCAGATCTTTGACTACGCCCTGCACGTCGGGGGGATCCCCGCGTTGCGGGAGGCGTGGCTCCGCCTGGACAGGAGGGGGCGCTCCGCCTGGGTCGGCTACTTGAAGCTGCTTAGATGGCCTCAGCAGCTTGTCTTCACGGCGCTGACCGACCGCCGTGTGGACTCGCTGTGTGAAGCCGCCGGCGGCGCCCACAAGCTCTATCTGCTTCTGCACGGGGGGCTGAAGCTGGACTTCACGCTCGCCGTGGAGGCCGCCCGGTGCCTCAGGCAGCAGTATGACATCCGCTGCGGCGGGGGGCGCATAAGGCCCAGGGCTCTCCTCCTCGACGAGTTCCAAGACCTCTCGCCGGCTCTGATGTCGCTGACTGCGCGGATTTTCGACTCGGTGGAGTACGTCGTGCTCGCGGGCGACGACGACCAGACTGTATACGATGGTCTGCACGGCGCGTCGCCCGACGCCGCAGTCGAGGTTGCGGAGATGATCCAAGCGGGCGAGGTCCCCGGGGAGTACCACGTCCTGTCGCGGAGCTTCAGGGTGCCCGAGGGACTTGCGCAGAAGGCGCGCCGCGTCGTCGAGCCCATCCCCCGCAGGGTTCGGAAGGTGTGGCGTGGGAGGGACGCGGATGGCGAAATCGAGAGGATACCGTGCCGCGAAGTGGTGAACCACGTGGCGCGCGAGGTGGGGTCCGGGAAGAGGGTTTTCGTCTTGGCGGTGGAGAACTCGACGGTGCTTACCATGATGCTCGCGCTGCAGAGCCGCGGGATGGTTGCCGCGGGTTTGAAGGGCCTGCCCGCCAACATGCGGCGGCTTTACGAAAAAATCGTAGACCACCTGACTGCGCAGGCTCTCGACAGGTCTGCGGCTGAGAGACAAGTGCCGCCGGACGTGGCGGCGTTTCTGGAGAAAATAAGGGGGAGAGAGGGCGAGGTGGCGCGGCTGCTGAAGGCGCTTCTAGACGGGGGGAGGGGGCTTGCGGAGAAGCTGCCGCTGTTTGTGGACACCGTCCACGCGTCTAAGGGCCTGGAGGCGGACGTGGTCTTCGTCGTAAACGCGGCCCTAAACGCCGGCCTGCAGGCCGATCAGCGGAGGCGGCTTACATATGTTGCGCTGACGCGCGCCAGGGAGCGGGTCTACATAGTGGAGGGCTGCGGCGGCTGGAGGTGGGTGGTGGAGGTATGACGCGGTTTGACTACGTCGAATACCTCTGCGGGCCGGGGGGCTGCGGCGGGGAGGATCTGATGCGCGCCGTGGTGTATCTATACGGCGGCGGGGCGTGTGTCTCGTTTCTGGAGTTGAAGAGGCGGAGGTGGGTGGGGCCGGCGCTGCAGAAGGCGCTTGACGAAGGCGCAGAAGCCGCGTCTTCCGACACGCTGTATACGGGCTCGCCGGCTAAATGCCGAGAAGACGGGGCGGCGCCTGCGCGGCTTGACGTCCTCACGCTAGACGTCGACTTGAAGCCTCCCCCCGTCATGACCCGCGTCGAAGACGGGCGGGTCGTCTTCGCCGACAGAGCCACGGGGGAGGTGGTGAAGCGTGTGGCGCAGGGCAGGCTCGGCGACGCCGTTAGGGAGGTCGCCAGGAGATATGGGGCAAGGCCCGCGGCTGTTTACGACGCGCTCTACTGGGGCGGCGGCGAGCACCCCAGCTGGCGGCTTATACTCCGCAAGGCGAGACACGTCGCGAGGACGCTGGCTAGGCTGGGGGTGGAGGCGCTGTTTGTTTACAGCGGAGCCAAGGGGTTCCATCTGAAGCTGACGTTGCCGAAGTTCTACGCCGCGGAGGCGCGTCCGGCGCTCGCCCGCGGCCTCGCGCAGCTGCTAGACGTCGAGGCGGACCCGGCGGCTTTCGACGTCAGGCGGAAGTTTAGGGTGCCGTGGACGGTGAATAAAAAGACGGGCCAGCTGGCCAAGATCTTCGACCCGAACACGGGGGAGGAGATGCGTGAGTTCAAGTGGCCGCGGCCGGTAGACACGTCGTTTGTGGGCTACCTGCTGCCGAGGAGGGAGGAGGCGCCGCGCCAGCCGCGCCGGCCGCGCCCCTCCGGCGTCTTGCGGCACCTGGCCTCGCTGGTGCGCGAAAACCCGAGGCTCAGGGAGGACTGCAGGAAGAGGTTTACGGCTGCGTTCGGATGTTTCTGCGCCGCCGAGGGCGTGGACGCCGAGGCGTGCGCGGAGATGCTGGAGGAGATGCTTGGGGCCAGTTCACGCGAATATCTCCACATCTTAAGATATAAACACAGGCAGTGCGCCGGCGGGAAGGTGCTGTTCAGCATCAAGGAGCTGGTGACGTGCAGCCGCGGCGTTTGGTACTGTATAAAGGAATGTCTTACGCCGCAGGGATTTGAAGCGCTTCGAGAAGCCGTGGAGAAGCCGGCTGCCGAGACGCAAACCGGGGTTCCAGGCGCCGCGCCGCGGACCGGCCCCGCGCACATAGGCGACCTGCTGGCGGAGCTGGAGAGATGCGCCAAGCTGGGGGAGGCGGAGAGATGTGTCGACGAGACGCTCGACAAGCTGGCCGAAGCTTCCAAGGGGTCCAAGCCGTGGTTTGAGTAGCCATGTCGGCCGTCTTGATTCCCGCCGCGGTCCGCTACCTCTGCACATACGGCTCAGTCGGCGTCTTCAGGCTGGTGGATGACCTGCTCAAGATGCCGGAGGTGAAGGCGGCCCTCGGGCTGAAGCACGCGCCGCCAGGCACCGACGCGTGGTGGAGGGCCTACCACGCGGTGCTAGACGTCGTGAGGACGCTCCAGGCGAAGGGGTTGGTGAAGTACGACGCGTCGATGGGCGTCGTCAACTGGCTCGGGGCGAAGTGCGTGTAAACGCTTTACGTACAGATAGCCGATTTTTCGGTAACTTTTAGCCTTTTCTACGGCGAGGGTCGAGTCGGCGGTAAATTTCGCAACACGACGTTGGGCATAATTGGCACAACTTTTCCACTTCTCCCCTAAAAAAAGGTAAAGGGAACATTTTGCTGAACAATTTTTTATACCCGCCGACTAGCCGGAGCCCACACGGCGGGCATTCTGCACACGTCGAATATGTTGTCTACAAACATTTGTATTTGTAGGAACCGTTGCGGTATGTAGACAACCTACTTACGTCCCGTAGATACGCCCCTAGATCTCGTACAAACCCCACCACAACCCACGCAATATTGCCCTGGGCAAACCTTTCTAGAAAAGCCCATGGACGAACTTTTATCAAACATGGCCTTTACCAACACAACACAAATTCGCCGAAAACACCGCGCCGAACCTGCGGCGGGCACACTTTACACATTCACCCGCTTCACCCATGAATATTTTACACCTCCCCAGGGGGTAGCTATGTAAAACGCACACGATATACATCTCCACATACCCACGGCGCCCCACCTGTCCACAGGCGTTTTCAGCCGCCGAGGCGCGCACTTGTATTATAACATATTTCATGTGGTCCGCCGGCGCCGGCACAAACTGCGTTATTATCTAATGCCCCGCGGCGGCGTATCTAGCAACACGGCCCCGCGTACGTGTTGTTCAGCAGGTTGCCGCGCGGCGGTCAGGGGAACAGCCGCCGAAAGCCCGCCGCTTCCTGCTCATTTTATATAACACCATGTTCGCACATGTTGAACATGTTGTACACGTCGCATGCGCGCCTTCAAGTTGGGTTGAGAAGACCCCGCGCGCGGAGCAAAAGGGTTTAGTTGCCGGTGAAGAGCTTGATGAACTTGTCGAGTGGGATTGAGTAGCCGTAGCGCCACTCTCCCCGGGTGTTTTTAAGTTTCCTCATCGGCGCGCCCAGTAGCTTCCTCGGCATCCCCGGGAACAGTACGCCCTTTGCAAACACCACCGCCCTGGTCCTCCCCTCCTCGAGGAGCCTCTTGACGGCGGAGGCCGCCTCCTCGTCGTCTATAAGCGCCAGGGCCTCCTCGACGCGGCGTCTGACGTCTTCATCGCTGTGGCGCGCCCGCGGTATGGCGAACTTCACGTCGAACTTCCCGGGCGCCTGCAGGATGGCCTTCAGCGCCTCGAGGGGCGTCCCGGCGCCTGTAAGCGCCACCGCCCTTCTGACCAGCTTGACGCCCTCATCCTCCCCCTCAAGCTCCTCCGTCCACCTGCGGAGGAGGTCCTCGCGCCTCGCCTGCACGCGCTCGTACTCGCGGCGCCACTCGGCGTCGCCGTACCACCTGAACTCGCCCCACTTCACGCAGTACCGCCTCCCGCGGCGCGGCACCATGCGCAGTTGCCAGTAGAGCGTGAGCTCCAGCGACGTAACCGGCTTGGCGAAAAGCGCCACCACGTCGCAACCCGTCTCCACGCCGTATTCATGCCTCATCTGCAGACGCGACACAAGCAACAACATGTACGACTTCTCCCTGAAGTTCTTGATGACGTCCCCCGCGCGGGGCGCCGCCACGGCGTACCCCCACCTGCCGAGGTTTCTGATCAGAATCTCGATCTTCTTCAGGGTGCGGCCGGCCTTGGTCAGCCACTCCCATGATGTGACAAGAGCCGCTAGGTCGTCGAGAATCACGTAGTCGTACGGCTCCTCCCGCGCCTGCGGAAGCGCCAGGTCGTAGTAGACGTCGAATCCGGCGCGCCTCAGCTCCACGGCCAGCGCCGCAAGGAGCCTCGACTTGCCGACGCCCTGGTCGCCGACGAAGAGAAGCGGGAAGATCGGCCCACCCGCGTCTCTCGCCTCCCTCACCCTATCCACGAGGTAGCTCAACAGCTCCTCAACGTCCGGGACCCTCGGCGTGTAGTCGTCGCCCGGCGGTATGAAGTACTTAGTCACGTACAGCTCTGTGTCTGCTGTTTAAACCTTACGCCCCCCGCTGGCGCGCTAGGGACTTGGCCGCTGTCGTTGGTGCCGAAACCGCCCGTTTCCAGCCGTAATGCGCCTAAAAGGAGATAGGCTTAAATTGCCAAAGAGGAGGATTTCGGCGTGCGGTTAATCGCCTATGTCAGAAGGGCGAGAAGGTTGAAAACCAGGGATACGCCATTTACAAGTGGATAGCTGAAACGGAGTATCTAGTCGAGGTGGTGAGAGGCGTGGAGATATCGGGGGCTCTACCGCTGGCGGGGAGGCCCAGCCGGCAGAAAACAATACAGCCCCCAACTCGGTAGACTACGCCGTCACGAGACAAAACGGCAGATGCGCACTCAGCGAAGACCCCCAACGCCGCGTCTATCGGGATCCCCCTAGTACACTCTTCGTGAAGAAATGCTGAGAGGTGATTAGCTCCAGCAGCGGCTAAGATCTATCAAACAACTAACGAACCCCGCGCGTTTTCTAGAGCTAAGCCGCTGTAGTTTTAACCGCCGGCTGGCCCTAGATCCAGACGTTGGCTCTAACCAAAATTAATAGGAGTAGAGAAAGAGAAAAATCTATATACGCCCAGCCGGCGCATCCAATATGCCCAATTCACTAAGTAATAGCCACCACGCTTATCGGCTCTCCATTTACTAGGTGGATTCTAACGTAGTCGCCCCGCGGGAGGTTTTTTATGCCTTGGATCCAGCTGGTCACGGTGTCTATCTCCTCCGGGGGATATATCAGCAACACGACGGGGTTTTTGGCGTCGTCTGACAAGACATCTACGAAGTCTAGGGGAACTGCGACGCCTCCGTGTCGAGGTATTGGCAGTACATAGACGGGCTTCTCAGCGGCATCAAAAACAATATTCCGAATCACAGCCCTTGGAAGAGAGACGCCAGGCATGTAAGCCACCACGTAGACGTAAGCGTCATCATAAACCTCCGGCCTATCCCTACTCACAGTGCCGTTAAAAAACACATACGCCCCAGATACAGACAAAACCGCGTCGAAACTCACGCCAGAACCACTTACACCACCAAATATGAGGGGTCCAAGACCCGTCGTACCTATGATGTAGCCTATTTCTGCAAATGCCACTATGCCTACTGCCGCCACCACAACAGCAATTAATAGCGCCTTCGGCGTTTTGGCAGGCGTCGGGCCGCCGCCTTTTGTTAACTGCCGATAGCCACTTATGGCAAACGCAAGGCCTACAAAAAGGAGTATCTGGAGAACTCCGCCGACTAGATGCCACGCCCCGGCGTCGGAGAAAGCCCCGACGCCGGTGGTAGATGCCAGCTTCTTGTAAACTGTCCGCATTAACAACGCCCAGATTAAAATAGTGACGTAACCAGTGAACCTCAATAAGTACCGCATCATAGTGACGTATTCAGTGGACTCCGATAAATACCACACAGATCCAAACGACACGCCTGCAGTAGCTACGACGCCTGCGGTCAGGATTATCGTTGCAGATAGAACTGCGCCCCGTGCGCCCAGCTGATAAACTCCAGCCAGCTTGTTAACCGCAGTTGCCTCTACTACCACGCAGACTAGGAAAAGAACGAGAAACGCCGCTGAGATCAACGCGATTAAATCTACCAAATCGCCCGGCGGTGAAAATACGCTGGCCGAGATACATATCGATGCAGTAGTAGAGATACGAACTATAATGGTTTTTCCTCTGAACCCCTCACAGCTATAGAAGCCGGCTCGGGTAGATTTGATAAGCCGGCCGTAACTAGACATTTAAAATATTCTCTTTCGCGTGTCGGGCGGTTAGGTGCCTTCCGCGCGGCGACGCGTCTTTCTCAGCCTCGCGGCCTGGGACAGTGCCGAGGACCTGAGAGCTGGCGCCGATATGGTGGGCCGGCCTAGTCCCCGCGGATTGCGCATATCCGCGGATATTGTAAAAAATAAAAAATCCTAAAGACTGTAAAAAGATATGAACCGAGTAATCATAGGGCTAGGCGTTGGGTTTCTGCTGGCAGCAGTATTTGCCGTTTTATGGTACGGCGCCTATGTGGAAAACGGCCTTCTGCGGAAACAGGTGGAAGATCTCAACAAACAGCTGGAGGTCAAGTCGGCCGAACTCCAAAGGACTACGCAACAGCTGGTTAACATCCAGAGCCAGCTCATAGACGCCCAGACGCAATTAAGCCAGACAAGGCGCCAGCTGGCTGAGCTTGAACGCCAGCTCATAGACGCCCAGACGCAATTAAGCCAGACAAGGCGCCAGCTGGCTGAGCTTGAACGCCGGAGGGCTGAGCTTTTGGCCCAGCTTGAACAGCTCAACGCCACGTATCAAAGGCTAAGGAGCAAGGTATACGCCGGGCGCGACTTGGTGCAACAAGCCAAGGCCCTTCTCGGCAGAATTACTCTAAAGGCGCCGCGAGTAGACGACACGTGGACATTCATACGGACATATAACTATGCCTACAGACCTCTGCGCTCCGGATATTTCTACCCCCTAGAGCTTTCTCTGTATAGCTACCAGACGGTGGAGGTACAGACTTCCGAACTCCTCTATATAGCCTTCTTCACGCCCGACCAGTACGAGAGATGGCACAGAGGATACGACGGGACTCCGCTGACGCAGGGCAGAGGATACGTCAAATTCACACCGCCAAGAAACGAAACTTACGTGTTAGTAATCTACAACGACCTCGGACGTGACGTAGGGGAGTTCCAAGTCACTATACGGTATCTGGAGACTTGGCGTTACTACGATGTCGCTCCGCTGAGGCCGACTGGGCCCTACGTAGTGGGGAGCCTCGGCACACCCTCTCGCGACTTCTTCCGGCTGTTTGCCATATACAACTACTGGCTTGAGAACAGACACAAGCTAGCCGAGGAGGTGAGGCGTCAGCTGGGTGATGTGCGGGGTGATGTGAGAGCCTTTTCTCCACAGCTCCAGCTTGATACACAGATACTGTACGCCCTCTCGCTAGCCGCCTTGCTTAAAGACGCTGGCTTCGACGTCTCCTTTTCCGCAATAGGCGTAAGCTTGAAAGATCCCTTTGAGCCCTCCTCCATTATACCTCAGGTGCGGTTCTACTCTACCATAAACCCCAACGCCACGTTTAACAGAATGTTCCAGCAAATTCCTAAAGGCTGGATGTCCGTTACATGGACTTCACGTGAGGCGCCTGTTGGGTACGAATTCTACGTCATAATTAACACCTACAACGTGGTCGAAGTAGTTGACCGCTGGCTAGACACAATAACGCCGTTTAATATCATTTACTCTGACGGCGTGACTCTGCTTCCATAATGCTTGAATGTAAGAGACGCGAGGAATATCTCGTCTGCCGCCTGCGCAGGTGGAGGGCAACGAAGAAGGTATTAACAACACTGAGCGTCCTTTTCCCCCTCTTTCTGTTCTTCTCGCTGGCGTTTAAGCCAGCGGTTGAAGTACTTCGGCCAGTTCTTTCCCCATCGGTTGTTGAAATACCCCAAATCCGGTTTTAACATCGCGTTACCCCAATTCAACATCACGTTGCCAGTTATTAACCTCAATTAACATCACGTTTCCTAAAATCTCCGAGGAGCTTTCTGCTATAATCTCCACCAAATGGGTTTTTGAAGAGGAGAACGCCGCCTCTAAACTACAGGAGTTGACTATCTAAACGAAATCAGAGGCGGGGAGGGTATTCCGCCGACACAGCTCATAAACCTTAGCGTGGCTAAGTTCAGAGCGGAGTACTTCGCAAAGACCAACTTGTTCAGCCATTACGACGTTGAAGAGAGACACCCATATTGGTACACAACGCTTGCGGAGGGCTCTACGGCGTTGAGGAGAACTTGTTTGCGGTGTGGGCAATGGGCAGATCTGTGCGAGAAATAATAGTCAACTACATACATGTGTTCTCCATTAATAAAGACGCGTTGCCCCTCTGGGGTCGCAGAGACCTCCTCTTGGACTCTTACAACAACTACATCGCCATGGCCACCTCCTACTTCTAAAACGACACGTATTGGGCTAGGTACTACACTGTGTATATGGTAGCTAAATGAGTGAATTAGATCTCGCCGCCTAGATACGAAGGCGGTAGATTCACCGCGGAGGGCTACGCCGTGTTTGAAATGAGGCTTGAATACTTTGCGGTTATATACGCAGAACACGAAAGAGATCCTGCAAGTAGCCATAGCTACAGCACAAGAGAGCCCTACCTCTGCAAAGTGCTGGACAACCCGCGGTATAGATACACAACAACGCCGGAACCCGCTGGCGTGTTCATAGTGAAGAAGATGCCGGACGGCAGATGGCACATAAAAATCGACGCAGTAGTAACCCTGGATAAGCCGGGGCTCTATACCTTTACCATTACAGCTAAAGACTTGAGGGGGTTAAAATGGAGGCCCATGTCGCCGTGGGGTACTGCGAGAATAGGGAAACGCGGAATAATGGAATACGCTGTAGAGAAGAGATAACGTCAAACCGGCCGCAACTCTTACATCCCCTCTTTTTTGTCAAAAACACAAAATATCCCCCGGCGCGGGAAGGGCGGTTTTGTCGCTAGGTGCCTCAGAGGTGGGTAGGCATAAATAGCTAAAGCCAACACTTCTTGAGTGAGACTCGTGGCGTATGTCCGCGTCTCGCAGGAGGAGGAGCGTCCGGAGAACCAGGAGTATGCCATCTACAGGTGGGCCGCCCAGCACGGCCACCAGGTGGTTGAAGCTGTCAGAGACGTGGGCGTCTCCGGCGCGTTGCCGCCCAACGAGCGGCCTGGCTGGAGGAGGGTTGCGGAGCTGTTGGCCCAGGCAGACGGCGTTGTTGTGTATGCGCTTGACAGGGTGGCCAGATCGCTGTGGGACCTCGCCGCCGTCGTGAGGGAGCTTGAGACACAGGGCAAGGTGTTGCTGTCGGTGAGGGAGGAGTGGCTCCAGAGCCTCGACCCCAAGGTGAGGTC
>Ga0209821_100170_pt1 | contig 10887 bp, 15 predicted proteins | sample SSWtaG_3_FD_184118 | JGI IMG/M metagenome (GOLD analysis project Ga0209821, IMG submission 184118) | Hot spring microbial communities from Sandy's Spring West, USA to study Microbial Dark Matter (Phase II) - SSWTFFsm_matched (SPAdes)... | ecosystem: Environmental > Aquatic > Thermal springs > Hot... | reverse complement strand
ACAGGTATTGGTCTTGCAGAAGTTTTGATTCACGCTCATCTGCCTGAGCCTTGCCCGAGCGCTGATTCACGCATGAAGATGTGAGTCTTGCTGTGCAAACGATTCACGCTCGCTCCATGGGTCTCGCAGACGCTCCGATTCATGCCACCAAGTTGGGTCTCGCAACCAAAATGATTCACGCTAGCCCACTGGGTCTCGCTCCAAAGGTGATTCACGCAACCGCCTTCGGTCTCGTTTCTTTGGATGATTCACGCTTGGTCTTTAGATCTCGCTAACGCCTTGATTCACGCCCCGCACCTTGGTCTCGTTGCTATTATGATTCACGCTCGGGATTTTGAAACTTGCCCGAAATCTGATTCACGCTTTTATGTGTTCACGCATCCGTTGCAACAATTGCTCTGTTTCCTGTCTCACCTCCTCATCTCTTTCATCTGGCAACCACCTCTCAACCGCGTGAATTGCTTCTGCTACTTCACTACGATACTTGATGGGGTGAAGCGCCATCGAGAACGGTATCTTGACAACATGTCCAAAATACTCCATTGGGTAAGGCTCTCGGACAGGCAAACCTTGAGCCCGCCGTGAAACTTCCCATAAGTGGGATAAGAACAACCGTGCTGTCCGCAGCACCGACGCTAAGTGCACATGCATGTCCGTCCAATCAGGGTGTTTGTTGCGAAACTTTTCACGACTTAAGTAGTAAATTTCGCCGTAAAGGTTGGGTGACTTGGGATAAGCACGCAGCACGCAGGAGACAATGAGCCAAAGTTGGGACTTTGCAAGAGCGTTGTAAGGTCGGTGATGACCTCTTTGCGGTTTTTCAATTCTCCCGTTGATGACTGCAACGCCACAATGCCGCGCATAGGAACTAAACAACTCTCTCGCAGCAGGATTACCCGTCAAGCCAAGTAGTTTGCCAAGTGAAATTTTTCCGACACCCGGCACATGCTTTGCCCATTCGTCCCACTCAGGAAGTTCAACAACAGTCCGTTCAATCTGGTCCTCCGCCATTCCCACCATCAACAGTGCTGACGACCGAACCGCTTCCACCTCATCCCTCAACCGCTGTTTGACAAGTTTCAGCGTCGGTGATTGCTCGTAGCGTCTTAGTGCCATCAATTGCGTGTGCGCATGCCGCCACAACCTCGTCCACAACTTCAACCCATCATAAGGCGGAATCCACAGCAAATCCCGCCTTACCCTCTGTTCACGCAACATCTCAACGACCGTCTGCATCTTTAACACCTCCTTCAAGCAATTCCTCTAACTCGTCACGCATTTCAGGAGTAGTCCACCAATGATACAAAAACCAACAAGCGTCATCAATGAAACCTTCAAGGCTATGTTGGGGAGTTGCTACCAATATCGCCCCAATATCCTCCCATCGCCAGAACATATCGTAACTACTCGCAGAAATTACCCCACCTGCTAACAGCAAAATGTCCACCATTGTGATCCGAAGCCCCAATTCGTCAATTTCCACTACTTTGCCGATGAAGTAGGAATACACAGTAGGTTTGATGTCCACAACCTTTCCCGATGACTCGCGAATTGCTGTAAGTCTGGGAGATACAATTTGAAACCAGTGACTTTCTGGCTTGGGAGCGATTGCCACCCAATAGCCCTTTTGGATACATTTGACTTGAATTACTTTCCCAGCCATACTACAGCACCTCCTTGCTTTAAATTTCGCCAGTGAACTCGCCGAGCGGTTTATGTCTCGGCGAATTCAAGTTGGAATAATACTCAATGGGTTTCCCTTTTTCATCAGTAATCTCAACAACCACTGGAAGTCCAACTTCATCCACAATGCGAGCGAAGGTTTTCGCCTCCTCCAAACTATCAAACTCCTTGCACACATGGTGAAGTGAAACTTCATCGCCCACTGCGGGATGATAGTAGACCCTAATCTTAGACATACTACAGCACCTCCTTTGGTTTATTTGCCCGTCAAGTGCTTCTTCACTTCTGCCCACCAAACCTGCCATAACCAGATAACACCGACAATCACCAAAACATCAAGGCTGTTCAACCCAACCAAATGTGGTCGGAGATGAACTGCAGCAAAAAGTGTCCCCGCAACCGTTGCAATGCTGGTGAAAAAAAGAAAAAACCCGCCGGAGTTCCCGGGGGAGGGACGAGGAGCCAATGGGGGTGTCGCCGTGCGGAACTCCGACGGGCAAGGAGGCGGTGAGGAGACGAGCGGTTCATAGTCAAGAGCATAAAGGTCATCAACTAAGTAGGTATCACCGTTGTCCGTCCAGCCTATTAATGGCGGGCGATTTAACACCTCATGACAAACAGTGCAAAGAGCCATATCCCGCTCACACCGCAAAAACAACTCCTTGCCACACCGCTTACACTTCATCACTCCTCACTCCCAGAAAAGAGACTTGGTCTCCCTTCGCTAACATCTTCAACTTCCGCAGGATCTGTAGGAAGACGCAATTTCAGGGAATGGAAAATTGACTTCAGTTTCCTGTCTATCTCAGCAGAGTGATGCGGCACATAAACGGGATCCTCTCCAGGTGCAAGTGCCTCAAGTTGGAGAAAGGTATTCAAGAGAACAAGTATCAAGATGAGGTTCTCAATTATACTGTCAAGGATCACTTCCTTGTCAAACTCAGCATCCATCTTGACATAACTCCTAAGTTCCAACAGTGACATAGCATCAAGAAGTTGGCGGATCTTGGAAATAACTGTTTTGTTCAACCCCGCAATTTCACGAGCGAGAAGATACCTGCGCCAATGTTGGTTCTGAAGTATTTCGCTCATCTCCTTCACCTCCCTCACCATTTAATAGCATCGTAGAACTCACGCGTATCCCGTGCGACCACTTGTGCGTAAATCATCGTGTTGCGAATGTCTGCATGCCCAAGCCACGCGTTGAGCACGACAAGTGGCACATTGTTCAAAACGCAGTGAACAGCAAAGGAATGTCGGAAAGTGTGTGGATGGGAGCGTTCGTCATAAAGTTCAGCCATCTTACATGAGCGCTCAACTGCTTCCCAGACCGCTTGCCGTGTCATTGGGAACAACCGTTCATTCGGTCGCACCTGATAATACTCAACAACTTGAGCGACCATCCGCAAAACATCATCATCAACGGGAATGACACGAACAGGATGTTTTTTGCGCTTGAGAGTTGGAACAGAGACAGTCTTAAGGTAGTAGTCAAAATGCGCGGGAGTTAGAGACAATGCCTCTGACACACGCATCCCTGTCTTCCACAGAATTGTAAATAGAGTGCGGTATCGCATGTCGTGGGTCACAGCAATGATTCTCCTCACCTCATCAGCAGTCCAGTAGGCAGGGACTTTCCTGTTCCCAAGATAAAACGGCTGAATGCCCCGCACAGTCGCCCATTTTTGGATCGTGATCATTTCCGCTCGCCTCCTTTCTTAGCCTTCAATTGCGCCAAGACGCTGTTTAATTGGGTTTTCGTTCGGACAATTTCCGTCAGCGTCTTCACGCCAAACAAAGCGTGAACCTCATCAGGTTTCCACCCCATTCGCTTCACTTCCGCCCAGAATTTCGCCCAATCATTGGGCGTAACGAGTTCCTCTTCCTCTTCAGGCAACGCACCAACTTCCTCCTCCACCACCTCTTCAGCAGGCGTTGGCTCATATCCAGCCAACCCCACGACAAAGTTCAGTGTTTGCCAAAGAGCACGCCTCATTGCCCGAGTTTGCGCTGTAGCGAGAACAACATGGTCAGGTTTGTGCTCAAAGCGTGGTTTGTAACCGAGTAACTTACCGCGACGCCGTCTGCCATCAGGCAGCGTGATGTATTCATACTCGGGAACGACCTCATTGCGGTCGGCACGGGCAACCGCTCTGGTGATTTCCTCCCCAAATCTGTTGTGCACAACTGCGGTCACCTCAAACCCAATGAGACGGTGAGTTTCGTCATCACGGATGTCCTTGATGTCCGAAATGGATGGCATCAACCCGAAAAAGGTTGCGAGGAATTGCCAGGCGGGAAATGTCAAAAACTCCCGTCCCTCAATCGTGACGACCCAATCAGGTCGCCTCTTGATGACGGCGTAGAGTTGGTCAGCTGCTTCCTTCGCAAGTTTGATTGTCTCTTTAGGGTGGCGGATCAACTCCAAGGAGCGTTCTATTTCCAGTGCTTTGCGGGCAAGTGCCAACTTCTCGTCAACCCTCCGCGCCAACTCCTCTCGCCACTCATCCCAGTCAAAGGTCTCCTCTTGTTGGGGAGACACTTGTAGAGTTTCCTGTTGTTGTTCCTTTTGTTGTTCTTCTCCGGACAACATCGTCCGACACCTCCTTTGGTGGTTCAGATTTCAACTCCGCACCCCACGAACGGGGATGCAGGTAATACTGCTGACCGCCAATGACGACAAAGTCACACATTGTTTTTGGATCGCGGTGAGTAACGACCCATTCTGTTTCCAATGGAAAGCCGAAAAGGTTGAGAACGTTGACCAAGATTTCTGCCGAAACACGATCCCGACATAACAGCAACCGTTGCTGCCCATTTTGGTCATGTGTCTTGATCACGATTGGCACGACCATCACCTCCATCTTTCAACAAGTCTTGAAGTTCTTCACGCGAGAATTGTCGCCCATGTGACAAAGCAACAAACGAGAGAAGTTGAGCAATGGGGATGTCATCTAACGCGAAGCCGAATGTGTGACCACCAGCAGCCCAAAAGTAAATTGCACCTTCGCGGGGGTTAATATCCATGCGGACGACTTGTTGTAGGTTGACAATGTGAATGTTACCGCGCCGATCCTTAAACACCAACATCTCCCATCCCCTCCTTTTTGCGAGAACGGTAACGACGCATAGCGGCAGTGCTGCGACAACGGCGGGAGCAGTAGATTTGACTTGGGAGCACAGTGTAGAAGGGAACCTGACAAACAGGACACACCTTCAAAAAAGGCGGCATTTTTACGATATTTTCCGCTAATTTTCCTTTGTTGACTAAGCGCCGTCGCCTTGTAATTACTTTAGTGTCTTCCGCCATCTTGTCTCAACCTCCGCTCCCTATTATAACACAGGTTGCGTCATAAGTCAACCCTTCATCATACCCCGCCATTGTAGTAAGCAAACCCTTTACATCGGTGAAAATCCGTGTTATGATAAAAGGCGGAGGTGAAAAGCAATGACGCTTTACAGCACAAGATGGGCTTCTTTTATCCGAGGCAAACGGACACGCTACAACTTGTCATTAGCAGAGTTTGCGATGATGACAGGGGTGCATCCGCAATACATCTCCCAAATGGAACGCGGGCGCGTCCCAACATGGGAAACCGTTCGCGAAATGTGGGAAAATTTTCATAAGCGTTTCCCACAAGAGGACATCAGTGATTGGTTCATAAATTGGGCGGATGCACATTTGGAAGACCTCAACCTCAGCGTTGACCAGATTATCCATCCAGAAAACAAAGCACCCAACTTTCTCCCTATAGAGTTGGAAAGTTCCTTGCGACGCATCTTGACTAACCGCAAAATCTATCCCATTGCAGTTAGAATCCTTGCTGCACTTGCGGAGGAATGAAAAATGTGGGGTTGTCTATATCGGCTTGCTTATTGGATAGACATCCTTTGGAACTTCTTTCTCATTTACCTTTGCGGGCTCGGATGCCGTTGGGTGATTTTTAAATCAGGATGGGCGTGGTATGTGAAAGTGCCCGCATGTGCAATACTTGTTATAATTGCATGGGAAGCCCTCAAAAATATCCTACGGCAACTAAACCTGCATTGGTTCATATCACAAAGGTCTGAACGCCCCTAAGATTCGCTTCATCCTAAACGCCCTATTAAGTGACGGGATAACAGGATGAATGACCCCAAAGGGGGCAAAAACATCCAACGCATACCTCAACGCATCAACCAAGTGATCAAAATAACCGTCCTTCACAATTTCACCTTGTTCATCCCGCCGATAACCACCTTCAAACGCTTTAATCAAAATCCGACACTTAGGATGAATGACAAGTTTGTTTTGTCGCAACAATCCAGCAATGTTTTGAACGCTGTTCTCCAAAGGCATCCGCTTCATCCGCAAAGCAATTTGGTAACGCTGCCTTAAGTGAACATCAGTCGCTTCACCCCGATCCGATCGTGCCGTCGCCGCGTATGGATCACCGCAGTAGAAAATGATTTCCGCCTTCGGGAAATATGCTTGCGTCCTATCCCGCACAATTTCAATGAAGTCGTCAAGCAACAAATCTGTCCCCAAAAACTCGTCCAAAACATGCACCCTTCGCCCAACAGGATCGTCTGGTTCGCCGACAACCTGCAACCAAACCGCTGCGGGATGTCGGAAACCAAAGTCCATCCCTATGATCAACGCATAGCGCTGGTCAAACTCCACCTGCCCGACATGAACACGCTTGTCAAACATCGGGAAAGCCCTCATCCCAACAGGAACGAAGCCCCATTCGCCCTTGACATAACGGTCAACCTCGTCTGCCGTCAGCGTTTGAAGCAAGATCTTTTTGAACTCGGCAGGTAAATGGGGGTTGTCGTCCAAAGTCGCATAAATGACCTTAGTGCCCGGCAAAGGTTCAATCCCACGATCCTTATCACCGACGAACACCTCGTAAATCCAATGGTCTTCAGGGACAGGGTTAGCGGTCGCAAAGAGATGGCGACGCTCAGGAGGCACATGGGGCAAACGCAAACGGGTCAACTGGAAAGTGAACACTTCGCGAGGAATGTCCTCCAACTGGTCAATAGCAATGAAACCCAAGTTTCGCCCTTTAGTGCGCCGAAGGGTTTTCACCGTGTCGCCAAGTCCAGAAAGATAAAGAATTGAACCTGTAGAAGAAAAATGGATGAAACGATAGCGCTTGTAATGAGTGTAAGGGATGCGTGCCGTCTCTAATTCAATGAGCAAATCTTCCAACACAGTGTCCCTCAAATCCTCGTAAGCCATCCTTGCCAACAAACCTCGGTTATTGCGCACCATCAAGCAATCATCAATGATTTGCCAGATAAGAGCGGTCGTCTTACCCGCACCCGTCGCACCCATAAACAAAACAATAGGATACTGCAAACATGCCTTGTGGAAGGCTTTCTGAACAGGAGTCGGTTCGTAGGTCATGTCTATTCATCACCGCCTTCAGGCAACTCTTTCGGCGTAGGTTCCAAATCAATAACCTGCCCAGTGACAGGGGAACGATAAGGCAAGCGTTGTTGGATGGTGACGGAAACATGCGGTTGTGAACCCTTTCGGTATTTGGCGTCGTAGCCCCTGAGAATTTGCAACGCAACATCTATGTCATCGTTCGCAAGCGCATACTCAACCACACGACGACGAAGCGCTTCAATCGTTTTAGCCCACCATTCATCCCTCTCTTCCATCGGCTCCAAGAACATTGACCGCAACATCCCGATCACCCTCATCGCTGGTCCCATCTGTGGGATGATCTTGTGCACCTCTTTCTCCGTCAGAAAATACCGCTGTGCTATCCCCATCCCCTCCTCCTTGAACTGATACAACAACGCCCCCACGACTAAGGCTTTCCCAAGCGCGTCCATGCTGTCTAACAATGGGCGCATGTCGTTCCAAATCTTCCCAAATCTTCGCTGCAAGTTTGATCGCCTCCCAATAAATTTTCTGCAACCGAAGATATGCTTGTTCACCTTTTCTGTGTTTCAACAACGCTTTGTGTTCTAACCACTTCTCTAAAGGCATCGGACGGCACCGACGCAAAACTTGAGACTGAGGGGAAATTCCTATAAGACGAGCGATAGATGTGCGCGACAACAGAGGCATCCCATCTGCCCTAACCCTGTGGTAGACAATACCATGATCCATCAACACACGGCGGACTGCAAGCGCGAAAATTGCATCGTAGGACAAAATGACCGTCCCTACAGGGAAGGGACGACGCCTCCAGCGTGGACTGACCCCCCACTTCCGCTCTAAGTATGTCCACAACCCATGCACTGGCACTTCCATCGTGTAACCCACGAAATCATCACCTCGCATTATCATAAAACGCATGTTATAATTATAACACGCATCGTTTTAAGGTGATGCAAAATGGGGAAGCGCTACAAGCGTGGGGCGTTACTGGAGAGACGAGTGAAAAAACTGTTGGAAAAAGACGGCTACTATGTTGTGAGGGCGGCAGGAAGCAAAGGGATTGCTGACCTCGTCGCCATTAAAAACTCCCAAGCCTATCTCATCCAAGTCAAATCAGAGCGCATCTCCGCCATAGAGCGCATCATGTTGGTAGAGACCGCAGCGTCCTGCGGAGCGTTCCCCGTCATTGCCCTCTACAAACGCAAACTAAGGCGTTTTATTTTCGTAGACCCACGCGATGAGGGGGGTAATGCCTATGCGGAAGGACAATCGCCGACATCAAAGCCTCAACGAAATCGTCATTCAACCTCCAACACATCAAATCATCCCAGTGGAACAGAAAGTTTTGGGATTCTTAATTGACCCGAATTGGGGTGGTCCCAGCGCCGTCTATTATGCCCTCGCTGTCGGACTAACACCCGACGACTTCTACTACACCGAACACCAACGCCTTTTCAATGTCATCGTCATACTCACAAAACAAGGTTACCAATTCCACAAAGATTGGGACATCACCAACCCCTACCCGCTGATCATCAACCTCTACAGCAAACTCTATGCAACAAGCGAACCCCTCCCTGAAGGTAGCATTGCAGGTTTGGCGCAATACCTTCTCTACCTCCACAGCCAAATCGTTGCCCCCGATGTCTTCTTTGATGCAGTCAAAACCCTTAAACAATCTGCTAATGACCGCAAATTAGTAAACACTCTCGTGCGCGTTTTGGACCATTACCAAAAACACGGTGAATGGGACGGCGCCTTAGAGCAAATCACGCAAGCACTCCTACCAACATTACAACCCCACCTCGCACCTATTTACTCCTTAGAAGACCTTTGGCAATTACCCGTAGCCACAGAATTTCTGTGGGAACCCTTCTTGCGCACCGACGGAATTACCCTGCTCGTCGGTCCAGCAGGCATCGGCAAATCCCTGCTCGCACTGTGGATCGGCATCCATATCGCTCAAGGATTATCCCTCTTTGGCTTCAAAACCCAACAAACTACCGTCCTCTATGTGGACGGTGAAAGCAACGAAACTCAAACCAAATCCCGCATCACACAATTCCTTTCCTCACCCATCACCAACTTCAACTATGTCGCCTTCAGCGGCGACCTATTCCACATTGCCAATTATGCTGCCTTCGTCCATTTTGTCCAACAAATAAAACCAGGATTGATTATCTTGGACAGCCTCATCCGCTTCCACACCTTAGACGAAAACAAATCGTCCGACATGAAACGCCTCGCCCACTTCTTCCGTGACCTAATAACACGCTTCCAAACCGCGTTCCTCCTGCTCCACCATACACGGAAAACAACACCCTTCGGAACAATCAGCGATGTCGTCAGAGGAAGCACGGAACTACGGGCTTTCCCCGACACCGTTCTCATCCTAAGACGCCCCAAAGGAAGCACCGAAATGACCGTTGATGTGGATAAGTGCCGCGACAGCCATGAATTAAATCAATCACGCTTCCGCATCCGACTCAACACATCAGACACCCCTTGGAACTATGAGTTCCTCGGCTTCACAGAAGACACAGATTCGCAAATGGAAACCGCTATGCGTCTCATCACACAACTCTTGGAAATATCCCCAATGAACCGAAAAGAAATCGTTGAAAAGTTGAGATCAGAAGGCATCAGCAAACCCACAACAGAACGAGCACTTAGAGAACTCAAGTCCCTTGGCAAGGTCGTTGCTTCTCGCGCAGGACGCCAAACAATCTACGCGCTACCCTCACAACCAGAACAGCCCCACATTTTCTAAGAAATCCCCCTCATCGCACCCCCGTCAGGGTGATTAATAAGCCCTGGCGGGGGTTACTCACCCCCTCCCCGAACAGCATCAATAGCATCAACAGCATCAAAAGCATCACGCATATATGTTTGATGCTATTGATGCTAATCCAGTCCTCTAAAGAATCACATCAACGACACTCGTGATGCTGATGCTTTTACGCATGGCTGTGTGAGATGATGCTGTTCAGATCGCTACATCGTGCTTTGGTCTTAGCAATTACCACCAACACTTCTGGCTTCACGCGATAAGGGAAACGAAGAGCGACAGGCTTTGCGGCAAGGCTTGGCAAGTGTCTTGGGGCGAGCAAAAACAGGACTTTTGTGGCTTGACATTTCACGCATTTTGTTCACATGCTGTCACAAAAAATTTTCACAAAATCTTGACAATTCCAGAAAAGGAAGTCCACTTTTAAGCGGCGCTGGCTGGAATCAGTTGCGTAATTTTTGTGTTATACTTATGAACGACAATGTGCTTACACGAACACTAACGGCAGGAGGTCAATGCGGTATGACTGCAATACACGATGTGATAAGCGAAATTGAGCGACGCTTAACGAGACATTCAGTTCGTTTGCGTGAGAGTTTACTCAAGCGTGCTCGTGTTGTTGTTTGTGAGCAGTGTGCAAAGGAGTTTGTTGCGTTTGATTCGCGAGCGCGGTTTTGCAGTAACTCATGCAGAGTTCGTGCGTCAAGGCAGCGCAAAAAACTGTCAAGTGCTGAAGCGACATAGTTTTTGTGCGTGTCAATAGTTTCGCGCTTTCAAAAACCCCACCAGTTTGATACCATTTTACCGTCATTTTTGCGGATTTTGTGTAAGGGTGTGCGTTTTGGGGTTGCGTTAACGCAAAAAGTGTGTTACAACTGTTAGCGGAGACGGGGAAAACCCGCTCCTCCGAACCAGCCCCACAGGGGGGGCTGGCGGGAAACAGAGGAGGTGTCGACAATGTTAATTAGGATCGAATTTGTAAGAAATCCAAAAGCAGTGCGCGTGAAAGGCTTTATCGCCAAATTGCTGCCGG
>Ga0209821_100169_pt1 | contig 10912 bp, 24 predicted proteins | sample SSWtaG_3_FD_184118 | JGI IMG/M metagenome (GOLD analysis project Ga0209821, IMG submission 184118) | Hot spring microbial communities from Sandy's Spring West, USA to study Microbial Dark Matter (Phase II) - SSWTFFsm_matched (SPAdes)... | ecosystem: Environmental > Aquatic > Thermal springs > Hot... | reverse complement strand
GGTTTGTTCGGCGTTAAAACGGTGTCTAAAGTTTTTATTTTGGATGTTCGGCGTGGGGTCGGCGGGGTTTGTTTCAGTGTGGTGTTTATGGTTGGGGGGTGTGTCGATAGAAACTTTAGGTGGTTGTCGTAGAACTCGAATCGGTTTCGAGGTCGAAGTTGTTTCGGTATTACTGTGTTTTGGCTGTTGGGGTTTTAAACCCGGGCGGTTCTGGGGTCATGGCTCGCAAGGTCCAAACTCAACAGCAACAGGTTGAAAACCAGTCCCCTGGCCCCGGGGGTTTTTCAGGGGGTGGCCGGGTTGTTGTCAGTGGTGACGGTTGGAGGGTTGTGGAGAGGCAGGTTGGCGGCCGTGTCTTCTATGACCTGCGGCTCTATGCTACCTATGACAGGAGTTTGGGTGAGATATTGAAGGAGGCACTGCCGCGGGTTCAGGAGTTTGCGCAGGAGAAGGGCGTCTTGGTTAGTCACACGGTGTTTGTGGGCATGGGCAAGAGGGTGACGATTTTGATAGGTGCGGGAGGGGTGTCGCTGAAGATACCTAAGCCGGTGAGTGTTGCTAAGCTGAGTGGGATCCTGAAGATGCTTGAGGTGTTAAACAGCGGTTAGCGGGTTTGTGCTGTTTGGGTGGGTATGGTTGTGACTAAGGTGACGGTTAGGTTTGACGAAATTTCCGAGTCGAATGACCTGGTTGTAAGCTGGGTGGCAGGCGTATTGTGGAGGAGGGGCTACATGTTCATAGCGTATGACTACCACTATACGTCCACGTGGGTGGCTGAGGTGTTTAAGCGTGACATGTTTAGGGTGTTTATGGAGGTGGTTGATGACATCTACCTGTTTAGGAGGTTTATCGGCGGGTTTGGTGTGTGGATATGTGACGACATGTGGGACGAGTGTATCGAGTACAGCGACGAAGATTATGAGAAGTTGCGGAAAGATGAAGATGCTGAGCTGGGTGTTGATGGCAGGCTGTTGGCTACTTCATGACGGGTTCGGTGAGGAGGAGGGTGTTTAAGTTGCTGGTTGCCAACCCCATGCTTGCGTTGTATGATGATGAGTTTAATGAGATTCAGCCTGAGGTTTCAGATGGTGAGCGGAGGATGTATAAGATAAGGGGGTATTGGAGTGAGAAGCTTGAAATGTATGTGACTCCTGTGGTGTTTGTGGTTGAGGTTAGGGACGGCCCGTTTAAGGCTGTTGTTGATGAGCTGAGGTGTGTTGATGGTGTCGACAGGATCTACAACGGGGTTTTGTGTATCAACGGCGCTAAGAGGCTGAGGACTGCGCTGGTGGCGTGGAATAGGCGAGTGTTAAAAACGTTTGTGGAGAAGTTGCTATGATTGTGAGGGTTCTGTATCCGAGGGATTCGAAACATTTGGCTAAGGGGTTTGAGACTAGGGATTATGTGGTTCCTCGTGAGGTGCTGGTGTCGTTTTTCGATGAGTATAGGCGCAGTAGGAATTTCGCTAGGGCGGTTGACGTGATATGTGGATACGTGGCGGGTTTGGCGGCTGAGGAGTGGTGTAGGGCGGTGGGCGCTGGGAGGAGGGACGACTGTATTGTCGGATATTTAGATAAGCAGGGGGAGAGGATTAGGGAGCAGTGTGAGGTTGCTGTGAGGGCGTGGGTTGTGCATACTGCCGAGTGTCTTAGGCAGTGCGGCAGGGATTTCAGCTGTTTCGAAAAATGCTACTATGAATCCTCCGGAGGTTGATGTTGTAGCGGAGGACTATGAAGTTGAGGTGATTATGGAGAACATGGATCTGGTCTTGGAGATGGTAGGGGAGGTGGTGAGGGAGCTGACTGAGGAGGAGCTGGAAGTGTTGATGAGAGTTGGGAAGTTTCTTGAGCAGTGGAGGGAGGACGTGATGGGGTATTTTGAGGAGTATGAGTAGCCGCCGTTGGACTTCTATAGGGGCGGTGACGCGTCACGTGCCGCAGGGGAGGATAGTTGGGTTTAGTGCGGCTAGGCTTCCTATGGTTGAGTTTGAGTGTGAAGAGGTTATGCCTTGTGTGCAGTTTTTAGCGAATCCGAGGGTGGTATATGGGAGGGCGGTTGGGAGGAGCTGTGACATATTAAGCGGTTTGATTAGGGCGTTTTATGAAATTCAGTTCTACTTCGCGTCTAATGTGTACCAGGTTGAGCCTAGGGAGATCTGGAAGGTGCTTCCGAAGAAGGCTAATGGGGAGGTTGCCGGTCCGCTGTTGGTTGCTGTTGGGAACAAGAGCGTTCATGTGTACGGCTTTTTGAAGTTGCACCTTGACAAGTTTGACGATTTCGTGGTGATGTTGAGGGCTTTGAACTGTGTTGACCAGAGGTATCTTGACATGGCGTTGTTGAAGAGGAGGTTTACGCTGAGGCTGACTGGGAAGAGTCAGTACGGGTACAGGCCGGTGAGGCCTGTTGTGATGGGTGAGCTGGCTGAGGTGAATACGGGGCGTTGGGGGGTTTTTGCTGAGGTTGACAGGAGGGCGTATATGGCTGTGACCGATTGGCTGTACACCACGTTTATGAGGAGGGGGTTTGACGTGGTGGTGAGGGTATGAAAGACGTGATGAAGGAGGTTGAGAGGGAGGTGCAGAGCTTAATGAGGCTTATGGAGGCGGCGAAGGTTGAGTGCGACTCCGACGACGTTGAGTGCATGTTGCGGAGGGCGGTTGTGTATGTGAATCTGAAGAGGAGGCTTGACAAGCTGATTTATCAGCTGGCGTTTGTATATGTTGCTACAGATGACGTTGTGGAGAAGGAGGCTGTTGAGAAGATGGTTGAGGCTGTTGCGAAGACTGGGTTTATCACTGAGCAGAGGTGGGTAAAGGCGGTTTCAGACGCGTTTAGGTACCGTAATAAGATTGATGGGGTTGAGCCGCGGAGGCGTGTCAGAAAGATGTCTGAGGAGGGGTTGATATGAAGATTAGTGTTGGCGGCATTGAGCTGGATTTGGATAAGCCGGTTGAAAGGGTGTCGGTGGTTGATTTGATATGTCCGCGGAGGGGCTGGTATGCGTATAGGGAGCCTGTGTCCAGTGTGGTCAGTGGTGTAGATGAGATGGTTGTGGCGGGGCAGTTGGTGCATGCCGCTGTGCTTAACCAACTTAGAGACAGGTGCAGGGTGGAGGTACCTGTTGAGGTTGAGGTGTGTGGACAGAGGAGGAGGTTTAGGGCTGATGCGGTTTGTGACGGTTATGTCATAGAGCTTAAGAAGAGATATGGAAAGGCGTATGCGCCTTTGTACATATGGCAGTTGAAGGTCTACATGGCTTTGCTTAATGTGAAGAGGGGGTACATAGTGTCGCTTGAAGATGGGTATGTGAAGGAGATTGTTGTAGATGATGCTGAGCTTAGATATGTGAGGGAGGTGTTTTTGGATCATCTGAGGAAGGCGGTGTGTGGAGAGGGGGAGCCTGAGAGGAGGGTTGGGCAGTGGTGCAACTTGTGTAAGTTCAGGGGTCCATGTCTAAGCGGGCGGCTTTTGTAGATTGTTTCTATAGACTTAGGAAGCTGTGGGAGGTCGACGTGGAGAGGCGTCTGGTCATTGCATATGCCATGGATCTAGTTGCTAGGAGGGTTGGCAACGGGTTTTATGTGCGTTGGAGGGCTGTGGTGTGGGACTTCGCTGAGTTTTGGGGTCCGTGCGACGCGCCTGGGGATGTGTTGAGGAGGTGCATAACGTGCGGCATGAGGAGGGAGTGTTGGAAGATGGTTGCTGAGGCGAGAGAGCTTATAAGGGAGGTCTGTGGGCTGTGACATGGATCTGAAGTTGCTTCAGGTGGTGGGGTTTATTGTGTTGCTGGTGCTGGTTGCAGGTATCGAGGATGAGGATTTGAGGAGGCTGGGTTACGCCGGCTTGTTGCTTGTGTTTTCGGCTTTGATTGAAAACAGGCTGTTGGGATATGTAGCTCTTGTGGTTGCGTTTGTAGTGTTGTTTAACATTGTACGTAGGAGATAAATATAGATGGTGTTAAGTGACGTGATGAAGGAGAGGATTTACGGGAATGGACTGCTGGTGGGGGTTGGGGAGCACCCACGTACGTACTTTGTTACGGTTGGTGCAGATGGGGGCGGCGTCGTGTTTGTAGTTGCTGGAGATGAGAAGACGTGGGTAAGGGTGTTTAAGGGGCGTAAGGTGGCTGTGGAGGATGTTAATGAGATGCTTGACGAGGTGGTGAAGGAGGTTATGAAGGAGGATAGGCTGGAGTTTGTCGAGTTGCTGGCTGGCACGGGAATACTTAAAATGACGTATATGCGGAGGGCGGTATGGGTGTAGCAGGCAGGGTTATACTGTGGCTTAACAGCTTTGCAGTCCCGTCGGCGGTGTCTATATACATGCTTGGGTGTGTTGGGGCGTTTGCGTCGGCGGTTTTCTTGATCAACACGCTGTGGTTTGACTTTAAGGTGAGGCCGCGTGTTGAGGCTGTTTTTAAGAAGGTGGAGAAGCTTTTAAATGCGTTGCCATAGTGGTTCATGTACGTTAGGGTGAGGAAGGCTGATAATGAGTATGTGTACGACCCGTCTAGCGACGTTGCGTTTTGGGGTTTTGTTGACGACATTAGGGAGGATCTTGAAGAGGGCGTGAAGTTTAGGTGCTACACGAGGAAGGGTGTTGTGACTTGTGTGGGGATGGGGGGTGCGAGGGTGTATAATGCATATGCTATACGGTGTATGGACTTCGGCGGCAACGAAGTTGTCGTAAATAAGGTTCCGTCGAGGCCCGTGAGGGGGGTGGTGTGCAGGAGGAAGGGGTATTATGGGAGTGTTGAGCTGAAGTTGCCGAGGTGTGTGGGCGGGATGTGTGTCTATGTGTGTGACCAAGTATGCAGGTTGGCGTATTTTGGAGATGATGTGTATGAGCTTTTCGATAGGGCTGTTCTTTTGGCGACTAGGAGGGTGCCTGAGACCAGCTATGTGGTGGTGGTATGAGGGCGGTGATATTCGTGCCGACGTGTTGCAGGAGGGCGAGGTATATGGCTGATGAGATGAGGCTGGGGGTTAGGGAGAGGGCGATTGTTGACAGGTGGATGTGTCCTGAGCTTGACGATAGGCAGGTGCTTGAGGAGGTTGCGGGGTGTAGGGTGGTGGCGGCTGAGCATGGGCTGTATGGGTATCTCATAATTGTGGAGGGGTGCAGGAGCTGGGAGGACGTCGAGGAGGTGGTGTATAGGGGCGGCGGCGCGGTGCTGTATGTATGATAGTTGTTGGGGGCAGGGGGGTTCTTGAGTATTTGCGGCGCTGTTTTAAGGTGGTTGGGGGTTTGTACGTATGTGGGGTGGACTACATGCTTGTTAAGGGGATTACGCTGACTTATTTGGCTGACCACGCTTTTGCATTTGTTGGGAATATTCCCGTGTTAGATGTGGATTGTGGCAGGTGGATTATGTACTATGGTACTGTCGAGCCGAGGTTTGTGGTGGAGGGGTGGAGGAGAGCTGAAAGTCAGGGGATGTCTATTGTTTACAATTGTGTTGATGATGCTTTTGAGTATTTTGAGGTTGAGGAGTATGTATTTAGGAAGGTCCCTATAACCATGTATGGATTTGGATCTATAAAGATGTACAGACGTTTGATAGATTTGTTAAGCAGAGAAAGTTTATATATACTGAGAAGATTGTACTGACATGCCTGATGTTAGGGTGGTAAAGATTGAGGAGGAGGTGAAGGATGAGGATGAGATCGAGGTAGAGATTGGGAAGGCGACTGCTGAGAAGCACAGCATTGGCATGTACAAGGCAAGTGAGGTGAAGTCGTGGATCGTGGGAATTCAGGCTAGGGAGCACAAGCTTGGACGTATAGACGAGGCGGCTAAGTGGAACAAGGCGCTTGCTGACGACTTCGTAAGCTGGTGTATTTCTAGAGGATTAACGCCTAACCACGGCATATTGGGCGTGATTAGGAGGGCCGCGAAGATTGCGGCTAGGCTTGGGGAGGAGCATGCGAAATATCTAATAAACGTGTTGCCGCCGCAGTATGCCGCGTATTGGAACGAGAAGAAGAATCAGCTGATAAGTGGGTATAAGGCGGTGAGGCCATGAGCGCCGTAAGTGTATACAGGCAGAAGATACAGCTTGGCGGGTACGAAAAGAGCGTTGAGGCAGAGCTTAAGATCTACAAAGGGGAGCTTCCAGTACTTCCAAGATCTCAGCGGTGGGAGAGGGAGTGGGGGCCGTTTAGACAGACGATTGAGAAGATGGCTGGACAGCTTCCAACAGACGTAGTTGGCAGGGGTATTGTGATAGCGAAGGTGATGGAGGCGAAGAAGTACCTGACGGGGATGTTTATAAACACTGCGCTGGCCTCGGCATATGCCGCCCAGGCGGTGAAGGCGCTTATGGACATAGGAGTGCCTAGAGATAGGGCTGTTTCGATCGTTGCTGATGCCGTGGGGATATCGAAGTCTCTTATTGAGAAGGTGATGGGTGGAGGTGGCGGAGGCGGTGGAGGTGGGGCGGCTCAGCCTGGGGCGTGAAGATAATATTTTTTTCTGATCCTGAATTTAGGGGTTCTGACCTGGAGAGGGAGGTGGTGAGGTGTGGTGTTAGGGTTGTGGAGGAGGGGAGGCTGACGCTGATTCTGGTGGAGGATGTGGGTCAGGAGAGGTGTGTGAAGAGGTTGCTGGTTGGGGCTGTGGAGCACTACGAGATGGAGGGGGTACCGAGGATGCTGAAGTATGTGTCTTTGGCTGGGAAGGAGTACGCGGTGAGGTTCGTCTGATTGACTTAAATACTGGTGAGTTTTTCCTCTCATGGATCCCAGGTTGTTGAGGCTGGTGTCTGACAGGAGGTTCAGGTGTTTTGTAGAAATTTTGAAGGGACGTCGATGTAAGGAGCTTGACGTAGATGTCGACAGGTTGCTGGGGGGAGATAGGGATGAGGTGGAGAAGGTGTATAAGCTGATTCCTGAGTTTGACGCTGTGAGGAGGCAGTATGGGTATGACGTGGTTGGGAGGCTTGTGGAGCTTGTGAATAAGGTGAGGTCTTCTAACGTGTCTGATATGGCTGAGGCGTTTGCGGTTGTGATGTCGGTGATGTTTGGGGTGAACGTGAGTAGGGATGACGCTTCTAAGATTGGCAGGATTATAGATGCTTTGAACTGTCTGAAGGTTGGGGACGGCGGCATTGAGGTTGACGACGTGTGTCTAGACGCTGTGGATGTTCCGGAGGAGTTTAAGAACCAGATTAGGATGGTTGCGGTGGCTAACATGTTGCCTGCGTGGCTTGGACGTGATTAGGATAAGGAAGGTGAAGAACGTGGTGGTGGTGGCGGGGGATTCGAAGGATGTTGAAAATGTGAAGAAGGTGGTGGCTTTATGAGGTTTCCGCGTGGAGTTTCGGCTGTTGCTACAGACGGTACCGTGTTTGTTGAGAGGGATGTAGATGTGAAGAAGGCTAGGAGGTTTGCGGTGAGGACGGTTGGGACGTATTCGAGGGCTGTGAGAGTCGGCAGGATAGTTGCTATGTATTGGAGGCCGTTGGGTTGCAGTCCGAGCTTTGGGTCGTATGGTGAGTATGAGACGGCTAGGCACTGTGTTATAGGTGGGGATATATGCCGCTTGAGAGACGTGGTTAAGGTTACTGATGGTGTTAATTTCGACGATGCGAAGGTTGTCCGTGATGTGAAGTATGTGGCGTGCAGGAGCGTGAAGTGCTGGTTGCTTGCGAGGTTTTTCAACAGGTTTGGTTATGTCGATGATGGATGTATTGAGGAGTATGATAATGCGGTGATAGATAGGGGGAGTGAGGGGTTTAGGCCTGACCTGGTTTTGTTTGCAGGGTCTGAAGATGGTAGGTTGGCGCTTTTTACAAAAGGCTTGAGGCCGGGCGCGGAGGTGAAGGTTGGGGATGCGGTTAGGGTGGTCTCATATGACTACCAGAGTGGGGAGGTTAAGACGTGGACGACGTTGATAACTCACGAAGTTGTTGCGCTGGTGTGGTTTGGTACGAGGTATGTTTTGCCGTTTAGGGCTTTTGGGTCGTATCCGACTCCTGTCGTGGTGAGGTCGGGGTTCAGCGGGTCTAATGCGTGGAAAGTTTAAATATATGGTATTTCATATTGTGTCATGCCGGATCTAGTTAGTAATATAGTGGGGAACACGGTTGCAGGTGCTGTTGTGGGGATTGCAGGCGTGATTAACAGGTGGATTGTTTATGGAGTTCCGTTTGTGTATGATGCTGTAGTGAAGACGCTTGGGCGGTGGGGTGAGCCGGTGTTTGCAGTTGCGCTGTCTCTTGTGCTTGATATTGCCGCCGCCCCGCGGGCTCAGTTTATTGAGAGCATAAGGCTTCCGGCGAGGATGTACATATATGGGGTATATAGACTTATGGAGGAGGCGATAAATATGGTGTCTGGGAAGGGCTTCGCCATGATTGACAAAGGCACTGTGAAGACTGATCCAAGTGACGAAGTTACGGGGATATTCATGCAGAAGGGCGACACGGTGGTCCGGGTTGAGCCTGGATCTGCTACAGCTACGATAGGTCCAAGGAGGTATGTGGCTCTTGGGATTAAGCGGCTGTACTACTTCGAGGCTCCTTACGAGCTTGTTGCGGGTTCACAGGGGTCGGGTGGGTAATGGCGTTTTTGTTGAGGTTTAGGGGTTCATATTTTTTTCAACGGGTGCTCTCTGTATGTAGATGGGGAGTATGTTGGGTCTGGTGGGGGGGTTGGGGAGCGTGGGGGTAGGGTGTATGAGTGCTATGTTGGTGATGTTGTTTTGAGGCTTGTCGAGGATGGGTACGTGACGGAGGAGGGGGAGGTGGGGCTTCTGAGGGAGTGTGGTCAGCCTAGTGAGGTTGTGGAGTTTGAAGATGGTAAGGTGTACATCTACAGGTTTGAGGCGTGTGGCAGTGGGGTGTTTAGGAGGTCTTCGCCTTCGGTGTATCACTGGGCGGATTATCTGGCTACTCCAGTGGTAGGCACACTCTTGCTTGCGGTGGTGTCGAAGATTCAAACGAGCGAATCTTCTCAGCAACCCTAGGCCACACCTCTTTTTTGAATCTTTCGGCTTCTTCTTTGGATGGCTTCCTCCTGGTGGGCTTCCCCCTGTCTAGGGGTCCGATGTGGATGTATGGGGCTTCTATGATTTCGCCTTCTGGCGCGAAGAGGAGGCCGATGTTGTCTAGGGCGTAGGTTGTGTATCTTGCCCACCAGTGTACTATGTCTTCTAGGACGTGTCTTCTTACTGCGTAGAGCGGTTCGTTGGTCATGACGATGTGGTCTGGTCTGTGGTTTACTACCGAGCACCATGTCAAGACTTCGTTTTTTACTGCTATGTAGGAGCTGTAGATTTTGATGGGCAGGGCGAATCCGAGGAGGTGGGGGTGGTGGTAGGTGGATGACCACGTGCTGGTTCTGCACAGTTTGGTTATGTCGTCGAGGAATATTAGGTGCGAGTCTGAGTTGATTATGCAGTCGTATCCGGCTTTGAGTGCGTATGTGAAGCCGTCGTAACGCGCCCCAGCTACGCCTGGCGTCTTCTGTCTGATCCTCTTGACGTATGGTGGGTACAGATGGAACCCGGTGTCGACGACTATTACGTCGAGGCCCATCTGCCTGTGAAGCTGATGTGCAGTGGTGTAGAGGTACTTAAGCGGATCCTTGCCGTCGTATGGGATAACGGCGGCCACAACTATTTATTTGGGAGTTTTATTTAACACATGCTGTTTCGAGGGTCGTGCTGGTTTACGTACGACTTCATAGTGATGTATAAGAGTGATAACGCTAGGTATGTTGGACTTTTTGGGTACAAGGTTTGTGACCCTATTCACAAACCGCATGTGATAGTATATGTAGACGCTGATGAAATATATAATGGTGAGGTGAGGAATGACCTTGATCAAAATATATATTACGATATTTTTGAAAATAGCAGTGTAAATCCTAAGTATGTTGAGATTTGGATTCCTGGGGAAAATGTGAAGGTGAGGTTTGAGAGTGGTGAAATACCTGGTAGCGCTCCTGATTACGTGAAAAATGTTAGTTTTGCACATACATTTTGGCCGCCAATGATTTCGACATTATCTCAAGTTGGTTTTTATAGAGAAGTAGAATGGAGTAACCGTAATAATCATAGTATTACTGTGAAATCTGAGCTGTATAGAGGCAATGAGAAGGTGTGTGAAAGACAGGAGCAGGTGAGCGGTAATAGTTCCGTTAATATTACGTTGAGTTGTGATGTTCCTGGTAAGGATGGAGAGATTAGGCTTTACACGCTCAAGCACTATGTTAGTACAAGCATCAGTGGGCCGTGGTACTTATATACCGTTAGTAAGAACTTCATGTATTACTACGCCCCTGGGAAGACTGTTGGTGACATTGTGTTTAGGCCTAGTCTATTTGCGTACAACATAGAGGAGTTCCTTAAGAGGAATGGGTTGACTAGGGAGTTTAGGAACTATGGAAAGGCTGGGGATAAGCTTGACTACGTACTGATGCTGTGCAGTATGGATCCAAATCAGCATCAGCTTAAGGATGATCTGAACATAGGCGTAGTGTCGGTGCAGAATAAATGCAGGTGGAGGCATGTCGACACGTACAAGGTGACGCTTGGGCCGGTGGATAGGCAACTGTATCTAGACGGCTCTCCGTATAAGACGGTTAGGATGTATGGATATGGTGGTGGAAGGATAAGGAGGGTTGAGTCTGTGTCAGGCTACACGTCGTATAGAATAGATGCCGACAAGGCAGTGTTGGTGAGTGTGCTTGGCGACTTCGCGTTTGACTACGTAGATGGAGTTAAGACGGTTGACGTGTCTAGGGCGTATGAACATTCTTTCTTTGGTATTAGGGGATGGGGTGTAGCAAATAGCGATGAGCGTTTCGCAGGGTTTATAGCTACTGGTAGAGAGTATGTTAAGCTGTTTGACCGTTCGAAGATAACGGTTAAGTTCGATTCGGAGTATAACGACGTATTCGAGGTGAAG
>Ga0209821_100167_pt1 | contig 11017 bp, 26 predicted proteins | sample SSWtaG_3_FD_184118 | JGI IMG/M metagenome (GOLD analysis project Ga0209821, IMG submission 184118) | Hot spring microbial communities from Sandy's Spring West, USA to study Microbial Dark Matter (Phase II) - SSWTFFsm_matched (SPAdes)... | ecosystem: Environmental > Aquatic > Thermal springs > Hot... | reverse complement strand
TATATGTATTATATGTTGTTTTGTTGTTGGTGTTTCGTTCTACAAGTAGCTACTATATACATTATATATTATATTATATAATACAACTTGAAGGGTTGTTGTTAGTTGTTCTATTAACCTTCATTTTTTTGCAAAAAGTTTATAAGTAAGTTACGCTATACTATTTATCGATATGAGCGGTGTAGGACATTACCCTCAACCATATACACAGTATGATTATAAAGTGTGTCCGATTTGTGGTAAACCGGTTAAGAATTTTGAAGTACATACAAAGAGTAAAGAAGACCACAGAGAGTTTGAAGAGTTACATCAGAAAATTTTCTACGAGCTTTATGAGGAAGAGAGGAAGAAATACCCAAAACTCGCACATGATAGAGGTTTTATTTCAGCTTTAAATCAAAAAGCGTGGGATTTGGCGATTCAACATTACTCCCAAACTGTTAAGGTTGTAAAAGTGAAGGAAAAACGACCGCCACACGCTCTTTGGGAAGGAATGATTTGCCCAAAGACAGGTAAAACAGCGGATTTGAGCTATTGTAAGGCGCACTGTCCTGATTGCGCAGTTGTTGGACACCCCGCGTATCCAAAGTATCGCGTGTGTCTAGCGCTCAAACCTTTAAAATAACACTTTTTTCTTTCTTCTTTTTTGTTTTTTGTTTTTGTTTTGTTTTTGTTCTTACTGTTTTTATTGTTCTTCTAGTTTTGGTTTTGTTTGTGTCGAGTAGGAGCTTTTGTTAATGTACGAGTAGTCTTGTGTCGAGAACATGTACAAAAACTTTAAATACATCTTTGTACAAAAAAATATGTGAGGGTGTGGTTATGAGAAAGTATGAGTATATTGTAGTTTATCCGTCGAATGGCGTTATCGTTGGTTCTATACTCTCGAAGAGAGAGCTAAAAATGTACCTAGAGGGCAGTGTGGTTATTGAAGATAGGCGGATTGAGGAGGATGAGTTAGCGTATGCATTACGTAATGCAATTAGTGTACGCTTAGTTAAAGCTAAACAGCCCCACAGCAATTTGTTGATAATAAAGTACACACCACCAATGTAGAAACTCCCTTTCTTCTTTTTTCTTTTTCTCTTTTTTTCGTTTTTTTCTTTCCCTGTTTTTCTTTTTCTGTTTTTGTTTTTCTGTTTTGCTCTTCTACTCTTCTAGTCTTAGTCTTCTTCACTTGAAGTCGAGACTTTAGTTGTTATACGAGTAGTCTTGTGTTGAGTGTATGTACAAAAGCTTTAAATATGTCTTTGTACATAAATATATTCGGGGTGTGTATATGCCATTAGTAATTTCTGTCTCGGATGAGAAGCAAATAATTGAAGCGAAAGTTCATAAGATTCCAAGACACACATACAACATCATTCGAAGTTTCATAGAATCAAGTGACAAACCCAAATATGTTTGGAATGTTGGTATCAAACTAGAAAATTCTATAACATTTACCAAACCAGGTAAGTGGCGTCTAGTTGTTTTTCTCCCTTCCCCACAAGATAACCAAGAAGAAAAAATTTATTCTGTCATTGAACTGTTGACAGAAACTGGTAAAACAAGCTTTGTTATATGGTCTAACGGTGAACTTGAAGTTGGTGATATAAAAGTCAAAACTGATGATGATTTGTCGCTTCTTTCGACATTTATCACAAGCGATGTTCCGTTTGCTTATCCGATAAGTTTTTATGCAATTGTCCGCAAAGTACAATCGTTTGCCCAAATATCCTAACCATTTTCTTTTTTTCTTTTTTTCGTTTTTTCCTTTTTCTGTTTTTGTTTATGTTTTTGTTCTTACTGTTTTTGTTGTTTAGCTTTTAATTTTTTTGCTGTTTTGTTTTTTCACACTTCTAGCTGTTCTCGTTTTTGTGTCGAGTCGGGATTTAAATTGTTATACGAGTAGTCTTGTGTCGAGAACATGTACAAAAACTTTAAATATGTCTTTGTACAAAAGTATATGTAGGGGTGAGAAAATGGGTGAATTTGAAAGATGGAAACAAATTTTAGACGCTGAAGTCGAGAAGATTGTGAGCGAAATCAAAAAAATCCTGGGAAAAGTGAAGTATGTGAGAGTTGACCCTGCGGGTGACTTCTACGGATATTACATTAGTGCATACGTATCGAAAGAAGATGATGAAGCGGTTTACGTAAGGGCAGTACCATTTAAAAGTTTACTTCAAGTGTCCAGTAAAGAACTTGTGAAAATCTTGGACGACGTGGAAATATATTTTGTCGATAGACTTGGTGACGAATTGGAAAGCATGGGGTTGGAAGTAGAATATATCGCATTGAGATAACTGCTTTTAAGTAAACTATTTTCCTTTTTCTTTTTTCTTTTTTTGTTTTTTGTTTTTCTTTTTTCTGTTTTTGTTGTTTTTTCATGTTGTGCTCTATTCCTCTCTAGTTTTGTCGAGTGAAAGGTTTGTTTAGGGGTTTATCATGGTCTACGAGATGTGGGTGTCTTTGCTGGTTGTGTCGAGTGGGTTTGATGTCTACGCGTGTAGTGTTCGGTTTGCTACATGTGTGGTTTACGAGCATAAGCTTTAAATACTGCTTTGTACATAGGTATAGTTGGAGGTGAAGTTAAACATGTCCTCTTCCCAAAACTTGGGCGCCCCCACGCCCATAAAAAACCCCAAACCCGCTGGGGTTGAAGTGGGGGAGCGGGATTTATGTGACGCTTACTGGCAAGGTTTCTGCTATGCTTATGAAAAATATTGCATAAAGCAAAATCTTCCTCCAAGTGCTCTCAGTGATTTGGAGAGAGAAATCAGAGCAGCGTATATGAAGGGAAAAATAGATGGCAGTGAACTAGAGCTTTTTCTCAGGCTAATCGATATGGGAATGGGAATAATTACGGAAAGAACCCCTTACAGTGCAATAACTGATGATTATCAACGAGTGAAGCTAATGGAAATATATTTGAAGGCATTTGAAGGTTTCCCAATGTTTCTTGAGACGTTCGTAAGATTGTTGGTTATTTCTCTTACTCCAATTCCTCTGAAGCCTGACAGAGTCTACAGTAGTGTCATGAAGCTGTTCGAGTATTTTGAAAAGTTTGGTTTGATGGAAGGATTGATACAAAAATAAACTTTTACCCTTTTTTCCTTTTTTGCTTTTTTGTTTGTTTTCTCTTTTCTCATTTTCTTTTTTTGGTTTTTCTTCTTTTTTTAAAAAGAAAATCATTGATTCCCCATTTTTTTCTTTTCTTTTTTCCTTCATTTCTGGTCGAGTTGTTAATGGTAAAGTTTAAGTATTTGTGATAACTAATTTTGTATGATGATGTATGAGGTATGAAGTCAACCTTGCCGAGCTGAAAAGACTGCACAGTGAAGGCCTAAACGACAGTGAAATTGCACGTAGAATGAACGTTTCAGCCACAGCCGTAAGGTATTGGAGACGTAAACTCAACCTTAAAAGCAACTACACATGTAAACGCAAGGTGGACGTGGAAAAACTGATACAGCTCAGAGAGCAGAAGTGCTCAATGCGTGAAATTGCAGAGCGGCTTGGAGTATGCTTTGGGACGGTGCAGTATTGGTTTAGGAAGCTGAAGATAAAACCGCTACGCATTAGAAGAGTGCGCAAAGTAAACCTTGAAGAGCTCATCAAACTCTACTATGACGGATTAAAGTACAGGGAGATTGCCGAGAAAATGGGGATATCGAAGGCCACCGTCAACATAATAGTGTCAAAACTTAAAATAGCAAATAGATGTAAAAAGAGAATTGAAGAAGTGAAAATCGAGAAGGAAGAGATAATTAGAATGATAAATGAGAAGGGGTATACAACGTTAAAGGATATTGAGGCAAGGTATGGCGTTGGAAAAGAAGCTGCATACAGACATATAAATGCACTCTTCCGCAAAGGAAAAATACATAAATTCACTGTTCACGGTGCATACAGCTTCTTCGGAGAAAAACTCAGAAACATCAAAACCCTATACTACACTGACGAGCGCAGACTGATTGAAGCACTCAGCGAAATCGTCAACATAAAAGATGCAAGCATGTCGAAATCATTTACACATATACTTAGAAATAATGGGATAAGCAGTGAGAACATAGCATACTTCCACAAGCTACAGAAAATGAAGAGCGGCAAGGCTGCATGAGTTTTCCTCTACATGTGTATAGGTGTGTTTGGTTTGCATGATGTCCTGTAAACAAAAGGTTTAAATACATCTTTGTACATATTGTATGGTGGTGATGTACGATGAAAAACTTCGAGAGAAAGCTTGAAATCCATGAGATTGCAATTGACGACCTGTATAGGGCTGTCGAGGAGTTGAGGGAGGAGGTCTATGCACAGAAGGAGGAGTTGAGGAGGCTTCGCAGAGCTTTAATGCAGCTTCAAGACATAGTGATACGTTTGCATAGAAGTGAACTCTCATTTGAAGACATTGTCAACATGTTTCCATTGATTGGTGAAGATGAATGAGCTTCGATGAAGAGTTCAACCTGATAAGAAGGGAAATCGTTGAACTTATATCTAGACATGTGGACAGGCTGAGGAGGAATGGCTGGAGCATTGAAGAAATAAATGATTTACTTGAAATCATAGTTGACTGGCTTGGATACATGTATGGGGAAATCATTGAAGCAAACATGAAAACTTAAATATGATATCAAACACACTGCATGTTCATTATGGTGAGTGGGGATAGTCTCCTCCATATAATGTCACATGTTGTATGACGTTTACTTGTGCATTTTGTTCAGTGTTGATTGGTGTTGATGTCTTTTCTTGTTAGGCTTTCATATTCTTCTCTGAGTTTGTCTATGTTGTTGAAGAATATTATTAGTTCAAGTTCAAGTTCTCTCACTATTTCTGGGTCTAGTCTACGTGGAAACGCCCACACCTTCTCATAGTAGTCGAAGATGTCATCTATGTTTATCTGTGATGGGTTTATGGTTGAAGATAGGGCTATGTCGATGAAGTCTCTTAAAACCTTTTTTGCGAATGCCTGGTACTCTATTATTGATGGCCAGACAACCCCAAACCTTGCGCATACGTCGACTGTGAGGAAGTTGATTTTCCATTGCAGGAACTCTCTGAAGCTTTTAGCCTTACTTAAGGTTTCAGCTCTACGCTTCTCCCTGTATCGTTCAACAGCCTCTTTCAGGTTTACTTCGAGCTCCACATGTAACACCCATATTTAGCATTGCTGCAAGTTGCCTTATAAACGTTGAGTTAAACGGTCAAGTAGCTTCCAGCCTTCAGATACTCTATTATTTTGAAGCCGTATTGATAGTTGTCTTTTGGGTTTCGCCTGGCTCTAAGTCTCACTTTCCATTGTTTGGCTATTGATAGTATCATGTTGATTGGCTTTCTGAGTGTCATGTATATTGTTTGTTGTGGTATTCCGAGCTGTTTGAGGCTTTCAATTATTGAGGCTTTTATCTTCACTGCCTTTACGGTTTCGGCTAGCTTTTCATGGAGTGTCAGTGTCAACCTGCAGAGGTATTCAATGAATTTCCTAACTAGTTCTCTATTTACTATTATTATATTATTAGTAATTAGAGATAGTAGCTTCATTGAACTATAATCATGAAGTTTTGGACTCACCCCAACAGTTTCGGCGAGTGCATATAATCTTTTCGTCAAAAAGATGTACATGAATTTGAGGATTCTGTGAATGGCCTTTTCCGGTGTTTTTGCAACTATGGGGAAGGCTCTCACCCTCATGTTCACGCCCCTGGCAAGGTCAACCCACTTCAAGTATGCTTTTTTGCCGAAATGTTTTAGTCTGCAGATATGTGTATACCTAAGCTTTGGGCTGACAACAAATATGCTTCCACTATCACACTTCCTTAAATCATAATGCTTCTTGTAGATGTCGACGGCAGCCTCAAGATAGCTTTCACGGTCAACTCCATCCAGAAACTTGACTGCAACCATATAGTACTTGAAGCCAGACCCCTCAACATCTGGAACTGTGGGTATAAGCCACATGTACAATTTCTCCTCATCAACATACCTATACTCTACACGTCCAAACCCATAACACCACTTCACAGCACTCCTGCCAAGCGGGATAAGAGTTTGACTAACCTCGCAAACAACATCGCCAATTAAATCTTCAAACGAAAAATTCATAAGCAAGTTTTCCCCATCCTTTAAATGGAGTTTTGTTTTACTCATAGGTTTCACTTCCGATGCTAACTAAAAAATGGGATGAAGCAAAATAAAAACCTTTTTCTCCACCTTTTTAGAGCTTCAACTCTAAAAGTTTAGAGTAGTCTTCATGTCTAGAGCAGTTCAATGTAGTCGACAGTGTGCTTCAATACTAGAAGCCTCTTCCCACTGCACTCCAATATGAAGTCATATGTGTAGACATCCCTTATAACCCCTTCAAGGGTTAACCCGCCCCTCAAGTACAGCTTCACCCTGCATCCGGTCAGCTCATAGATTTTTGATTCGCCTTTATGCTTTCCAGCAGCCTTCATGTTTTCACGTTTACCTTTACCTTTACTTTTAGCTTTCCCCCTCATCCTGTAATACTTCTCCAAAGCTTCAGCCGAATATACATTTAGAGCTTCGTTTCCAGTCAACCTTGTTCACCATGTATCCATCAGTATTTGAACTATAAAAATCTTTCCAACATAGGCTTCATAAGGGCGTTGCACCAAAAACTTTAAGTAGCACCTTAAACATAGATGTTTCTGGATGTGAAATGAGGGGTTCAGTAACAGTCTTCTACAGGTGTAAAAGATGCAAGGAAGCAATCAACATTGATGCAGTTGTAACCCTATACATCTCGGGGAAGGAGGTTAAGAGGTGCCCTAACTGTGGTGCCTATGGAACGTTGGTTAAGGTTGCCAGACGTAGAAGGAGGATTATGGTCTAAGTGTGAATGTATGGTTAACCATGACCAAAAGCTTTATATACTGCATTAAACATAGTATATTTTGGGTGAAATGTACATGGAGGAGCTTGAAACAAAAAATCTACATATAAGTATACATGTAAAGATACCTGTCAAACTATACCATAAGCTATGGGAATACGCCAAAAACACAACTCCAGGCAACCCTCTAGGGGCATACAGCAGGATAATTAGGGAGGCATTAAAAGTGTATCTTGAGCAGAGGGGGGTGAAGATTGATGAGTGAAAAACGGGAGCTTGTAAGAGTGCAGATGAGTATGAATAGAAACCTATACTATAAGCTGTGGGAATACATCAAACAGAAGTATCCAATACCATACAAGAAGCTCCACATAGTCGTAAACGAGGCAATAAAGGAATACCTTGAGAGACGTGGATTCACAGTTGAATAGGCATACAGTGTGATTGAAGTTTTATGGGTGAGTGTCGAGTGGATGTGGCATGGATAAACAGTATTTCCTAGGCTTCATTTTAACATGCATTTCACTGGCATACATGTTGATTCTCTTCTCAACTTCAATCATCGATTTAAGTGGTGGAAGGATACCGCTAAATGAAATCCCCACATATATGGGCATGTTCACAGCCAGGTTTCTGCTCTCGACAATCATACTGATAATTGGACTATTACTGATGGCTAAACCGGAAATCAAAGTAATAGTGTACAGAAAGGAGGAAAAGCCGTGAAGCCACATATTAAAACCATAATTATATGTCCACAGTGTGGGAAGCCATTCCACTTTGAATCCACAAGGAAGGCTACATATGTGAACTGTCCAGCATGCAGTAAAACCATACCTGTAAGGGCAAAGGAGAAACATGTCAAAGTTGTCTGCTGCCCAAGATGCAAGGTATACCAGCCGACAAGAGCCACAGTCAGGTTCAAATGTAGAATGTGTGGATACAGCGACAGGATGGATGCATTGAAAATCTACTATAAAACGCTGAAAAGCAGAGATGCAACACTAATAGCTCAAAAACTAAACGAAGCGAGAAAGGGGAAATGAAAACATGAGTTTAACTGAAATGTTTTTAAGCATGGTTTTCGGTGCAATTGGAGGATTGATGCTCTGCATCATCCTGGCAGCCATAAGCCTCCTCCTCAAAAGGGGAAGACGATTTGAAAGCATGAAGCCATACAGAGTATTCTATGTCCCATTGGGCGAGGGGGGATATAGGTTTAGAAGCATACTTGTAGAGGCAAGAAACATGGATGAAGCAATTGAAACATTCATAAAGCGAAGCCAACCATTCGACATAGCATACATCGTTGAAGCAAACATGGGAGTAATGGTGGTGTCCACCAAAAACAAAATTGAAGGAGAGGATGCGAAAGCATGAAGCATGAAGAAATCCTAAAACTCTTAATGGAGCTATGTGAAGCTTCAGAGTCAATACATGAAAACATCAAAAAACTCAAACAGTACAGGGAAATAGAAACCGACTTCAACTTCTATTCAATGATGATTGAGCAGGAAGCCATACGAACAAAAATATTACTCAAAAAACTACTCAGAAAAATGGGGAGATGAAAGTTTATGCTAGACCAGAACGGCTTCACCATACGCAGATGCGAGAGGTGTGGTGGTGTGATGATGCCCAAACAAAGCGAAATCAAGCTCGACAAGGATAGAGTGATAGTTGAAGTTGCATGGATATGTGTGAAGTGTGGAGCTGTGAGGGGGGCATTGATTGGGGGTTGCGACAATTTTATATCGGGATATATGATAAACGTAAAACTAAGTGTATAGCTGTTTGGGGTGGGGGATATGTTAAAGGACTTCATTGACAATATTATTGATACTGTCTCTAAACAAGACCCAATAGTGGCGGCAAAGTTTCTGTTAACCCTCCTTTACTTTCTTGATAGATTCTTGTTTAGATATGGTCAGATGCTAATGGAGACGACATATCTCAGCGATGCTCAGGAAATTGGGGAAAGGGAGAAGATGAAGAAGGAAGTGGAGAAATTGAAAAGCATGTTGTATAGTGAATTGGTTGGAGTCCTTGATGGAGTAGATAAATTGTTTGGGGGTGATGTGTAATGGTTAAACGTAAATTGCTGCGTGGTTTATGTGCATATGCACGTCTAATTCCGTATAGAGGTTACTACATGCGCTACTGCACATTAAAGTGTAAATGGGTTTCACATGGCTACTGTGATACATGCGAGAAATACACGTATACTGATGCCCGTGGAAATGTTGATGCGGCGCAGAAGAGACTCAATGTAATAATGGGTGAACTTGAAAAATCAACGTAGAGCAGGATGCGTAGCGCGTTGAGGGGTGCACTGTTTGGCTCAGACTAGTTTTGAGATTAGAAATATAGATGAGGCGGCAAGGCATTTTATATATTTTGTTAAACGCAGGATTGAGATTACTCCATCTGCAGGTGTAAGGGTTAGGAGGATTGTCAAGACGAATTTCAATAGGCATAGGGTGATATTCCTCGATGTTGGATGGCAGTTTAGGCATAAGCCACTCATAGTGTACCTGATTTTTCAACGTAAATACTTCCAAGAGTTCGGTAAAAACTTCCAGTATGATGATGCCATGGCTACAAGTGTGAGGCTAAGTATACTTGAAGAGATAGTTAAACATGGGTATGACAAGATTGCATGGGTATACTGGGATGGTGCAATCTACTGGGTTGACCCGAAATACATGCTTAAACTCGTCAAGGAGAATGGCTGGATTCATAAGGCGAAGAAGACTGGAGAGCTCCTTGCACATATACCACTCAAACTTCTAACCAAAATAAACTAGGATATTCATGATAGAAGCATTTGGATGATTCAATGGAAAAGTTTAAATATACCTTTGAATATATCTACATATTGACCATTGGAGGTGTTTTGATATTGTGTGAAGATGTGCAACGGACACTTCAAGGCGAAGGAAAGGTTGTGGTGAAAATTAGGGTTAGCGAAGGGCTGTATAGGGAGATGGTGAAGTATGTGATGGAGAAGTATGGGGTTGTCAGCAGATATCTTGGCGACTTGGTGGAGGAAGCTTTGACGGCATATTTGAAGCAGAAGATGAGCAGCCCAGAACCTCCAAAGAACTTCATATCCAGACATTACGTTTCCCGCTTCGGGAGGAGCATAAAGATGACTACTACGATGAATAGGGAGGTCAAAAGGATGCTGGACGAATACGTAGGCGAACTCTCGAAGAAGCATGGAATGAACTATGGTTTAAAGAGGGCAATAGTGGAGGAAGCCTTAAAGGAGTATATAAAGGTGACATGAATGAAGAACCAAATAATTGGAATCCTCCTCACATCAACATCGCTACTTGGCATAACACTACTTTTTGCCACATCACTATTGAAAATTGCCAGTGGAGAAGTTCCATTAAATCAATTTGCAAGCCACGTAATAAAGGTAGTCACATACTTCATAATCCTAGTGATAATATTATGCATAGGATTATGCCTCATGAGCCTATCGAACGGTGAAAAACGATGAAAGAAGAAAAGAACAAATGCAGCATATACGGATGCAGCAAACCAGTCTTCGGAACAAGAATGAACACGCCATACTGCCGAGAACACCTATACGAGCTACTCCTAAGAAACGAAAAAACAAAATGCGGAAAATGCGAATATGCAAAAAAAGAAAAAGAAGAAGGAGAAGAAAAATCAATATGGTGCGAAAAATACATGATATTCACAAATGCAAACTGGAATTGCAAACAAGTAAAAGAAAAGTATCCATCAATACTGGAAGGAGTGAAGCCTCCAGAACTAAAAAAGAACGCATGAACCAATACATACATCTACACATAAAAGGAAACGCAAGCACAGCCATCAAACTATGGGAAAACCTTGTAGAAAAAGAATACCCAAAGAAAAACATACCAATAATCATCACATGGGAAGGGGAAACCGACCTAGAACCACACGAACTCGGACAAAAAATTGGAAGAATACTCGCAAAAATGGGATTATCAATCTTGACATTAAAGAACACAATAAACATAGTGGAGGAGTTGAAGAAAGAATTTGATACTTAAGTATCAACCACATTTAACATGGAAACCCCAGTTAACGCTTCATTACGACACACCCGTAATTTAATATGAATTTTCAGATTTCTTCTATACTCTCCCCCCATTTCTTTACATATAGCTATTT
>Ga0209821_100166_pt1 | contig 11071 bp, 14 predicted proteins | sample SSWtaG_3_FD_184118 | JGI IMG/M metagenome (GOLD analysis project Ga0209821, IMG submission 184118) | Hot spring microbial communities from Sandy's Spring West, USA to study Microbial Dark Matter (Phase II) - SSWTFFsm_matched (SPAdes)... | ecosystem: Environmental > Aquatic > Thermal springs > Hot... | reverse complement strand
CTATTTTACTGCGTCATTACCTCCCTCCTCCCATCGGCGTATTTGAAAGTCAAAACACGCCGCAGTTAAAAAGCCTCCGGTCTCTGTACCCGACTAGGTAAATCCCGTTAACCAGTATGTCGAGCCCGTATATGTAGAAGTGGCATAAAGACTTCGGAACAGCGGCAACTCTGTTCCCGGCCAGCACCAGAAAGGTGTTGTAGGTCTCGCCGACTACGACGCCTCTAACGCCGTAGGGGCAGCGATATGTAGAAACCTCTCTCCCCAGCAGATCTACACAGCTTGGACGCAAGGCTACTTGGTCAACTCCCGCTCTATGGTCAAAATCCTCGCGATGGCTCTCTTTATCTGTTTAACCCTGCCAGGTTTCTCGACGAACCCCCTTGCCCTCTGCGTCTCAAGCCTGACCAGCTCCGCCCTAAGCTGGTTAAGCAACTGACGCCTCTCCTCCGGCTTCATCTCCCTCAGCACCTTAGCCTTGAGCTTCTTTTCAGAAGACATATACCGCCACTGAAACCACAATTTTTAAGGATTTTGTTGCGCCTCGGCGGGCGCCGCCGCCTCGGGTTTTGTGGGCGGCTTGATCTTGTACTCGTCGCTGTACCGCAGAGACGCCGGCGTGATCCTCACCTCTATGCCGTAGATGCCCGGCTTCAGAAGCACGTGGACCACCGCCCGCCTCACCCGCTGCTTGGCGTCGTAGCCTATCTTGTAGAGCTTCCCGAAGGTCTGCTTCTCGAACTTAGCCCTCTCTGTGGAGAGCTTGCCGCTCACCACGATCTCAAAGCCCTTGGCCCCAGCCTCCGTCAACTGCCTTATGGCCACAAACATGACTCGTCTAAACCTGACGCCCTTAGCCATGGCGTTGGCTATACGATACGCCACAACCTTGGGGAACATCTCGGGCGCCTCGATCTTGGAGACGTCTATCACGTCTATCTGCGGGTTCTCCACGCCCAGCTTATTAGTAAGGATGCTACTAATCTCCTTCACGATGGCGCCCTTCCTGCCGATGATCCTAGAAGGCCTCTCCGCGTATATCACGATACGTGTGCCCAGGGGGGTCTTCAAAATCTCGGAGTCGATGTATCCGTATCTGCTCAGCCTATACTCAAGAAACTCCTTAATCATCCACTTCTTCTTGTTCTCCTCCAGGATTTTCTTATATACAGGTAACCTCCTCTGAGCAGTAGACATCGCCACCACCATCAACGCCATATTTAAATTTTTCCGAAACGCGCTCTAAACATAAAAACACGCGTCATCTAAAGAAACGAATGATGGAAATTCCTTTATGGAGAGAGATGACCGATTCACCCCTTGCTGATTACCGTTTCAGTAGGTTCAGCTTATAGCGCTTCGGGACGACCTCCTTAGGCAACTCAACCGCAACGACCTCCACGTTGACGGTCTGCTCATCGAACCTGGTGGCGCGTCCGAAGGCTCTCGGCATGATGTTGGGGATCTTGATCCCCTTGTGGGCAGCGGCGTGGACTATGACGACCCGCTCCACGTCCAGCCCCCTAAACTTAGCGTTGTTTTCCAAGTTCTCCAAGACCTCGAGATACCGCCTGGCAACCTTGACGGGCCACTTGGCCACGGGCCACCCGCTCCAAGGTGTGGCGTGGTGGGCCTGCTTCTTTTTGAAGGTTTTGATGGGGATGGGTCTCTTTAGCTTCACGACGTCTTCCAGCCACGTCTTGGCCTGCTTAAGAGTCATGCCTTTGATGAACCTAGCCACCTCCACGCTCTTCTTCCAAGACATCTTCTGCTCTGGGGCATACGCCTTGGCGATATGATCCGGCGTTATCCTTACCCCGTACTTCCTAAACACTAGGTCGATTACCTGCTCGTCGCTCAGCGAGTAGTTTTGATGCTGAGGCACAAAGCCCTGAAGAGGGACATTTATAAAATTTCCCCAGCCCACAACCGGCGTGGCGTATATAAAGGGTACAGATGCAACCCAGCCAGTGTCCCTCTGGCGGCTGATCAGGGGCGAACATGGCGTGTTGGCGATGCTGGCGTCAACTGCGTCATACATAGTGGCGGGAGGCCGCGACCCAGCCGCGACGGCGTTGCTGGCCGTATCCACATTCCTCGCCGAGGCTGGCCTCTTCGCCCACAACGACGTCGCCAACTTGGAAGAAGACAGAATTAACAGGCCTGACGCCCCCCTGGTCACAGGCGCCATAAGCCTAAACACGGCGCGTGCTGTGGCATACGGCTCCCTGACGCTTGGCGCCGTCGCGGCGGCCGCCCTGGGCCCCCTGCCCCTGGCCATATACGCCGCAGCGGCCGTGCTCGGCACGCTGTATAACGCCAGACTCAAGCGGGCGCCCGTCTTGGGTAACTTCGTGGTGGCCTTCCTCACCTCAATGACCTACATCTACGGCACGGCCGCCGCGGGAAGCACGTCTATTGTCTTGATCCTGCTCTTTCTGTCGTCGCTGGTGGCTAACCTCGGCCGCGAATTTGTGAAGACGGCGATGGACTACGAAGGCGACATGAAGGCCGGGGCGAGGACCATAGCCGTGCTCATCGGGCCGTGGAAAGCCGCGGCGTTGGGCGCCGCGGTTACGCTGGCCTCCACGGCATTCGGCGGGGCGCTCGTATATTTCTCCGCCCTCCAAGGCTTCCACCTGCTGGCGCCGGGGGCGGCGGCCACGAGCCTCATGCTGATCTTCCTATCAGCCCAGGCGCTGAAGGGGCGGTGGAAGACATATCGAGACGGGACGCTCCTCGCGTTCGGCATAACCCTGCTGGCCCTCGTCGCGGAGGCCATATGGCGACTATTCTGATCGACCTAGACGGAACCCTCATCCCCCTCGATGCTTGGAACCCCGTCTTCGCAGAGGTCTGCATCTACATCGCAAGACGCGCCGGAACGACGCCGGAGGAGATATGGAGGAGGGCCAGGCGGAGAAACCTAGAGCTCCTGCGGGCACTGGACCTCAGGGCCTTCGACTGGCAGAGGATACTCGCAGAGGCCGCCGCTGAGCTCGGCGTTGACGAGGTGCCAGACGTGGCCAGGGTCTTGGAGAGGCACCTACCCGCCTTTAGGCTCAACGACGGAGCCGTCGAGGCCCTGGCGGAGCTCAAGGCCGCGGGACACCGCGTGGAGATAGCCACAAACGGCCTCGCCCACTACCAGATGCCGGTCATACGGCGTCTTGGCCTCGACGAGCTGGTAGACGGCGTCAGGACCTCAGACAGATACGGATGCCCCAAGAGCTGCCCCCAGTACTTCCAAGGCGCAGACGTGATGATAGGCGACAACCCGGTATTCGACGTCTACTTTCCCCAGCAGTTCGGCCTCTACACCATATTCTACGGCGACTGGGAAGAAGAGGCGGCGGCGCATTCGCAGAGGATGCAGATAGACCTCTCCAAGGCGGCGCCGCACGCAGTCGTGAAGACCCTGAGGGAAATCCCCCGGGTGATACAGACGTTACTTAGCTCTTAGGCCAGCACCAAAGGCCCCGTTCCCGCTGGATAAAACCCCGCTTCCTCAGCATCACGCTGTTGAGGTTTTTGCCGTAGTACTGCCTAACCTCGGCGAAGGTCAAACACCCATCCGGCCTCTTCATCGCCTCCCTAATCACCGCCTCCCAGCCGCCGCCGGCCTCCGCGGCGCCCAGTTGCACGTGGCGGAGAGCATCCCTCACGGCCTTCTCAACGACATGGGTGATTCTCTTGTCCAAATCCCCCAAGGCTTGTGCCACCGCCTCCTCCAAAGCCCGCGCCACCCGCTCCTCCCACTGAGAAGCCGACAGAACCTCCTCCACGATCTCTCTGATCTTCATCTTACATGGTTGCTCCATTAGCTTTATGATAGCCTCGTCAAAAGGCGCGTCGGGCCGCGGCAGGAGCCGCCTCAGACGCTCCACTAAGGAGGGGTCCCTCACTTCAATATGCATGTCGCCACGATATGTAAAACTATATAAAGATTACGAGACCTTGGCAGGAAAAAAAGCCTACTCCTTTGCCTCCTTGGCCATCCGCTTCGCCAAGGTATAGACGACGGGCGCCAGGAGGATGCCCACCGCAATGGCGACGCCCCACGCCACGTTTTGCACAACCTGCGCGGTCTCTGGGAAGTTGGCAAATATCGCGCCGAGCCCCACCATTAGGAATATCGTATACAGCAGGAACTTGGCATACGGCGCGGCGGCGGCGAACTCCGGGTGGTCCTCCACTATGTTCCTAACGACTGTGTGGCCGATGAATATGCCCGCGCCTATGATGACCGTGCCGAGAATAAGCGGATACACAAGCGGCCCAGTGAACAACATGAGGTCAAGCGCAATAGACACCACGAGGGCGATCAAGCCGATGAGGAGGAGATTCCTCAGCATCTCCCCAATCTCCACGAACTGCTTCGGGAAAAGACCTGTGAGGAGTTTGCCGATGTAGTCGGTGAGGAGAGCCACCAAGATGAGACCCGCGGTCAGCAGGATGATACCGCCGACAAGCCTCGGCAGATACTCGGCGACCCGCGCCACCAACATGCCCGCCTCGCCGCCGATCCGCAGATACTGAAGCGCAATCACAATACCTATCACCACGATGAAGGCGGTGACTAACATCCCGATGAGGTTAGATAGGTCAATGCCGGCGGCTCTAAACGCCTTGCCTACATCAGTTCTGTCAAAGGCTTTCTCCAATCCAGTGCGTTCAATCAATCTGTTTACAGCACGCCCAATAACAGAGCCAATAGCCCACGCAATAATTATAATTAATATTGCTATTACTCCTTGAATACCATACGTGATTATGTCTCGTAACAACATATCCCAATTTATTACGAGTTGTAGCAACATAAAGTAAACAACGTTAAGGGTTTTAAAGTATTGCGCCACTGCCTAGCATATTAACATCGTTAACAGCGGGAGAGCCGAGGGCGGATTCCGCAGTGTTAGCTTGCCCGAGCTAACACACCGATTTTTAAAAACGGCGATCAAAAACTGTTAGGCACAAACACATTGGCCAGCTACTCAGGATTAGAAAATCCATATTACCGAAAAACATATATTATTAGTAAAGGTAGGAATCTGAAAAATCAAATGTAAAGTCATATTAATAATTCGAAATATTTAATTTAAAAAACTATTAATAAATTTGATAGTTTGTAGAGGTTGTCTCTTTACTTAATCTGTATCTTAAAGTTATTTACCCGGAGAGTATAATACTTGTGGAGTCAATATTTGTGGATAGGGAGAAGGAGTTGGCTTGGTTAGAAGATTTGTACAGACGAGAGGGGGCTCAGCTTGCTGTTTTATATGGGAGGAGGCGTCTGGGGAAGACTGCTCTTGTGGTTAAGTTTCTCCAGGGAAAGAGGGGGATTTACCATATGTGTACTTACAATTCTATCGAGAAAAATGTAAAAGAGCTTCTAGGAAAACTGGCACAGGTGACTGGGGAGGGCTACCTCACGCGTTTAGAGCCGGGGTGGGAGGTCTTTCTAGACGTGTTAGGCCGGGCCGCGGCAGGGGAGAGGCTCGTATTGGTGCTGGACGAGTTTCAATACCTAGTGGAGCTGGACCCCTCGGTGCCCTCAGCTCTACAGCGGGCGTGGGATCTTCATCTGTCCAACACGAAGATACTCCTTTTGTTGGTGGGGTCCAGCGTTAGGATGATAGAAGAGAAGGTGCTTTCTAGAAAGTCGCCGCTATACGGCAGGCGAACCGCCAGCTGGAAGCTGGGCGAGCTTCCGCCGGGGGCTTTGCAGGAGTTCTTCCCGGGGTGGGGGGCAGAGGAGTTGTTCAAAACTTGGGCAGTGGCCGGCGGGGTTCCGTACTACCTAACATTGTTCGATGCGAGGAGAAGTCCAGAGGAGAACATAGTAGCTCTCTTCCGGAAGGGAGGTCCGCTGTATGAAGAGCCTCTCTTCCTGCTACGGGAGGAGTTGAAAGAGCCGCGGGTGTATATATCAATATTAGAGGCAGTTGCGGCGGGGAGGGAGACGCTGGGCGAAATAGCAGACGCGGCGGGGCTGGAGAAAAGCAAGGCGTCGAAGTATCTATGGGTGTTGCAACACCTAGACATCGTGAGGAGGGAGGTCCCCGTCGGCAGGAAAAGAGGCCTCTACAAGATAGTGGATAATCTGTTCAGATTCTGGTTCCGCCGCGTCTACCCCAACCTCTCCGAGCTGGAGCTGGGAATTGACAAACCACTTAGAGACGAGGAGAGGCTCTCGCAGTACTTCGGCGAAATGTTCGAAGAATTTATTAGAAAGTTCTCCCCAGCGCTCTTCGGCGTGAGGTTAGGCAAGTTCGTGAAGGGGGGAGTGGACATAGATCTAGCTGGGGAGCTAGACGGCCTAAGGATATATGGCGAGGTGAAGTGGAGCCGCGACGTAGACGCAGTCGCCATCACTAAAGAGCTCATGCGTAAAGCAGAAGGCGACATCTACATAGTCGTGGCGCGGAGCTTCGCCAAGAAGACAGAACACTCCTACACCCTAGAAGAGGTGTTCAACGCCCTGAGACGAGACACGCCGCTACTTCGCCACCCCCACATCCCACAACTCTGAGGCCTCTCGTCGCCGACGTGTTGCCCCCAAAGATATGCGTCTTGCCTATCCGCACTCACCAGGTATTTAAACTTCCAAGGACATGTCCCAATGCGTCCACCTCTAGACGCAGTTTGGACTTCCAGAAGGAAAACGCCAGATGGCCACTACGTGGTGGTGCTCGGCCTCTACGCGCAGGAGTTGCTGAGAGTCGAAGGCGCAGAGCGGGTCGGCCGCTACTACGCCTACCGGACTAAGTCGTGGGACGAGGTGGTGAAGATAATACGCAGAGCCCAGGCCCTGGGGCTTGACGTAAGGACTTAGCCGCGGCGGCTCAGAAGTTTCTCAATAAGCCTCGAGGCCTCCCTCCGCGGAAGACACTCGGCGTCCTCTACGCCGAGCCTCTTCAAAAGCGCCACCTGTCTCTCCGTGGCCAGCCGCCCCGCGTACAGTTGTCTAACCTCGGGATGCGCCTTGAGGAAGTCGCAGTACGCCTTCTTTGAGTAGTAGTCGGCGCGGGCGTTGCGCTCCCGGGGGACCCAACTTATGGAGAACTTCCGGAACCGCCGCGTCAGCTCCACAGCTTTTTCATGTAGCGGGACTAGATGCGGCGCCTTGACTTGATAAACCCCAAGCATCTGCCTCACCACCAGCTGACTGTCGCCATAGACCTCAACTTCTGCGGCCCCCACCGACAGGGCCCACTCCATCGCCTTTATGAGAGCCGTGTACTCAGCCACGTTGTTGGTGCACTGCCAACCGCCCACACAGACGACGCCGCCCTCGCCGTGTATCTCCCTATCGTCTTCATAAGCCGCAAAGCCGTAGGCGCCGACGCCGCCGGGGTTCACAGGCTCGCAAGCCCCATCGAAGAAGAGTTTGAGCAACATGACATGTAGAATGTAATACTTATAAATAACTTATTTATTGTTATATACGAGGTTGGTAATAGCTCTCCTGGCTACGGCGATGTTTCTGGCGGCTCAACACGTTGTTTTTGTCTGGCACCTCCACCAGCCTCCCTACTACGTACCTGAAAGCGCCGTGCCGACTGGCGTCGGCAAGGGGTGGCTGAGGCGCCCTGGGTCAGGCTCTGGACAGGCAAGGCGTACTACTCAATGTTGCTTCTCGTCGAGAGGAGCGGGGTCAAGGTGACCTTCGACGTCACGCCGACTCTCCTGGAGCAGATCGAGGCGTATGCCTCGGGCAGACTGACGGATAAATACCTCCAGGTGTCTCTAAAGAACGCAGACGAGCTAACTGGCGCGGAGAAGGCGTTTATACTGGAGAGGTTTTTCGACATAAGCTGGGAGGTCCAGATCCCGAAGTATCCGCGGTATAAATGCCTTCTGGATAGGCGAAACGCCTTGCTTCAGGCAGCTTCCCCTGAGGAGATCGTGGGCTACTTCAGCGAGTCGGACTACCGCGACCTACAGACGTTGTTTAACATGGCTTGGATAAACGAAATGCTTCTGAAGGAGGACCCCGACCTGCGCCCCGTATACCTAAAGGCCGTCGGTGGCGATTGCAACACGCACTTCACGGAGGAGGAAAAGGCTGTGGTGCTGGGGAAACAGATGCAGTACCCCAAGCTCTTCTTGGAAAAGCTGGCCCAGCTCTTCAGGAGGGGCCAGATAGACGTGGTGATGACGCCGTATTACTACCCCATCGCCCCGCTTGTTGAAAACACCAGTAACGCCCTCTACACAGACCCAGGGATAATAACATTGCCCAAGTCCTTCGCGTATCCCGAAGACATCTACAGCCAGGTGGTTGCGTCTCAGCAGAGGTTCAAGACCTTCTTCAAGAGCCAGCTCCTCGGGTCTGGCCGCCGGAGCTTGCCGTGGATGACCAGTTCGTGAAGATACTCAGCGACAGCGGGATCCGGTACACGGTGGCAGACCAGGTAGCGCTTGAGCGGTACCTAGGCAAGACCCCCTCCCTGGAGGAGCTACACTCGCCGTGGGCGAGATACGGCGTTTTGGTCTTCTTCAGAGATGTCGAGCTATCCAACTGGGTAGGCTTCGCTGGCTCTGCTAGGTCAAGGGCTGTGGGCGAGGAGCAGGCCGCCCAAGAGTTTCTGGCGTTGCTAAACATCAGACTGACAGGCTATGTGGTGGTGGCGCTAGACGGGGAGAACCGTGGGAGTGGTACCCCAACGACGGCTACATATTCCTATCCACGATATACAGCGTCCTACGCGGCAAGACCCTCACTCTGAGGGAGGCGGCGTCTCAGGCAACGCCTAGGGCCATGGAGAGGCCTCTTCCGACCTCCAGCTGGGACTGGGGAGGTAGCCTCGCCACGTGGATAGGAGAGTGGGAGGAGAACCTAGCCTGGCGCATACTCCAGGAGGCTAGGCAGACCGCTAAGAACAAGGCCTGGAGGGAGCTTCTGTACCCCGCGGAGGCCGGCGACTGGTTCTGGTGGTACGGCCGCGATAGAGAAAGCCCGCGGGAGGACGTGTTCGACGCCCTGTTTCGCGGGATCGTTAGGAAATACTACGTAAAGACCGAGCTTACCTACAACTACACGTGGCCCCTCGACGTGCCGCTACACTTCCGGAGCAACTACGCGGTGGACTGGGCAGGCGCGCCGTATAGAAACCTAATACTTAGCGAAGCGGAAAACACAACGCTGACTGTAGAGATCTACTCGGCCTCGGCAAACACAGCCGCGCCAGGCCGCGCCGAGGGCATAAGGGCGGTCGCCCACTGGGGCCCTGTGGACTTCTGGGGAGGCGCCTGGAAAGACCTCTACTTTGCGCCTATGCGTTACGCCGGCGACGTGGGCAACAACGACCTCTACGCGGTATCTCTCAAGCTGAGGCCCGGCAGATACGAGTTCGTCTTCATAGCGCAGGGCTCCAACGACTACTTCGCAACCAGCATGGGCATGAACTACAGGGTGGAGGTCGTGCCTAGGACAGACGGCAACATCTGCGGCGTCGAGCTGGAGAAGGTGGAGGTCTACGACGGCGGGGGCCATCTGCTGGCGGTATATACAGGCAATGGTTCGGCGTATGTAGGCAACACGTTATAAGGCATACTACAAGGTGTGCAGTAGCGGAGCGGCCTACGTGGCGGCGTCTATAGCGTACATGCGCCCAGACGTCAACGCGCCGTGGGACGAGACCTACGTCTTCGCGGCGCCCGTGAGCAACGGCGTGTATGTCGCCCAGTTTAAGCTGAACTACAGCGGCGTGTTTGTGCTCAGAGCAAAGGCCATGGCCAGCGACGTCGCATACTCAGCACCGACTTACGTACACGCCGCGGGAGGCCCAGGCCCCAGGACGGTAGACGGCAACCCGGAGGACTGGGTAGGCCAGCCGCCGCCTGCGCCGGGGGCTACGGTGAGCATGTATGAACTAATCATATATGACCCAGCCGGCGACCAGTACAGATACTACAGGCCCGACTGGAGCTGGCCGCCCACAGACGACCTAGACGCCGCGGAGCTTAGGCTCTACCTAGACGGGGGCTACCTCTACGGGCTGATTAAGCTAAACAAGCTCGACAGCATCTACGCGCCGTATGTAATGATAGCGATAGGCCTCCCCGCCGGCTTCAGCGAGTGGCTTCCCGATTGGAGCGATACGAAGTTGCCATATGCGTGGAGCTACGTGATAGGGATTAACTACGGCAAGGAAAAGCCGCTGTTCGTCTTCGACCATGACTGGCGTCCCAAATACGTCGGCCAGATAGCCAGAGGCGGCAACGTGATAGAATTCGCAATACCCCTAGACGAACTGCCAGGCCTCAAGACCGCCGCCGAGCTCTACATAACGGCAGTAGTCTTCGCAAACAACTACGGAGGCATCTGGGACCCCGGCAAAAACGGGGCGTACGACCCAGGCACCGGCACGTACATAACAGAGGACTACTACGCCTCCAACGTATACGACGTATTCGGCCAAGTCCCCACCTGGGAGGAGGTATATGGGGGCTGGAGCAACGGCGACTACACAGTCAACTATTACGTCAAGATCCAGCTACAGGGAGGGAGAATAGTAGGTGTAGAATAGTTTTTCTAAACGCTGAGGTGGGCCCGCCGGGATTTGAACCCGGGACCACCCGCGCGTGAGGCGGGCATCATACCGCTAGACTACGGGCCCTGTCTTTCTGTAAATGTCGGGTTTTTAAGGTTTTTATTGAACGGGGGCCTGCACCTCCACCTCAACCTCGGGCGGGCTCTGCGTGGTGTCGATTTTTAGGTAGACCTCTCTCGTGGGGCTTCCAAGGCTTTTGCCCTCTTTTAAGGCCCAGAAGAGGAGCGTAGCGTAGGCGTTGTCTACTTTTTCGGCGTTTCCGCTGAATTTGGTGACGGCCATCGTGGCGGGGGGCAGGGTCTTATCGCCGTTGGGGTCCGGGGTGAAGATCTCGACCACCATCTCGTGGCCCTCCTTGCCGTGGAAGACCAATATCGTGTTGGGCTTGAGGTCTCCCTGTAGCGCTGCTCTGTTAGGCACCTTCTTCACCGTGCTGAAGCCTCTTACTTCGGGGACTTCCTTAATCTCTATCTTGGCCATGGCGTGGGGTATTGAGGCACTATATTAACTTA
>Ga0209821_100164_pt1 | contig 11132 bp, 11 predicted proteins | sample SSWtaG_3_FD_184118 | JGI IMG/M metagenome (GOLD analysis project Ga0209821, IMG submission 184118) | Hot spring microbial communities from Sandy's Spring West, USA to study Microbial Dark Matter (Phase II) - SSWTFFsm_matched (SPAdes)... | ecosystem: Environmental > Aquatic > Thermal springs > Hot... | reverse complement strand
GTTTAGCTATCGACAGCACCTTATCTTCAAGCTCCTTTGTGACAGAGATGTAGCGCTTAGCCCTATACAGAGCGCTTATCAAAGCCCTAGCCTCGTCGGCTAGTGGCTTGACATGCGCATACCTCTCTATGAGCTGGGCAACTCTTGGGTCTACATTGTAGTACTGAAGTAGCTTAACAGCTTCAGGGACGTGCTCAGCCATTGCTATAACTGTTAAGATGCTTGGCATCCAAGCTCTTCTAGCCTCCCTAGCTTCGTCGATGAGTAGCTCAAGCTCAGCTCTCATCTGCACAAGCTCTATCTCTCTCTGTGTAAATCCATACGCTATAGCACTCTTGAGCATGGAATCGAACTGATCTTTAGAAATAGCGTTGTATCTAAGCGCCTTGAGAGCTGTGTTTATAACTGCTTTGAAGTCGCTCTTAACAGGCTTAACCTCTATGTATTTTAGCCACAGGCTTGCCCACTCCTCAGGCACCCTCCTCTTCTTCAGAACACCTTCAACTAGCTGCCTCGGTATGTCTAGGTATTCGGAGAGCGTTGCTATCGTTGATGGTGTTGGCAGATACTCTTTCACATCCATCATCCTCTCCTCTATCTCAGCAAGCATCTCCTGTATCCTTATCTCCTCCTCCCTGAACCCGTACCTAGCCACAGCCTGATTGGTTAGGTTGCTCCACTCCTCCTCGGATATGGCGCCAACAATCAGAGCCCTCCTAGCTCTGTTCAACAGGGTCTTGAAGTCAGACTTGAACGGCTTCACAGCAATGTACTTCCTGTACAGGTCTCTGTACTCCTCGACAATCCTCTGGTCCTCGAACACCCTGTTGATCACAGAGTCGTCTATGACCATGTACTCAGCCATAGTTGCAAGGGTAAGCGCTGTCGGTATTGACTCCCTCTTGACCATCCCAACTATAAGCGGGAAGATGAGTGTGAAGAACTCTCCCTCCTCTTTGGTGAGCCACCCAGCCTCAACAACCTTCTCAACGAGCTGCCTGAAGTCCTCCTCCTTTACCCATCCGTAGCTAGACCTGTAGATGATCCACGCCATGATCCTCGTTATGTAGTGTCTAACCCATGTCCTAACCTCAACTGTTCTAAGCAGATTTCCATACTCTATCCACAGATCCACATATTCCTCATCTATGCTAGGACTCCAGTCAACACCAGTTATGCTCTTAACATGCCTGCTTAGAACTGATGCAGCAACGTTGCCGTACCTCTTGATCAAGCTAACAGCTTCCTCAACCTTTATACCAAGTCTAATAACACCATATGACACTTCCCTGAGCATAGATCTCCAGATCTCGTAGACCCTGTCCATCGCTGCCCTGAGTTGTAGCAGCCTCCTCTCTGCTGGTAGCCAGAATACAGGCTTCATATAGTTGAATGTTACAGCCCTTGCTGTGCTCGGGTCTATGTAGCCAGTCGTGAACTTTATTGTGAACAGCCCGCTCATCAGCTTCTCAGTAGTGTTGAGGTCTACAAGACCGGTTCTGTACAGCTCTAGGAAGCCTGTCCTCAGCAGGGTCATTTCATCTGTCAGAGCTGTGTGCATCTCTGCTACAGCTGCTATAGCAGCAAAATATGGGTGTACACCCCTGGCCTCGAGAAACCTAGCGAGAAGCAAAACATCTAGAGATATCTCAGGTGTAACACGCTCGCTCACTGTCTCTACACCTCTCGCGCTCTTCATCTTCTCCACTACTTCATCTATAGCCGTCACCATGCCTACCCCAAGCTTAGACAGGTGCTCCATGATGCCCCACCTAGCCATCCACCTAAAGTCCACCTTGTCAGGCAGATCAGCCATCAGCTCAACAACTATCGACTTATCAGTTGGAAAGCCCTTGCTCCACGCAGCAGGGAAGTAGTCATGCCACTTCATATATTTGTGCAGCATTTCGTTAAACGTCTTAGCATTGAAGTTTAGCTTCTTTGGCGGCTCAGCCTGCCAGGTTATGCCAAGGAATTCTCTAACCGCAGCTTCTTCGAATGTCTGTTCTAGCCACAGAACCCCTGAGATTCCTCTCCAGTAGAAGTCTGCCAATTTCTCTGGTGTTGGGTACCTGAAGTGCAGTAGGTAGAATAGAGCCGCGACATCCGGTACCAAGCCCTTAACAGATAGCAGCTTTGTTATCTCCTCAGGCATCTCAACAATGTCCCTCACAACCATCCTGACTAGCTCTGTGTGAGACGGGATTTCATACGATATCGAGAGGGGTATCTTTCTTATTGCATTAAACCTGTCGGTTATATCCATGACAGGGACAGTGCCTGGTACTTCAAACGACTTTGAAGGAGATATTCCGAGAATCCTCTTTACAACGTAGTCGCTGTAGCCATAAAGAGAAAGGAACCAGTACATGGCTTCAGTGAACTCAGCCCTTTCCTTATGTCCTAGCGTTCTCTTGGCAAACTCAACTATCTCTCCAGTTGTTGGGAACTCGATTGGGAGAATATCCCTGAGACCAGCTGCCACCATCTTGCTAAATGGCCTTGCAAGCCACAGTGATACGCCAGCTATGATCCCCTTAGCCAGAGAGTCACCAAGTGACTGGAGGACGTTTCCAAGCGTTGACATTGTAGCTCCAAGAGCTCCTCCGAGCCTTATAGCAAGCTCACCGCCTACTCCTCCAGGCTTAAGTGATACAGTTAGCTCTTTGATCAGATTTCCAATTGCCATACCAGCTCCTCTAACGATGTACCCAAGCCCGTAGCCCATTATAGTTATTGATAGCCATCCCTTTAGAAGAATAATCGAGCTTAACATTGTTTTGTATATCTGCTTCTCTATAAATCCTTGACCTAGGAACTCAGGAGAATGAATGCCTAGCATCTCCTTAGTACTCGATATTACTCCAGAAAATGCACCAACCATGCTATCCACTATATTCTTAGGAAGCTCGAAAGTAACCTTTAAAATATCTTCAGCTATTTTAGATGCTGTTTCCTTTGCGGCTTTCGTTAAGGCAAGCACGAAGCCACCAATCATATTAGATAGCCATTGTGAGAATTCCTTGAAGGCTTCGATTATTCTCTCACCTATCCACCTCAATCCGCTTACAATCCACATAAAGAATCCTTGGATGGCGTCCCACAACCACTTTAGTCCCTCCCACACCCTCTCAGCAACTTTCCTTATTCCCTCGAGAATCCACCTGCCTAACTCTGCAAGAGCACCAGCTGGATCTCGCAAAAACTTCTGAAAACCTGTCCACAGCTCCTCGAAGAACTTAACTATGCCGCCAAACACATTCTGCAGATACTGCGGTAGCTGCATAAACACGTTTACAAATCCCTGAAAGCCAACTTCAAGAGCTGTTGCAACAGCTCTAAGAGTTTTTGTTGCTGACTCAAACCAGTCCCTAGCTTTCGCGAACCAATCGCCTAGAGACTTTCCAAGTGTCTCAAAGCCGCTTCTAATCCACCCCACAACGCCTCCTATACCCTCAGCCACCATCCCAACAACGCTGGTTACAACCCTGCCAATAATGTCAGGCATCTTAGATACTTGCTCTATGAACCACACAAAACCGCTTCGCACTTTCTCAACAAGTTCTCCAAATACACGAGCAACAGCATCTGCAAGCCCTCTAACCACGTCAGGTACCTTAGCTATTTGCTCTGTGAGCCAGGTGAAAACAGGCCTTACTCTATCTACTAGGTCTCTGAAGAGGTCATATACTCTACTCACCCAGTCTCTAACGATATCGGGTATCCTAGATACTTGCTCTATGAACCATGCGAAACCGGATCTAACCCTTTCGGCTAAGTCACTAAAAACCCTTGCTACGCTGTCTACAAGGCTCCTTATAGCGTCAGGTAGCTTAGCTACCTGCTCTACAAACCATGCGAAACCAGACCTAATTCTATCAGCAATGTCTCCAAACAAACGAGAAACTGTATCTATGAAACCTCTTATCATGTCGGGTATCTTGGTTATCTGCTCGATAAACCACGAAAATCCTGACCTAACCTTATCAACGAGTTCTCCGAATAAGCGAGAAGCTGCATCTATGAGCCCCTTAACAAAATCAGGTAGCTTAGCTACCTGCTCTACAAACCATGCGAAACCAGACCTAATTCTATCCGCAATGTCTCCAAATACTCTCGACAGCGTGTCTAAAAGTCCTCTTACCACATCAGGCAGCTTACCTATCTGCTCTATGAGCCATGCGAAACCGGATCTAACCCTTTCGGCTAAGTCACTAAAAACCCTTGCTACGCTGTCTACAAGCCCTCTTACTACATCTGGTACCCTACCCAATTGCTCTACGAGCCACGCGAAACCGGATCTAACCCTGTCTACGAGCTCACTGAACAGCCTAGACACGCTGTCTACAAGGCTCCTTATAGCGTCAGGTAGCTTAGCTACCTGCTCTACAAACCATGCGAAACCAGACCTAATTCTATCCGCAAGATCTCCGAAAAACCTCCTCACATTGTCTATGAATTCGCTTACTCTTGCCGGTAGATCTGACAAGAACCTGTACACCATTGTGATAGAAGTTCTAACTGCGTCTACAACTGCTGAGAAGTTTGCTGAAACCCAGTTCAGTGCATCCTGAATAGGCTTAACAACAACACTTCTCAGCGTGTTGACTATGTCTGAGAGAACAGATGGTATAGTGCTTAGCGTAGACCAGATCCTGTCTACAACGGATTTAATTGGAGACGCAATTGCCTCGAAAGCTTTCTTAATGGTGTCAACAAAGCCTGAGAGAAGACCCTCTAGCCCCGCCCTGAGCTGCCCAATTGGATCCATTATACCTAGAGTGTCTGTAGCCACCAAGTCCCAGGATATTTTTTCGAGAGTATCAATCGGAAGAGCACTTGCGCTACTCACATCTATGTCTAGAAGCATTGATGTGTCAATGCTGTCTATATCTAAGCTAGACTTGTTTCCCTCTTCACTCACTTCACAACCCCGTAGAGAGCTTGGATAGATATCTATCCCTAATAATCTCGATCTTGATAGCTCTAAACAGCTGCTCTGCCCACTGCTCTGCCTCTGCCCTCAGCTCTTCAACGTCTTTAAGCGGATGCTTAACTGCTAGCACATCTGTGCAAAACAGCACAAGATCCCGCTTAAGCTCATCGTCACTTATCCTGCCAAGCCTATACATCTCAATCATTGCTGATAGAGCTGTGGTGATAGATGTTCTGATAGACACGTCTGTTATACCCTCTAGCAGCTTTAGAACTAGTGCTTGCATACCCATGATACACACCTCACTCGCTAGACTCCTGCTCAAGTATCTTGATTATTGCCCTCAGAACCAGATCCTCCTTCTTCATGATGCCCTTCCTCTCTATCTCCTCTAGCTTCTGAAGCACTTTCTGTGGAATGTTTATGCATAGCCTGTAGTAGGGCATTTATCTCACCTGTACCTGTACTAAGTTTACTAAGCACTAAATCCTTTAATATTTTTATCCTGGTCGTAACGTCTATCAACCCCTTTTCAACCTCCTCCCTGATAACACTCCTAATCTTTTCGACCTCGCTTGGAGGCATGTAGGCCCTGAGGTGAAGCATAATCTCGCCTGGGCTCGGCTCAATAACTGCTTCAACTGCTAGCTCTACACCAAAGTTAAACTTCAAGTTGCTGAGCCAGCCATCTATATACTTTAGCAGTGATGCTCTAGCTGTTCTAAGGAATCGGTCTATAAACTGGTCAAGCTTCTTATTAACAAGCTCTTCAATATCAAACTCAGTCAAATTAATAAATCACCTCATCTAATCTACACACTTTACCGGGGTTTACCTTGGTTTGCCTGGCTCTACTATCTAATTTTATCTTTATCAAGTATTTATACATTCTTGGTGGGTAAACTATGGCTATATACAAAACAGGTCAATCAAGATTTTCAAAGTGGAAGGCAAAGTACGATCCAGCGACAATCAGTAGCAGATTTACCCAGGTAGCTGACGTAGCTTCTATAAGAGCGCAAGAAGGGTTGCTAATGTTCGCTAGTATGCAAGAGCTTGTAAGACCAATACTAGACAGCTACGGTATCTCAGGCCCTAACAGAGCTCTGTACCTTGGCTTTGCAAACAAGCTATTGAAGCACATAATGAGAGCGTCTGGAGATGCAGCTGTTTCTATTGCACAAGGTCTCAAGTCATTCTATGTAACAGCGTTTAAAGCAGATCCATCAGTACTTGATGAGATAATACAGGTTATCAGCGGCTGGGTAACGCCATACTAGAGCTGAAGATAAGCACCTGAATGTTTTTAGAGCCAAAAATTTTTTTTTATATAATCTTTCTTACTTTATATAGATACTGTGGGTGATAGCTGTGCTTATAATTCTAACCTCAAGCCGTGCTGTGTCTCTGAAGAATGTGTCTATGGATATAGCTAAGGCTGCTAATCGAATTGGTGTTGATGCGAGCTGGCTCGATAGACCTATTCTGCCTTACGAAGCTAGGAAGAAGGGGTATAGAGTAGTTATAGTTATGTGCGCAGACCCAATGACTGCTACAAACTGGTTTCTCCTCGCCAGGGATCTTAGCAAGGGAGGGGCACCAAACATATTCTACGCAACTGTGGAAGGCAAGATAAACAAGAAGCATGTACAGCCATGGATGAAAGATGTGAGGTTTATCGCAAACAGCCTTTACACAGCTGGAAAAATAAGCGAGGCAGGTCTAAACGTTTTGGATGTTGTGTACCACGGAATAGACATGGAGATTGTTGATTCAGTTGTTAAGGATAAGAGCCTTGGTGTAGAGTACATGAAGAAGTTTGGTGTAGATCCAGATAAACACACAGTTGTTCTGACCGTATCCAACTCACATCCACGCAAAGGACTCTCGCTCTACGACAAGGTCATTTCATACATCGAGAACAGAGACCCATCGATAAAGTTCTTCGTGCTGACAGAAGAGAAAGGCTTGAACTACTTCAAAAAACACAGCAGCATGGTCATATCAACAGACTTCGGAAAGCTGCCTAGAGAAACAGTGCTTTCTATGATTGCAAGTGCACACGTGCTAGCCGTACCAAGCCTTGCCGAAGGGTTCGGCTTGCCGGTCCTGGAAGCCATGGCGCTCGGAACCCCAGTTGTCCACACAGAGCTGCCACCGCTGATGGAGTTCAGCACGGGCTTCAAGGTAAGAGTATCAGAGGTTGTCCACTACGACGTAGTCAAATCAACTTTAAGTGGCATAATCTTTGAACACCACATCTACGAGCCAGAGGAGTACGCAGAGGTCTTGCTTCAGGTTGTCGACATGGTTAGAAACAGGAGGGAAGAGCTAGAGAGCTGGAGAGCAAAGAGCAGAGAAGTCGCGGAGATGTACGATATTCACAAGCTGTATCCAACACTGATAAAGCTTGTCTTGTAGTCTACATTCTTTCTACGTGCTACAGAAGGACCGAAAAGCTTATAAACTGCAGAAATCTATAGATTTCTATAGGTGTCTATAGGTGGACCAAGCCCAGGAAACAAGAAGAACCAAGTCTTCAACAATATATGCACCCCCGGAGCTAAAGGAGAAGCTGAAGAGGTTGAGTGAGAAGACGGGTAGACCCCAGTGGAAAATATTGCTTGAGGCCCTAGAACTATATGAGACTTCTTTGAGAAAGCCAAAAACAAAAGAAGAACTTCCAGTAGTTGATAAAGTGATCTGGTACATGGAGAAGCTAGCTATGAGCATAGGGGCCCTCAAAGAGAACCCAAGCAACGAGAATCATCAAAAGACACTGAAAACCATTCAGCAGATTAGAGAGAGGCTAAAGATAGACACAGCAATTCTAGAGAGAGCTGTTGCAGATTTTATCAGAATTGTAAACACTAAGGCTTCTAACGGAGCTGAGAAGCATATTATGCTTGATGAAGCTGTAATTGAGCTCAACATGGCTCTAAAGTCAGTACTGATAGAGATTGTGTACACTTATATACTCAAGGAGAAGAGCGAAAAAGTTGAGCAAAGCCAGGGACAGAGCTAAGTTATTTGAGTACACGAAGTAATTGAATTGTGTTGTTGACTATAGGTGAAAATATAGGTACAAGAAATATGTACTCTACTCTTAGCTTAACAGCAAGCTTTGCTCTAAGAAGCTGTATCATGTATGCTACACAGAATATTACCGTTGTTTCAACAGGTATCCATGTAAATACGAGGACAGGGTTTGCAACACAAATAGATCGTATAACGATATTATGTTCGATCACGCATGTTGAGTAGAAAGCAATGTTTATATATGTTGTAAACATGTCAAGGAAAGAGATTACAAGCGATACAAAAAAAATCTTTCTCGAATTCACAACATATACCTAGCTAGTGTTTATACCAAGAGTTTTTGCAAGCTCAAGAACTTCACTAGTAGCATTGCTCAAGACATCTAGTAGCTTCTTCAACAGCTCTTCAGCTTCTCTCCTCATGCCCTGACCCACCAACCTCTCAGCAAGCTGCAGCTGCTTCTCAACCGCACTGAAAACCGTAACAGCATAGTCCTGATCGACGACATTAGTCAAGCCAAGCTCACCATGAATTTTGTGGACATAGTCATAGCTGTTAGCAGGACCAACATAGCAGTATTCATAACGTATTCTATTGTCAACCTTAGTAACGTGCTTTACATATATGTAGTATTTGTTTCCGCGCCTGGATTTGAATGCATATCCGATTCTGTTGCATCTAGGGCATAAGACTGCCACATTTCTCACCATTCTTACAAATTTGTAAGAAGGGGTTTGTAAGCTTTCATGCCCTGTTGCTGTTGGTATGTATGTCTATCACATTGACATGCTCAGATGCTTTGCTGCTTCTTCGATGTGTGGTGTGGTGTAGTATCCTAAGCTCCTCATCTACTAGTTTTCTGATTGCCTCTCTGATAAAGTCGTTTCTTGAGATGTATCTGCCTGATGTGGTGATAATGAAGTCGACTGTGTCCATGAGATGTTGAGATATTCTGAAGCAGAAGATGTTTGAAGATCTGCTCCAAACACATTTTCTCTGTTTTTTCACTGCTAATCACCTTAAACGCATGTAACGTAGCTTGCTATCTTAATTCCAGCTGACTCAAGCTCTTTGCACAGGTTATGTGGTACAAGCATTGAGGTGACTACGTATGCCTTGCTCTTAATGATTGCTATGCCTAGCTCAGCAGCAATTTTCTTAGACATAGGGTATACATTGGTTAGTGAAGCCCCAACAGTTTTAGATATGCTTTTCCCGTACACACTTGTGCCTGTGAGAAGTGACGATATGTAGAGGAGGCCACCTGCAACAACTCTAGATTTCTTCCCACTCAAAATATTTGAACATTTATTAAACAGGATCTTTGCAACTGTAGAAAGCTGAGGATGCTTAAGCTCATTGGCAGCTCTATCGATAAGCTTGATTACAGCTTCAACCCTGTTGCACTTATAGATTTCAGACAGCTTCATAGCTATCTTCAAAGCTTTGCCTATGTCTATAGAGGAAAGCCCTAGCTCCCTGGCAATAACATTCATATCAACAGGAACACCAAGAAGATTTGCAACAGTGTATATAGCTGCAGAAGACAGGATATCTGGTCTGTCAATCGGGTTTGATGAACACACATCTCTAACAACCTTCTCAGCTAGATCTGCACCAACCTTCCCAACATCTACAATCCTGTTCAAGACATTCATTGAAAGCATGTATACCTCGAGAAGCCTCTTCTCATTTTTTCTGCTGTTAGCGCTCTGGAACTTTAAATACATGTATGTTTTGCGCCAAGTAGGCGAAAGCTTGAATTGCTTAATCTGCTCAGCAACCTCGTCAACAGCTGTGAATCTGTATCCATTTATAGGAGAGTAGTGTATTCTGTCACAATTCTCACATCTTCTTAAGCCGTCATATTTAGATGCTGTGTAGATGGTGTCGACAACCTCACCTGTAGAACTGTCTACAACAAATCCATTTTTATAGTCCCAAATAAGGCTATCCTGCATGTTTTCACCAAGTATTACTCTTGTTATGGAAGGGTTTAAAAAGTTTTATGAAAATCACACAAATGTAATACGAAAGGCTGTAGTGCTTAAAAACAGTAAGGTGATAAACACAGTAATACCGGTGAGACAGTGCCTAAAATCTACGCAAAAGTAGTCACATTCAAACTACCAAAAGAAATGCTTGAGAAGCTCGACGAGGTATCAAAGAGAAAGGGAGTAACCAGGTCGCAGCTAATCAGAGAAGCAATTGAGAGAGCGCTAAACACGTGACTTGTGTGTAGGTGTGGTGGTGTGGAGAGGGCTATCGATGCTGTAATGCAGGAAGTGTCTGAGTATGTTAAGCATAAGTACAAGAGTGATAGAGTCAAACTTGTTGGATACCCCGGCGGTGACTACCATATCTTCAGCGATCTAAACAAAGTATTCACAAGGGCACCTGGTGTTAAAACGTTTGTAGAGGTTTTTGGGGGGAGCTGTTGGTGTAGCTTAAACGTCTCGCGCGTGAAATTCAAAGTCATTGTGTGCAACGACATAGACTCCGACCTAATAAACCTGTACAGAGCAATTAGAAATAACCCTGACGAGCTCATCAAGAGGCTAAGTATGTGGCCATTATCACGTGAGCTATACGAAATAGCTGTGGAGATTATCAACGATAAAGGCATTGACGATATTACTAAGAGTGTGGCACTGTTTTACGCTATAAGAACTTCTTTTTCCGGCTTTCTCACTAGCAAAAGCAGTTTTTCGTATAGTAAGGTAAGTAATCACACACACTCATATTCTTCTGCTGTTGCATCAATAGCTGAGTACGCTAAGAAGTTCCGCGACGTTGTGCTAGAGTGCAGAGACTTCCGCGAAGTGATCAAGCTATATGATAGCGATGCTACGCTATTTTACTTAGACCCTCCATATGTAGCCACAAGTGATGCACATAACAGAGGGGGTTACTACAGGTACAGCTTCAGGCCAATAGATTTAAAGACAATGGCTAGAGTGCTCAGGAACATAAAAGGCAAGTGGGTTTTGAAAATAGCTAAAGACAACTACGAGCTGATAAAAAGCGATCTACCAAAGCACAGCGTAGTTGAATTAGAGGAAGCCATAAGAATGACCAAAATAGAAGGCGAAGAGAGGCCACTACACACACTTGTCTTAGCATTTAACTACTAATAAGACGTTACCAGGTGTGTGCG
>Ga0209821_100162_pt1 | contig 11149 bp, 10 predicted proteins | sample SSWtaG_3_FD_184118 | JGI IMG/M metagenome (GOLD analysis project Ga0209821, IMG submission 184118) | Hot spring microbial communities from Sandy's Spring West, USA to study Microbial Dark Matter (Phase II) - SSWTFFsm_matched (SPAdes)... | ecosystem: Environmental > Aquatic > Thermal springs > Hot... | reverse complement strand
AAAGTAATTAGGTTTATTTTTTACAAAAAATAAACTAATAAAAGTAGAAATATAGATAAATGGATGAAAATATAACAAACCTGCTGTAGGATATCCAAGCATGTAATCAACCGGAGCAATACGTACAAGATATATTATGGCTAAAATAGTAAAAAGAGAAACGATGAATAAGTTTATGGTGGGAAGTTCATTTTTTCTATCAGAAATATATTTAATAATTTCAAAAAACAACAAAATAAATAATAAAAATTGTATTGTACTTGATTTAAATGAGTGATAGACTGTATCAGCGTATAGACACGCCGTAGGCGATAGACAGCCTTGAAAGGAAAATGTGAGTACTAAAAGCAATATTACAGCATAATAAATAGAAATGTTATTTTTCATAAAGTTTATAAATAGATATGTCATCCATCCAATCAATACAATTTTTAATGATAAAATATAAACATATATGTCCATTGCTGATAAATTATTTGTAAATAACAATCCTGTGTAGAATGATAGTTCTCCTAGTCTCACTGCAAAGCTGTAGTAATTATCGTAGTAGATTCGTAATAGTGGCTGTATGATAGAAATCGGGGCGTCAAAGTTTAAACCAAAGGTTATTCCGTATGTGATTATGTGATAGAATAATGCTGGCATTAATCCGATGGGGACTAAATATATGGTTGAAACATCTATTGTTATTTTTTCGTTCTTTATTATTTTCCAGTTTATTAATACGGTCAATCCGTAAGCTAGAGAAATAACGTACCTTAGGTCAATTGGTATATAAAATATATTAGATAACAGGATTAATGTGCTGAATATTACGACAATTGTAAATATGCCAAATAACATCATTAAGGCCTTGCTGCTAGACGGCGTTAATTTCCGTAACCAAGTCCCGAGTGTTAAGAGTACTGTAATCGTGATTAAGGGAGCTGTTGCTACGCTGAATGGTTTAGGAAGTGCATTGATTGTTGAAAGAAACATCAACGTTGTTGCTAATATTAAAATATACTTATAAGGAATCTCCATAATTTTATACATATTGCCTTATATAATCTATAAGACTACAATGTATATTGTATACATAGTTATTCAATTTAAACGTTCCTGAGTATCTTAGGGCCTTTTTTGCGTTTCGTACTGCGTATATTGCATATATTAAAAATTTCTTATCACGACGAAGTAACGACAATATAAGTCCTGTGATAAATGTATATATTATCGCATTTATCCGTGCTTTTTTATTGTTATAAAGATATGAGATTAAGTAATGGTTTCTTCTGGATAAGTAGTATGCCATTGGTTTTACACCCGTTGTACCTCGTTTATGGCGTATAGTGATGTGGTCTGTATAGACTACTATCTTGTTTAATACATACGTTCTAAGTCCGATTTCTATGTCATCGTAGTACATATATAGTAGGGGATTTAAAACATACTTTTTAACAAGTTCTTTTTTGACGGCAAAGAAAGCTCCAGGTGGATATGGGATAATTTTAACTCCTATACGTCGATACGTAGCTAGGGATTGCTTGTAGCACAGGTCATAACCCAAGAAGTAGCTGGATAAACAGCTTCCGCATCCATCTAGGGTGTCACCGTTATACGACAGCTTGAGTGGGGCGCAAATTCCGACTTTGTCGTGTTGAAGACATCTCAGTATGATCTTGTCCCAACATCGTGTTTCCATAAGAACGTCCTCGTTAGAAATTACCAAATATTTACCCCGGGCGTATTTCAAACCTGTGTTAACTGCATTGACGTAACCAGCGTTACGATTAAGTCTTATGATATTAATATTTTCAATAGAGTTTTTTCTGATATAATCTTCAATTAGTTCTATCGAATTATCTGTTGAACCATTATCGACAATTATTATTTCATACTGTTCATCACATGAGTTTATTATTAAGCTTTCAATGTATTTTACTAAAAGATTACCACTGTTATAATTAGAAACTATTATTGAAATTTTTGGTTCTGGTTTTAAAGACATACGTCTAACTCTTGGAATGTCAAATCGCCTGGCTTTACTATGCCCATGATGGTGTAGAGATTATCTTTTGCTATTGGCATCTTTATACGAGTACATTTAAATCTAGGAATTTTTATACCTTTAATGAAACCATTAAGGTAAGATTTAGTATTGTATATGTTTCGTAATATATCTCTAAATAAATATATAATATTGTTCGTGTTTTTAAAGGATGATAGCTGAAAGCCTCGGACTACGCCTAGTAAATAGCTTCTTTTCGGTTTTGTCACGATGATGTCTGCTTTTCCATAGGAGAGAGAAACGTAATGAGTCGCAATTTGTATCGGTTGTGCTCCGACTTTTAAGTTGTTTTTCCATGCAATAGTTCCTAGTATTGTATCATCTATATAGGGATAGAGCAATTTTAGGATGTTTATACTATGGTCGTTTATGATTGTTTTTATAGCTTCTCTTTTTATGAGGAAGAGCGCTCCGTCTGGGTATGAGACCGGGAAAGCTGTGTCAGTGTTGCATTTATCTCGGGTGCTGGAGTAGCATATCCCAATTGAATAGCCTGATTGCGTAATTGCTCCGCCTAAGCTATAGATTTTTCCGTTTGGTTGCATTAATAAGCCGTTGATGAGCGCATAATCGATCTTTCTAGCTGTGTCTATAAATTCAGTAAATTTTTTATTAAGTAGTATGTCATCATTTGCTATTATGATGTTTTCATACTTAGAATTAAATGATAAGAATTTTAATATGAGGTAAAGTGAACCTGGATAATGGATGTTTATTGAGGTCTTGTAAATCATCGCTTGTTTTAGATTTTTCAGAAGTCTGGTGGAGTAATGGGATGTGCTGTTATCGATGATCAGAATGTCCATATCGTGCTCTCTTATTAATTTATAATTTGTCTTGATAAAATTGAATGTATCATTCTCATACGGATTATAAGTGATTATACAATATAACATTGTCATTTGTTGTTTTTTGTATAGCTAAAGAAGAAGGCGCTGGTTATGATTTGAAGTCCTATTGTTGTCATTGCTAGAGCTAGTGCGTTTTCTCCGCGTAGTGGTAGCTGTCGGTAGCCGCTTTCTATCCAGTGTATGACAAGTGTGATGAGGTATGCCACACCTGTAAGGATTAATAGTGTGCCGATTGCAATTGCCTTGGGTGGTGTGAGCTTTGATATCATCTGGGTTATTGGATGTGGCTGTAGTTTTAGCCTTTTGGCTAGTGTGAGGTCTGCTATGGCGCCAAGGAGGAGTAAGTTGTAGCCGATTATGGTGGCCATTCCGCCTGTTATTGAGGTATGGACGCCGGGGCTGTAGCCTATTTTGGCGTTTACGAGGGCTATTGTCATGAGTGCTATGCCGAGGGTGATTAGTGCGAGGCCTGGGTATAGGTAGAGGTGTTTGGGGGTGTATGTGAGTATGTATTCGACGTGGCGCCAGCCATCTCTGAAGCTTTTTAGCTTAGAGGTGGCGCCTTCTGCTCGTGGGTAGTAGGTGATGGGGATTTCGGCTATTCTGAGGCCGGCGTGGCGGGCCTTTATGAGCATGTCTGTGGCGAATTCCATGCCTGTAGCCTCTAGACTTAATCTTTCCAGGGCTTGTCTAGTAAAAACTCGAAAACCGCATTGAGAGTCTGAGACGCCTACCTTATAGAACTTGTTTAGCAGCCATGTGATGAGCGGATTCCCTATGTAGCGGTGGTGCCAGGGCATAGCGCCTTTAAGGATCTTTCCTTTGAGTCTAGTACATATAACAATGTCTGCTTTGTTTTCTAGTAGTGGCTGGAGGAGTTTGGGGAGTTCACGCATATCATACGTATCGTCGGCGTCTGCCATTACAATTATATCTCCGCGGACGTAGCGGAATGCGTAGAGGTAGGCGTAGCCGTAGCCTTTGCGGTCTGGCGTGACGACGATGGCGCCCATAGACCTAGCAATTTCTGGCGTTCTATCTGTCGAATTATCAGCAACAATTATCTCATAACTAAGACCCATGGCCTCTAGAGCCTCTTTTGCCTTTTGAATTACTCGGCCAATGGTCTTCTCCTCGTTAAGAGATGGAATTACCACACTCACCTTAGGCTTAATGTCCGCGCCTTCGTTCGATTGTGACTCTTGGCCGCGGAATCTCATCTCTTCAATGGTGGAGTCATGTCGTATTTTGCGGTAGGGTCGTCTCTTTGCAACGTGCGACCATGAGCGCTCTGGCGGCGGGGGTGAACCTGTGCCAAACCCCTTTGCGCATGGCGCGGCTTTTAAGCGCAGTAAGCGACACGAGCGAAGGCACAAACCCCGCCGCCAGAAGCATAAAGCGTAATTAATAGAGATTTTTTAAGTCTTACTCGTTTTATTTAGCCTCATCTTGGCTTGTGAGAAGATCTCGTGGCCGCGGCAGAGACGGTCTATTCTAAACCTTGATCTTTTCGTCGTTGTGGGTAAGAAATGTGTTGCTAGGTGATGACGGCATGAGGGACTGTGTCTCAGTCCATTTTGCATCTTCTTGATGTATTGGACGTGGCAGAGGTTGGCTGATGGCAACGTGGTGTTCTTCGCGCCGTGCCGATGGAGGCGGCTTGTTACTGGTCGCTGTGGGCGTATAGTGTCGTGTTGTGCCATTTTGCGAGTGGTTTTCCCGGCGGCGGACCCGCGGCGTGGGTGCAGGGCATGTGCCACTGGCGGGGGTCGGGGGTTGTGTATACGTAGTACTGGGCTTTTCCCCATGTGCACGATACGGGTTCTACGTTTAGGTCTGGTCTTTGGGTTTTTGCAATGGGGAGGAGCCAGAGGTCTAGTTGCCACATTACCTGGACTGTGGCGTTTGGCGGGATGAGCGCCAGCGCTTGTGTGTATGCTTGGAGCTTGTCGGGTGTTAGGCGTTGCACCGGTGCGAATAGGCCGTCGAGGTGTCCGGTTGCCCATGCCCAGCCAGCCGCGGCTGGCCCGGCGAGGTAAACGGCGAGTGTCAACGCGGCGGCGCGTCTGTGGCCGGTCTCCAGCAGGCCTGCTGCTGCGGCTACGGGCATCATAAGGGCGGCTATTCTCATGAGTCTCTCGCCGTAGAGGGGGGCGGTTAGGGCGGCGGCCAGCACTGTCAGCGAGGCGAGGGCCAGAGGGGCGGCGTGTTTCGCCTTTACGGCAATGTACGCGGCGGTTGCGGCGAGGATCGGCGCCGAGGGTCCGTAGAAGGCGTATATAAGCCCCCATAGGGGATCCCAGGGGATTGGTGGCGGCTGGGCGAAGGCTGATTGCGCCAGTTGTGCCACAGTAGTTATTCTGTCGTGTAGTAGGGCGACGCCTGCCGTGGCTAGTAACGCAATGGCTATCTTGGGTCGTTTTCCGCCGTATATGGCGTAGGCGAGGGCTAGGGCGGCTGCGTATGCGACGCCGAGGTAGTTTATGAAGATTACGGGGGCTAAGCTTAGTAGCGCCGCGGTGGGGTGTCCTTTGGCGTAGAGCATGAGGGAGAGGGGTATCACGATGAGTAACACGGTTTTGTCTGCCAGTTGTCCGTCTATTATGCCGGCGAGGGTTCTTACAGAGCCTATCACAGCCGCGGCTCCGATTAATGTTGCCGGCTTTGAGCCTGTGAGTTGTGCCGTGTATGCGCCGTAGAAGACGGCGCCGGCGGCTATCAGCAGAGCGCCGTATATTGCGTATAACCTGCCGAGGGCTAGGGGATCGGTGACGAGGAAGCCGAGGAGGTGTATGAGGGAGGGGTATCCCCCGTGGGTGGTGAAGATCGTCGTGGGGTTTTCTCTGGCCTCCAGGGCGAAGTAGACGTGGATGGGGTAGTCGTCGCCTAGGGGCATCCATGCCAGGTTTTGGGCGAGGTGTTTTACGTAGAGGGCGAGGTAAGGTATTAATATCACAGCCAGGGCGGCGTATATGGCGCGTGGCTGGGTGATCTCTTTGGCGACTGCTTTGGTCTTCATCTCAGCGGCTTTTCTCGCCGTGTTTCCGCCGCCTGTGGACCTGCTGGAGAGGGCGCGTTCTGGGGTGTATACGGCGTATTTTCCGTGGGGTCTCGTCTCTGCGGATGGTAGCCATGCCTATGCCGAGGTGGGCGGGTACAGGCTGGCGGCTAATCTGTGGCGGGTGGCAGTCTGCGACCCCTCCGGCATGTGCGCCAGGGAAGAGGTGAACCTCATATCGCTTTACCTCCGCTTGAGGGCATCTGGCGCTCTCTCTATAGAGGGCAGGGGTCCTTGTTACGACGTGGTGCTGAGGGAGCTTAGGGCGGCTGGCCACGTCTTTTCCTTCTCGGGGTGGGTGTGTCTAGCCGCAGATGGGTCGCCCGCATCGGTTGACGGGGTTTTGGTAATAGATGGGCATAGGTTTGAGCTTTCTGGTGGCCCTATCCGCGTGGAGAGGGGGTTTCTCTTTGATCGGTATCTTGAGGTTCACGGCGGGTGATGAGGTCTGCGAGTAGCGCGAGGACGGCGCCTGCGAGGCCGTAGTAGGCCCAGTTGGCAAGTTTGTTGGCAGTGTTTTGATCCCCGACGGCTAAGAAGTATGCGGCTGTTCCCAGTAGAACGGTGAAGGCTATGATGAGGCCGTGGGCGACTTTCTCGAGGAGGGTTGGCGGCGGTTCTTGGGGCTGCGTGGCTGGAGGTGGCGGCGCTGGTGGCGGTAGCGGGGGTAGGCAGTCTGTCGGCGGCGTGTGCGTCCTGGCGGCGCGGGCCACTGCAGCTTGTAGCCTTATGATGGCTGTGGCCAGGGGGAGCAACGCCGCCGAGACGCCTCCCAGAAGTATTAAAATGAGGGCTAGGGTTCCGAGCAGGTAATGGGGCACGCCTCCGTAGAAGAACCTGTAGGCTACCCACCCCGTCAGGGCTATCCCCGGGGCGAGCATCAACGTCCCGAGGAGGGTGAGGGGGAGTGTGGGGTTTAGGCGGTATGCAAGCGTCGTCATCTTGAGGGCTATCGACACGCCGTGCCAGGGCTTCAGCTTCTTCTTGCCGATGCGTCTTCTGTATGTTATCGGCACCTCGGCCACGCGGGCTCCGTTCGCCAGGGCCTTGGCGAGTATGTCCACCTCTATGTCGAAGTGGTGGGCTTCTAGCGCCACGTTACGCAACACTTCCGTCCTCGCGGCATACATGCCTGTGAGGGGGTCACTTACGTCTGCGCCGAAGAGGAGACGGAAGAGCCAGCTCAGCGCCTTGTTGCCTAGTCTGTACAGTGCAGGCATCTCCCCGCGCCTTGCGCCGAGGACGAGGTCGTAGAAGCGTAGTAGAGCCGCGAGCTTGTCCAGCTCCGCCGGGGGGTAGGTGTAGTCTGCGTCTATAAACGCAACGTAGGGGGTGTCGACGTGGAGGAGGGCGGACCTGACGGCCATGCCCTTGCCTCTTCCCTCCTGTATGACTACGGGGACGCCGAGCTCCTTCGCCTTTTCTATGGTCCCGTCTGTGGAGCCGCCGTCTACCACAAGTATCCTTTGGTATCCAGCCTCGCGGAGCTCCTGGACCACCTTGGGGAGGGCCTCGGCCTCGTTGAGTGTGGGGAGGACGACGGTTATGCAGTCTTTTTTAGCCATATGCCTCTCTGTAGGCGCGTTCTATAGGCCCCTCCACCGCCTCGCCCTTGGCGAAGGCCTCTGCGTATTTCAAGGCCCATTCCCAGCTGAGACCGAAGTTGTAAACCTGCAAAGTATAGGGTATAAACGCGGCGGCCGTCAGCATAAGGCGGAGGCGGGGGCTGGGCTTGGCGAAGGGGAGGACGATGATGAAGTGGCGGTAGACAAATCCTGCGAATTCCTCCGGCGCCCGCGCCGCCAGCGCCGCGCCGGCGATGCCCAGCCATGCCACGATTTGTGTCCTCCCCGCGGTCAGCGCCGACGCCACGAGGACTGCCGCTTCCACGCCTGTTTTGACAAGCCACGTGGGGGTTCTCTGGAAAATAATTAAAAGTTGGAGTGGGTCTGCGCCGGGTATTCTCGAGACTAAGTCAAACAGCACCCAGGAGTGTGGCGTTGCGAAGACGAGGGGTGCCAGCAGTAGAACCCACCTCGCCCCGTGGAGGGCGGCGAGCAGTGCGGCGAGGACTCCGCCGTATATATGAAATCCTGTGGCCAAAGCCACAGCCGCGGCTACGTAGACATGTCTCCTCTTGGCGGCGTAGTAAGCAGCCGTCCACGCGAGGGGGATGGAGAGGGGGGCTTGGCCGAACCAGAGGGGCTCCGTTGACAGGAGGGGCCAGAGGATTGCTTGCCTCCCAACAACGTCTGCCAGCGCCCTTGCGGCCAGCGCGGAAGCGCCAGCAACGAAGAGCGTTCCCTCCACTGCGAGCTGTAGCGGCGGCTCCGCCGGGAGGTAGGTGAGGGGGGCGTAGGTCTTCCAGATCTGATTTACCCCGGCGGCGTACCACAACGCCTCGTAGTACGGCATAGGCCGGCCGAGGGCGTAGGGCAGGAGGAGGAATTTGGCAAAAGTTATTGCTAGGGCGTATGTTGTGAGTTTGTCCGCCGCGATTCCCCTTGCATATGCCAGGAGGGTCGCGGCCGCGGCTACACCAAGCGGTGGCGAGACTCCGTATGCGATATATAGGAGGTAGGTGGCTAAGACGCCGACGGCTGGTCCCCGCTTCTTGGCCGCGGCGAGGCCTCCAAGGAGGGCGAGGAATATCACCTTCCGAGTACGGTCTTTGCCAGGGCGAGGTACTCATGTGTCTTGAAGATCCCGGAGAGGTGTATCACTGCGACGGAGGCTAAAATTGCGGCCGCCGTCCCGGCGGGCCCTGTGTAGAGGGCTAGGGGCCCGAGCACTGCCACTGCGGCAAGAGACACCAAGAAAGGCCTCTTGGGTAGGTCTCTCAGATATAGGAGAAAGGGCGGGAGTAGGCCGGCGGACAGCGCCAGTCCGGGGCCTGTAACCCCGTAGCCAGCGAGGAGGGCTGTGGAGGTGGCGACTGAGATGGTGCTCAGAAGGCCGAGGACCGCCAAGGAGGCCCACCTCTTCTCTACGTTGTACCGGGCCGTGGCCAGCGCCACCGCGGTGATTAAAACCACGGATGGGGTGGCGGCGAGGAGGGCGGGGTAGTCGGCGGCGTATTGCCTCCCGAGGAGTGTCATGAGGGTTGGGGAGAGGCCTGCGGCGGCTACGGCGATGGGGGTGTTCAACGCGGTGGCTATCCGTGCGCCTTTCTCGACGAGCGACACACCTTTCTCCACCATAACCGGCACGCTGGCGGTGGCCATTGCCGTTGATATCGTGGCGAGGGCCATGGTTGCTGTGGCTACTAGGTAGAGGAGTCCTGCTTGCTCTACGTTGCCCGTCGCGGCGACCACCACGACGCCTAGGGATGTGGCCAGTGATATTGAGAAGTTGTTCATGTAGTTGCTTACACCCGCGGCGAGGAAGGTGCGCCAGTCGCTGGGTTTGGAGAGGCCGACTTTCCGCACCGCGTAGCCGACTGCAAAGGTGGCAAAGATGGCGGTGGAGGAGGCGAAGGCGGCGGCCGGCGGGAGTGCGGCGAGGAGTCCCACTTTGGCGGCTGAGGCCAGGGCGGCCGCGACGAAGTAGGCCTTGGCGGCGTCTACTGCAATTAAGGCGCCTGTCGCGACGTGGCCTACTAGTGTCGCCAAGGCGATTAGGGGGGCCCACTGCATCCCGAGTTTATACAACACGGCGGCGGCCGATGCCCCTAAGAGGAGCGAGGCGAGGAGGGCCGTGGCGAGGGCCTTGCCGCGTTCGCTCTTGACGAAGCGGAGGGTGTATTGGGCTAGGCCGAGGTTTAAGAGGGCGGCAGCGGTGTTGGCGGCGCCCACTTCGTAGGCGGTAGAGCCCAGCCCCCATTTGCCCGCCAGAGCCGCGGCGGCTACCCAGAAGACCACGCCGGACACCGTAAGGGACATGCTGGCCGCGGTGATCCACACGGCGCCTCTAATCGCCTTCTCAAGGCCTGCTGACATATAGCCGGAGGAGCCTCGGGAGGACCTCCTCCCAGCTCGGCACAGAGGCGTATTTTATCTCCACAAGCCTGTCTCTAAATGGGACGTAGCGGGCTGACAAAGCCTCGGCTATCTCCGGCGTGGTGATTGTGGGGACGCCCATGGCGAGGGCCTCCGCGGCGAAAATGCTAAAGGCCTCCTGTCTGCTGGGATTCACCGCATATCTGGCGCCGGCTATTAGGCGCAAGTACTCGGCGCGTGGTTGCGGCTCTAAAAACTCAGCGGCGACGCCGCGGCGCCTGGCGTATCGCCTCAGCTCCTCTAGGTGGGGGCCTTTCCCCACCACGACCAGGCGTAATCCTAGCTCGCCCGCCAAGTCCACCGCCAGCCTGAGGCGTTTGTATTTTTCCACCCTCCCCGCGTAGATCGTGTAGCCGCTGTCAGCCCCCCGCCACCTGTGGGCGAACACGTCCTCCTCTACCCCGTTGGGGATCGTCACCACCTTACCCCGCGCGGCAGGGTAGTGCTGCTCTATCAGCCTAGCCTCTCTGGGGCTTACGGCATGCACCACGTCAGCTTCCTCTACAAGCCTCGCCACGTATCTCCTCCAAAGGGTCCACAGGAGATTTCTCACCGTGCTGTGCCCCGCGCCGTGGTAATGCGGCGTGAAGACAAGCCTTGTAGCGTCCACCGCCAGGCCTGCCCACACGGAAAACACGGCGTGTGCGTTGTGGATGTGCACCACGTGTGCCCCCTCGGCTAGTTGCCGCAGCGTCTCTCTCAGGTGTGCTCTCCTCTTGGGTACATGGTATGCGCCAGCCGGTGCCCAGGTCGGCCACCTCACCACCTGGACGCCGTTTATCTCCTCTTCAGCCGGCCTCTCGGCGCCGGGGTCACCGGCAAGCACTGCCACGCTGTGGCCCATCTTGGCTAGCCTTTCTGCGACTGACTTGACCACGTACTCCACGCCCCCTACATTTGGGTAGTAGCTAGGCGCGACCATGAGGATGTTCATTTCTCTTGCTTCTGCCAGGTCAGCTCTTTGTCCCAGAGGTTTTTGACCGCGGCTGCGATTAGGTAAAGCTGAGCGACGACCCACGTACGGTATGGCTTGAGGATTAGCATGGTAACTCCAGCGACTAGGGAGGCAAGCGCCAGTGGTGTAGCGGCTGTGGCCAGTAGGGCTACTGCGGCTGGGAGGAGCCAGGGGTTTGTTAGGTGGAGGTGCTTCTCGGCGGCTAAGATGGGCCGCATGGGGGGCGGGGCGCGGAGG
>Ga0209821_100160_pt1 | contig 11312 bp, 17 predicted proteins | sample SSWtaG_3_FD_184118 | JGI IMG/M metagenome (GOLD analysis project Ga0209821, IMG submission 184118) | Hot spring microbial communities from Sandy's Spring West, USA to study Microbial Dark Matter (Phase II) - SSWTFFsm_matched (SPAdes)... | ecosystem: Environmental > Aquatic > Thermal springs > Hot... | reverse complement strand
GACCGCGGGCAGGCCGCCCCTCGCGTACTCGAGCAGCTTAGCGTAGCTCACCCTGCCTCCATAAGAGCCGATGTCGAGGCGGGGCTCCACAGCGACCTTCGCCCCCTCCCTGAGCTTCTCGAGCGCGAGCAGCTTCACCTCGCTCTCCCTAAACATGCCCCACGCCTCCACCACGTAGCGCCCCTCTCCGGTGCGCACAGCTGTGATTGCGCGGCCCTCGCCCACCACCGGCGCCCTCAGCCCGCCCTCCAGGGGCAGCCAGCTGACCTCTCCAGGCCTCAGCCTCATCTGCTCAGGCACCTTGGTGCCGAGCGCCTCCTCGGCGGGCACCCAGGACTCCACGCGCGTGAGGAACCTCCTGGCCGCGAGCCGCTCCCCCGCCTCGACGTCGACAGCGGTGAGCCGCTGGACGTCGACCCTCACCTCGCCGGGGACGAGCTGCCTCCTCTCGAATAGGCCAACCCTCTCGGCAACCCTCTCCACCTTCGCCTTCGCGGCGGCGGGAAGCAGCCTAGAAACCGCCTTCCCGGCAAGCTCCAGCGCCTTGCCCCAGGCGAGCCACGAGAGGAGGGTGCCTGCGGCCGTCCCGGCGATGAGCGCCAGCTCCTTCTCCGGCGCGGCGTGCTTCTCGATTGCCTTCAGCTCGGCAAGCTCCCCCTCGCTGTAGACCCCCTGCTGCCTTCCGGCCTCGATGCGGGCGCGTGGGAGCACCATGCCGGGGGCGGGAACCCTTGCGGCAAGCTCCTCCCTCCTGGCCGCCAGCGCCTCGTAGCCCTGCACCGGCGCAGGAACGAAGAAGCTGCGCGCGAAGGTGGCGCCGAGCGCGTGCAGGAAGACGTTCTCCGTTCGGTGCTCCACCAGCGCTGCGTACTGCTTTTCATAATGCCTCTCCAGCTCCTCCCGGCTCGGCACCCGCCACACCTCCTCTGGTAGGAGGCCGCGCTCCAGCTGCCGCTCGTACCGCGACAGCAGCTCCCGCTCCCTCCTCTGCCTCTCGATGTCCTCCACGATGTAATTCCAGACCTCTGGCGCCCTGAGGACGGCGCGGGAGGCCTCGAGCCAGCGCTCGTAATCGAACTGCACTCCCATCTCCTCGAGCCGCCTGCTCACCGCCCTGTAGACATCCACCTCGCCCACCCACACCTCCCCCCTCAGCTCGGGGAACACCTCCTTCAGCTTGGCGACCCTCACCGCGTCCTCCAGCCCGTAGGCCCACAGCTGGGGCGCCGCGTGCTCCGCCACCTTCTCCGCGAGGCCGGGGCTGATGTAGTAGTGTTCGCCCTCCCGCAGCACCCTGGAAACCTCCTCCGGCGAGGCTCGCTCGGTCACGATGCTGCCCTCCCTCGCGGTGACCCTCACCCACCTTTCACCGGCGCGCAGGTACCAGTCTATACCGTGCCGCACAGCCGTGGGTACCTGCTCGGCCTCGAGGAGGTGCGCCGTGCTCGCGATGTACTCCTCTGCCCGCACAGCTGTGCGCTCCACCGCTGGCGGCTGGGGCGGTGGTGGAGGAGGCTGCTGCTCCATAGGTGGTGGAGGTGGCTGCTCCGCATGCCTCTCGGGCTGCGCCTCCACCGGCGGCGTGTAGTACTCCTCGTCGAGGAGGTGCTTCCGCTGCGCCTGGGCGAGGCTCATAGCTTTACACCTCCTTCTCGTAGCCCTCCGTCGTGGCTCTGAACATCGTGACGAACTCGAAGATGAGCGCCAGCACGAAGGCCGCGAGGAAGAGGTTCGGGGCCACCGTCTCGTATAAACCGCGGAGGACGCTGCCGAAGGGCTCGGGAAGCTCGCTCCAAGTCCAGTTCCTCCCCGTCACCGCGCGGTAGAACTCGTTGTTCACCAGCCAGAAGATTGCCAGGACAGAATAAATTGCGGCTGTGAGCAGTGTCACGAGCACCACCATCAGTAGCAGCCTCAGGGGAGCCATACTCCCACCTCTGGTTCGAGGGGGGCGGGAGAAAAAAGGAAACTGTTTTTCATGTGCGCGTGCCGTGGGGGTGGTGGCGCTACCTCCTCTTCCTCTTCCCGCGCTTCCTCCTCGGCACTACCTGCCGCCCCTAACCCTGCCGCCGCCGAAGATGGCCCAGATGTACGAGACGCTGGCGAGGATGATGACGCCGAAGCCAACCAGGATGAGCGGGCCGAGGAGAGGCGCGCCACGGTTAATCGCGTCCGTGAACGTTCTCGACAGGTTGTAGAAGAGCGTGCCGGGCGGGGGCGAGGGGAACGAGGCGGCGATTTGCGCGCCGATGGCGAGCAGGATGCCAATGACGACGGCGGCCATCGCCAGCAGGATGATGATGCTGATGCCTGTCTGAATAAGTTGTGTGCTACCTCTCCTCTTTTTCAGCAGCTTGGCCTTGCTCATAACCATTCGTCAATATCTCCATATTTTTTCCCTTTAGGAGCACGCGCGCTTAGGTCTATCTCTGCCCGGGCGAGGTACTCTGCCTGCATCCTCTGGTACGCCTCCCTGACGCTTGGGGGGAGGTGGACAACTAGGGGGAGGCCGCGCGCCAGGCGCTTCACCAGGCGCCTCCCATCGGGGAGCGCGGTTATCGTGTACACGTTGACAAGCGTGACCTGGTACTTCCCATGCCAGAAGCTGCTGCCGAGGGAGAAGTAGTAGTAGCGCTGCTGCCTAATTGGGCGCAGCACCTCCCTGGGCTCCGTGGCGGTGAAGATGACGCAGGCCGTGAGCCTCCTCACGAGCTGCATGAACTTTTGCACGTTGTGCGTGAAGCTCACGTCCTCGAAGAACTTGTACGCGGAGAAGAACACGCCGGCGTCGTCGATTAGGATGGCCTTCAGCCTGCTCGTTGGCCTGGTGGGGTTGGCCATGACGCGCTCCTGCACTGCCGCGAGCACCTCCTGCAGCTCGCGCGGCGTGAAGAAGATGTGGCGCAGCGCCTCCTCCCAGCTGCCGTGCACCTTCTTCAGAAGGTGCAGCGCCAGCGTGGTCTTACCCGAGCCCTGCTCGCCGTAGACGAAGAAGCCCTTGTAGCCTCCGCGCCTCCACAGCGCGAGCACCAGGCGCGCGTACCTGTCGAGCCAGCTGTTGTCGATGTCCGCGACAATCTCGGTTGGCACTGCTACTCCCCGCCTCGGGCAGGCGTCTCCTCCTTCTCCCTGAGCGGCCTCTCCTCGCGCTCCATGACGAAGATGTAGCGCCTAAGCTCGTCTCGTATCGCCCCCACGGCCGCGGTCACCCTCGCCTCCGCCAGGCGCTCTGTCACGACGCGCCTCGCTGTCCTGCCGCTTACAAGGAAGCGCCTCCTCGCGTCCTCCACGCGCTGCACGAACCGCAAGAACTCCTGGTCTTCCAGCAGTTTCCTCTTGGCGGCCTCCATCGCGTCCCTGGCCCGCTTCTCGACGTCCTCGGGCATGATGCAGAGGAGCCGCTCCAGCCTGCGCTCCGCGTCCACGGGGTCAGGGTTGAGCAGTATCCCGCGCAGCAGCTCGACAACAAAAGCGGAGCCGGGGCCGCCGAAGACGCGCTCCTCCAGCATGACGGGGATGCGCACCTCCTTCTCCTTCTTCTTTTTCCTGGACACCTGCCTCCTCCTGGGCGCCATCACTCCACCACCGGGAACACCAGCAGCTCCTCCTCCCTCCTTCTCCTCGCCGCGACCTCGACCGGCCTCGCCACCTCTTCCTCGACTACGAGCACGACGAGCGGCAACCGCACCAGGAGCGGCACCACCTGCCTCGTCTCGAGCCACAAAGCCGCGTTGTAGGCAGCGTAATACGCGGCAAGGGGGCCGATGCCGGCGGCGAGCACGTACAGCCAGTACAGCCAGTCCAGCTGCACCTCAGTCGCTGCCGCCTGCGGGGCACCGCTCCTCACCATCACAGCTGTGGTGTTCCCGGTCTGCTGGAGGTGGACAGCGAAGGCGCGGGGCTCCACGGCTGTGGCGACGAGCGCTCCCAGGCCGGGCACCATGAAGGCGAGCATCAGGCTGAGCGGCAGCAGGAGCAGGAGGGCGGGAAAGACGGGCGCGGCCCTGTACCTCTTCCCGCCCGCCTCCACCTCCTCAAGCGCGTGGAGGAAGCCGAGAGTGACAAAGAACAGCAGGAGGGAGAGGAAGGCCAAGGCTATCACGGCACCACCACCCCTCCGCCTCCAACCGCTCCGCCTGCGGCAGAGAGGAGCCCTGACAGCACGTACGCGAAGAGGAAGAGGCCGAGGAGGACGAAGGCGCCGAAGATGATGAAGCGGAGGATGCCGCCGACGTCCGGCTTTCTGAGGGCCTCGGCGAGACCGAGCATGCTGACGACCTTGCTGATGGCCATCATGTCGAACTCGCGCATTATGATGTTCAGGTCTTCCTCCCTTGGCCTGAAGTTGTCGAGCACGCTCGGGTCGAGAGGTATCTTGACGAGCCAGTCCGTGCCGTCCAGTTGTCTCAGCAGCTCGGCCGCCGCGATGACACCGTTCAGCTTGTCGATTGGGTGGCTGCTCCTCAGTAGCGATATCGCCGCCTTGGCCTGCTCCGCGAGCGGGCTCGGGTCTCCCTGCCCCCCGCCGCCCCGCGCCTCGAGGCTGGGCAGGTGCTCGGCGAGGGCTCGCTTGTAGATGGGCGCTAACGCGTCGATATGCTGCAGGTAGACGAGCGCGTGGAAGTCAACGGGGTAGAGCTGCCCCTCTCGCACGAAGATTGCCGGCCTGCCCATGAACCAGACCGCCTTCGTCTTGTCGTAGAGAACGCGCACCTCCTGCCCCTGGAAGCGGAGCATGAGCAGCGGCCCCACCACCTGGTAGGGTACGAGAACGGCGACCTGGTTGTCCATCGTTACGTAGAAGACGAGCGGGTACTTGCGCAGCTGCGCCCTGCGTATCTTCTGGTAAGTAGACCACACCTCGAGCAGGCTCACAGAAGGTCACCTAGAGGCCGAGGGCCTCCACAAGCCTGCCTAGAAGACCCCTCCTCTCCTCCTGCTGCGGCGGCTGCTGCGTGGGCACGTAGACCGGCTGCAGCCAGCGCTCCGTCAGGGCCTCCAGCAGACTCCTCTCGGCCCTCCTGGTGAGCGATTTCGTCACGGCGATGAGGTCTTTGTAGTACTCTGTGATTTGTGGGAACCGCTTTGCCAGGTAGCTGTGGCGCAGCTGTGCGGCAAGGAGGACTCCGAGGGCGAGCTTGCCGCTCGGTATCTTCCCGAGTGAGAGGGCGTTGATGTACGTGAGGAACTCGACCGGGACGGCCTCGTAGCCAACCTCCTCAAGCTCCTCCTTTTCGGCGTGCTCCTCCGGCATCAGAACCACCTCCTCTCGCTCGCGTACTGCCACATGTACCACAGGGCGAGGAGGAGGGACGAGGCGAGGCCGATGGCGCTTGTGTAAAGCACAGCTGTGGTGTCGCGAACCCTGTCCGCAAGCTCCACCGTGAGAACCACCTCCCCCGCGGCGTTCTTGGGGGCGGCCGCGTAGAGCATGTTCAGGTAGCTGAGGGCGAGGGTGAGCGCGAGCAGGCAGAGTCCGAAGACCGCCGCCAGCACGATGAAGCGCCTAGAGTAGCTCCTCGTGAAAGCGGTGTAGCCGAGCCCCGCCAACACCACGAGGCTGAACAACCACCACATACTCCTCTGCTCGTTTTTGCTAAACTTTCCCATAGGAACACGCATCGTATGACAGGGAAAAAAACCACCCTTTTAAACGAAAAGAATGGGGAAAAACCAGTTTAGGCGCCGCCCCACCTGGCGCGCGCGAGCGCAACCCCCTCCTCGTGGCACAGCTCCTCAAGCTCTTCTCTAATGATAACCCTCAGGTCGTGGTTCTCAAGGGCAGCCCGCACGGCCGCGGTGTCGAGGACACGCACCCGCCTGCAGCCCTTCCCCGTGCGCTCCTCCTCGAAGGGGACTGAGAGCCGCTCGAGCACGCGCATGAAGAGCGCGGCCAGCAGCTTGGGGCTGGTGCCGGGCGCCAGCGCGATGTACTTCCTCCTCCTGGCGCGGTAGAAGCTCACCGTCGCCTGCCTCGTCCTGTATTGGGCCACCACCCTGAGCAGCACGAGCGCGGACTCGACGTACGACTTCTTCTTCACCTCGTCGAGCAGCGCCGCCGCGCGCACGGCCGCTCACCTCCTCCCGAGCCGCTTGAGCGTGATGGCCAGGTTAATCTTCTGCTTGATACGCGTGGGAAGCTTTTCATACAGCTTCGTCCTCCTGAGCTTCCTCAGCGCCGAGACCTTAATCTTCCCGTCCTTGGAGAAGGGGTCTTCCTTGATTGCCGCGGCGACCCTCTTTTTGTTGCGCTTCAGCCAAGCCCTGAGGCTCCCCGGCCTCTTAATCGCCTCCTGAATCCACCTCTCCCTCCTCCGCGCCAACGGGCCCACCGCCATCCTCCACCGCGGGCCCGGTTTTTATTGCTGCCGCTCCGGCCAGCGCGTGCCGCGGCCGCGGGCCCCCACGCCGCCGGGCCTCCCTGAGCCGCCTCCGCAGGGTGCTGTAGCTGACGCCGAGAATCCTGGCGATATCGGCGTAGCTCACGCCCCTCGCCCTCAGCGCGCGCACCTTCCTCAAGTCCACCTCCTTCCGGGGCCTGCCCACGTGCTTCCCCTCCAACTTTGCCCTCAGCATGCCCTCCTTAGTCCTCTGAATCAGCAGCTCCCGCTCCCGCTCCGCCGCCCAGGAGAGGATTGCTATTACGAGCTGGCGCACCTGCGGGTCGAGGCTCCGGAGGAAGCTCTCCTTCGCGCTCACCGCGATGACGGGCGCGCCCAGCCCCTCCAGCACGCGTAGCGCCTCCAGCGTCACGTAGAAGCTGCGGCCCAGCCTAGACAGCTCGTACACCAGCACCGGCCTCGGCTCCCGGCGCACCGCCTCGAGAAGCGCCGAGAAGCCGGGCCTCTCCTCGGGCCTCGCCACCCCCGAAACCCCGACGTCCTCGAACACCCTGACGACCGCGTACCCGTTCTCCCTGGCCCAAGCGAGTATGGCGAGCCTCTGGTTCTCGGGGTTCTCCTCCCGGAGGCTCACCCTCACGTACGCATACGCCTCGCGCAAATCCACCCACCCCTTTCGCCCACGCTCTTCAACCAAAACAACCCCCTTTAAAACACAATCGCGGAAGGGCCCCCTTTCGGCTGGGGGGTGGGAGGGCGATAAGTTTATATAACCCTGTGTTAACTTAACCTCGACGACCATGTACCCCTACGCAAACGCGGTGTTGAAGAGAGAGGTGTTCGAGAGAGTGCGCAGGGTCGTGCTCAGCGGCATCGGCTACCGCAGCGTCTCCGAGTTCGTCACGGAGGCCGTCCTCAAGAGGCTGGAGGAGGTCGAGCCGCTGGTGGAGAAGCTCGAGAGGGGCGAGCAAATTGTCTTCGAGAGATTACCGGTGCAGCCAGCAGCGCGCACCAAGGGCACCAAGGCCCTGGCCTACCGCCTCCCGGCCAGGGCGAATGCGGAGGCAAGGGAGGCCGAGCGGGGGGATGAGCCCCGTTCATCTTTCGAAAAAGAGAAGAAGGAGGTGGTGTCAGGTGGCTGAAGCCACCCCCACCCCCACACCAAAGCAGAGCGGCCCCGCCCAGCGTGTAGAAGCAGCGCAGAGGGGGTATAAAATCATGGCTGGTGCGGCGCGGTTCTCGCCGTACTTCAACGGGATGCTGTACTGCGGCTTCTGCGGGAGGTGGTGGAGGAGGGAGGAGGCGGTGAGGAGCAGGCGGGGCGCCCTGCTGTGCCCGAGGTGCAGGCAGCAGCTGAGGGCTAGGCCGCTGCGCCTCTCGAAGACCGGTGTGTGGCGCGCGTACCTCGAGATGGTGAGGGTGAGGGTGCATGGTTAAGGTGAGCAGGAGGAGGGTGCTGAGGCTGGTGCGCGAGGCGCTCAGGGAGCTGGAGTACGCGCAGTTCGACGGCTGCGGCGACGGCTGGGCTGACTTCCACGTCGAGAGGGCGAGGGCGCTGCTGGCGGAGGTAATATACCTCCTCAGCGGGGGAGGTGGGGAGGCGTGGTGAGCTGCGTCGCCCAGAGCAGGGAGAGGCTTGAGAGGGAGGTCTTCGGTAAGCGCTACGTCTACGCCTACGAGTGCGGCCTGTGCGGCACCGAGTTCCTCGACGCGGTCGACCTGGTCAACCACTTCGAAACAGCGCACGGCGAGCACGACGTGGTTCTGAACTGGCGCGTCTTCCGCCTGGAGGGCCGGCGCTACCCCAGGGGGGAGAAGGTTAGGGACTTGCTCGCGGCGGGGCTCGCCCGCCGCTACCGCAAGCGGCTCGAGTAGGTGGTGGGTATGAGCAGTGGTGCCCAGGGGCAGCTGGCGCTCGAGGCGTTTTTACCTCCTGAGGTTGAGTACGAGGACGGTGGCGTGGTGCTGCGGAGCGCCAGCCACGCGGTGCGACTCACGCTGCGCGAGCTGATGCGGCTCACCCCGGAGGATTACTCGAGGCTGCTCGGCGTGCCTCCCCCTTCGCCGCGCGCGCTGTTCCTTTGGAGGAGCGAGGTAGTGCAGGGCTTCTTCGAGAGGCAGCCGCTGCGCAGCGTGGTGGTGCTCAGGGAGCTGAGGCGCGTGTGGGAGTACGCGGAGCCCGTTATACTGCAGAACCCCCGCGGCGGCTGGGAGGTGGTGGGCGTGGAGCGCGTGCTGACCGTCTTCCTCGCGAAAACACGCGAGGGGCTGCCGGCCATCATCATCGACCGCCACGGCGCGGTGAGCGTGAGGAGGAACACTTACGCGTTTGAAGTGGCGGACATCGGCGATGCGTACCTCCTCCTCGACAAGGCGCCCGCCCGCGTCAAGAGGCTGGTGGCGCAGGTGGTGGAGGAGAGGGGCCTCGGCGGCCTGCTGGGCACGGGAGGAAGGACGCCCAAGGGGGGTAAAGGAAAGGGGGTCGAGCCCGGCGCAAGGGAGGATGAGCAGGCGGAGCTGCTGGTGAGGGAGGGCATCGTCCTCAGGCCGGTGCCCGTGTTAAGGAGCCCGGAGTTCCTCGAGAGCATCGACTGGGAGGCGTACGTGGAGGACGCGCTGTGCTTCGGCGCGGAGGTCGACAGCAGGCTCCTCGCGGTGAGGGCGTGCCACGCGCTGCGCGGCGTGGAGGGCCGCTACCTGGCGCACGCGATACTGGTGGGGAACAGCGGCTCCGGGAAGAGCCAGTTTTACAAGGTGTGGGGCCAGCACTGGGACAAAATCACGGCGAATACGCTCATAGGCTACGCGCGGGGCCGCGACGAGGTATACCCCGGCGTCGTGGACGGGGCGGAGGAGCCCATCGCGGTCGACCAGGTGGAGAGCAGCGATAGGGCGAACCTGGCGCGCTTCCTGTTCGATTACATGGAGGACGGCACGTGTAAGTTCGCGTCAGGCGGCGTGCTGTACGAGCAGCGCGGACTCGCGCCGCTGGTCTTCATCGCGAACCCGCTGGCGACCGGCGGCGAGAAGGACTTCCAGAGGACGCTGGAGGTGGTGAGCGTCAACCCGGCGCTGGGTGGCAGGATGGCCCTCATCTTTTACTTCACCGATTTAACGCAAATCAGGGGGAGCGGTGCGGAGCTTACGCCCGAGGAGGAGGAGAGGTGGAGGAGGGTGAAGGAGTTCGTGCGCGCGGTGGAGGACTTCTGCAGACCGCGCCTCCGCAGCCTCTACCGCGACCCCAAGGTGCTCGAGTGGCTCAGCGCCCCGCTGCCCCTGTACAGGGAGCGCGTGCTCTCGGTTATAGACGGGCTGCGCGACAAGAACCCAGCCCTCCACGAGTTCTTCGCGAACCACGCTGCTCAGGCGGTATCGAAGCTGCGCGCCGCGGCCCTACAGGCCGCGCTGCTCTTCTCCCTGAAGGAGATAGCGCTCGGCAAGCTCTCGGTGGAGGAGCTGCTCTCCCGCGCTGAGACGTGGCTGCGCAGGTTGGCGGAGCTGAACGCGGCCTCCATCGCCAACATCGTCGAGGACTTCGAGGGGAGGGCGGAGCAGAACCTGCGCGCCAGGCTCGCCGCGCTGCCCGGCTACATCAGGGCGGTGGTGGCGGTCAGTGAGGCCGTGAGGCGCGCTATCTTCCACGAGTACGCGGGGCGGGGCCAGGTGCCCGAGCACCTCTCGGATATCACGCTGAACAACATGCACATCCGCTTAGACGGCTTCGGCATCACGTACCTCAGCAAGGCGCTCGAGAAGGTGAGGAGCAGGAGGCGCGCGATGGACGAGCTGTCCGCGGTGTCTGAGGCGCTGGGCCTCAGGTACATGCTGGTCGAGCCCGGCGGGCTGCTCAGGTTGACCGTGAGGAGGTGGGAGCCCTGCCCCCTCATCGAGGTGCCGGAGCAGCTCGTGAAGGAGGTCGCGGAGCAGCTGAGGAGGCTGCACCTCCTTCCAGCGGGGCCCGAGCAGCAGCGGGAGGAGGAGGAGAAGGGGGAGGGGCCACCCGCGGAGGGTTCGGCCGCCGAGCAGGGGGAGCGAGAGCGACTACAGCGGCAGCAGCCGCCCCAACCTCAACAGCCGCAGCCGCGGTCGCGGCCACAGCGCGTTATCGGGGAGGAGGAGGCGCTCAGGCTCGAGCTGGCCACCGTGAGGGTGGCGGAGCTGCTGAAGAAGGAGAGGAGGGTTTCGAGGGAGAAGCTGCGGGAGGCGCTGCTCGCGGAGGGCTTCACAGAGGAGGAGTTCGAGGTGGCGGTGGCCAGGCTGGCGAGACGCGGCAAGGTGGCCGAGGTGGGGGGTGAGCTGGTGTGGACGTAGCCGAGGTGAGGGGGCGAATCCTGCGGTACCTACTGCGCCACCCCAGCGTGGGCTACCTCAGGCTGCTCGAGGACGTGCTCGGTGTTCCACCGTACGAGCCGGAGAGCGAGGAGGAGGCGGAGGAGAGGCGGAAGCTGTTCAGGCTCGGCCTCCAGGCCCTCAGGAGCCTGGAAGAGGGGGGAGTGGTGGAGTTCGCGGGTGGCGTGGTGAACCTGCGCTCCTGGTTGGAGGGGGAGTGGAGCGAGGAGCAGCGCCGCCGCGCGGCCGCACAGCTCACGCTAGACCGCATCTTCGCCGGCGAGCGCTAGCAGCCCGCCTTTGGGTATTTAAATTCCCTCAGTTCCCTGAAAAACACACAACTCCGCCAAACAGTGGGGAAATGGGGAAAATGGGGAAAAGGGAAAAAACGAGGGAACACCACTTCCTTGGGGAAGGGGAAGTGGGGAAAAGGGAACCGCCCCCGGTTTACCCACGCGGTTTGGCTGCCAGTTTGGCTGGCGCGCGCAGCCAAACTCCCACGCGGTGAGCCCCTCCCCCTCGCGCAACCGCCTCCCTTTTCCCCAATTTCCCCAAGGAGGGCGGCTCCCATCAATCCTCCCTTTTCCCCAATTTCCCCAAGGAGGGCGGCTCCCATCAATCCTCCCTTTTCCCCGATTTCCC
>Ga0209821_100159_pt1 | contig 11403 bp, 10 predicted proteins | sample SSWtaG_3_FD_184118 | JGI IMG/M metagenome (GOLD analysis project Ga0209821, IMG submission 184118) | Hot spring microbial communities from Sandy's Spring West, USA to study Microbial Dark Matter (Phase II) - SSWTFFsm_matched (SPAdes)... | ecosystem: Environmental > Aquatic > Thermal springs > Hot... | reverse complement strand
TTGCTAAGTATATAACTTTCTACACACGCAGGAACAAGCCAAGTTATACTTTTTCCTTCTTTAACCCTACGCCTTATTTCCGTAGAAGAAATATCAATTCTTCTTATACTGAGGATGATGTAATCTGTATCCTCTATTAGCTCTGGGAACCTCTCCTTTAGGTAAGCCTTTACCTCTTTCCCCTTTGACCCTCTGTCTACAATTATGAACCTTGCTAACTTTACCAAAGTGGCTGGATCTTTCCAGAGGTGTAGGTTTAGGACACTGTCCACGCCTACCAAAAAAGTAGGTTTGTCCTTAAGCTCTTGAAAAAGCTCCTTTGCTGTATCCACTGTGTAAGATATACCCTTTCTGTTTATTTCTATCGAGCTTACAGAAAAACCATTAACATTCTCTATGGCAAGCTTTAGCATATGAAGTCTTTCCTCTGGACTTGCTTTGTGAGGTTCTTTGAGTGGTGCTTGGTAAGCAGGGACAAAGACCACCTCTTGCACTTTTAGCTCTTCCAGGACGTCCCTTGCCACTAAAAGATGTCCCAGATGAACTGGGTCAAAGCTTCCGCCAAAGAAGACTTTCATCTTTCCTCTTCCCTCGACCTAAGCACAAGCTTTATCGGAGAGTACTTTATATCTAAGTATTCCCTAAGCTTTCTCTCAAAGAATCTTTTGTAATTGCTCTTCCAGCCCTCTGGATAGTTCGTGTATAAAACTACGGTGGGAGGTTTTGTTGTTTCTTGATAGGCATAGTAGATCTTTACCTCCTTACCTTGATAACTTGGAGGGGCTTTTTCAGAGATAATCTTTTCGACTGCTCTATTTATGAACGAAGTTTTGTGCTGCTTGCAGTAATCTCTATAGACCAACAGGGCGCTTTCTAGCAACCGCTCTATCCCTTTGCGCTCCGTTGCCACTGTAAGCACCACTGGCGCATAATCCAAAAAGTAAAGTCTTTGTCTTATGTAAGCCTCTGCTTCTTTTTCTTTTAGATTAGTAAGGTCAAACTTGTTTCCTACTATTACGCATCCTTTGTATCTTCTTTCTACCAAGCTACCTATCTTTTGATCCTGATGAGTTACACCCTCCGATAGATCCACCACTAAGCACACTACATCAGACATTTCAATAGCCTTTATGGATCTTCCCACTGAGAAAAACTCTATGCCATATTCCACCTTTGAAGGTCTTCTTATTCCGGCGGTATCAACCAATATCAAAGACTCTCCCTCGTACTCAAAAAATATCTCTACGGCGTCCCTTGTGGTTCCAGCTATAGGGGAAACGATGACTCTGTCACTGCGGAGTATAGCATTTACCAAGGAAGACTTTCCAACGTTAGGCCTACCTACAAAGGATAGCCTTATACCTTCTTGTGGTATAACCTCTTTACTTTCTGCAACATGAGAGAAAACATCATCCAAAAGTTCTACTATACCTTTACCGTGTTGGGCTGATACTGGATAAACCTTTTCAAAACCTAAAGTGAAGAAATCATACAAGTTTGATTGTGCGACTTTTGTATCCATTTTATTCACAACTAAAAAGACCTTTTCTTTGTATGGATAAAGTAGTTTTGCCACCGACTGGTCCGCAGAGGTAATACCCTCTTTGCCATCAACTACAAAAAGAATGGCATCCGCTTCTTCTAAAAGTTTTTGTACTCGTTTTTTTATCTCCTTAGTTATGTATTCTTCACTTTCAACAAGACCTCCTGTATCTACCATCTTAAATTTTCTTCCCCTCCATTCTCCCACCGATTCTACAGCATCCCGCGTAACACCTGGCATATTATGAACTATGCTTATCCTTTTGCCCACAATACGGTTGAACAGTGTTGATTTTCCTACGTTTGGCCTTCCTACTATAACTAGTTTCACTTTTTAACTATATCTATTATAGCCATATCTGGTGGAGCAAATAGTCTCATGGGTGGTCCTCCCGTGCCTACCCCCTTGCTAACAAAAAGATGGCTTCCCTTTCCCAAATACACCCATCCTGCGTTTGCTTCAAAAAGCTTGGGAATTATAAACTTCCCTACTGGATAATAAACTCCCCCATGTGTATGTCCAGAAAGCATCAGGTCAAACATTCCCACAGCTCTTTTGTCCAACCTTGGTTTATGCTTTAGGAATAGCACAAATTTATCCCTTGTTGCATTTTTGATTAGGTCATACTCATTTATCGGACCTACGCAAGCATTGAAGAATCTACAGTCATCGTCATCCACGCCTGCCAACAGCATAAAGCCTAAATCTATTACCTCTCCCCTTAAAAGTTTAAACCCTGCAGACTGGGTAAACTCCACCGCTTGATCCACACCTCTGTAATACTCATGATTGCCAAGGACTGCAAACTTTCCCATAGAGGGATTGATATGCGCCAAGGCAAGCGCCAACCCGTCCTTCCTTTTCATATTTCCATCAACTAAATCTCCAGTGGATACCAGGATATCAGGTTTGTAGGTTTCATATACTCCTTTTATCAATTCTATCTTGTCCATGCCCATAACTGGTCCGAGATGAACGTCGGATATGTGCATTATTCTTACTCGTTCCAACGGAAGCTTCTGGGTTTCAAACTTAAAGTGATAGACCACTGGGTTCAAAGTTTCGTAATAGCTGTAAGCGGACAAGCTGAAGGATAGGATCAAGGCGATGGCGAGGGTTGTTTTTCTGGAAGGCTTGGGCAGAGGATTTATGCCAAAAACTCTGTGAGAGAATTTAACAAACAAGGCATAAAGGTCAAATAGAAGAAAGGAAAAGATCAAATATACCAAAAAGCCCATGTATAATAGGGCAAACAAACCCGCAAAGTAACTCAATTTAGGAGACAAATTAGCATCCGCATACCTCATAAGTAAAGGAGAAAGGTAGCCCAAAAGGATTATAGGAAGGAAAATTGGACGTTTTAGCTTTAAAAATACATAGAGGTTCATAAGAAAGTAAATTCCTAAGAAGGTTAAAATAAACCAACTCATAACGCTTCTAATTTATAACCCACACCTCTGATAGTTTTTATCCATTCGCCCTCTTTGCCTAACTTTTCCCTTAGGTTTTTTACATGAACGTCTATGGTTCTGTCGTAAACTTCTTTTTTTAGCACTTCTTCCAAAAGATACTCCCTACTTACAGGCTTTTGGTAATTTTCCAACAGAGTTTTTAAAATAAGAAACTCTGTTTTTGTTAAGTTAATCCTTTCGCTTCCTCTTCTGACTTCCATCTTTTCTAAATCTATGCTAAGACTTCCCAGATTGACAATTCCTCCACCTTTTAGTGTTCCGTATCTTTTTAAAACTGCCTTTACACGAGCCAAGAACTCCTTTATGGAGAAGGGTTTGGTTATGTAATCGTCCGCACCAAGCTCAAAGCCCTTTAGCTTGTCCTCTTCCATAGTTTTTGCAGTAAGAAAGATTATGGGCACATCCTTTGTATAAGGTAAAGATTTTAGAGAACTTGCCACTCTAAAACCGTCCAAAGAAGGAACCATTATATCCAAAACGAACAGATCTGGTCTTTCATCTTTTACCTTCTCTAACAGATCAATTCCTTTACTGAAACAGAGAACATTAAAGCCTTCCTTTTGAAGGTGATAGGCTATGAGTTCAGAAAGGTCTGTGTCATCCTCAAGCAGGAAAATCCTCATGCTTTAGGCTTGATCTTTACTACCACCTCGTCTGGGTTTATAGCTTCACCCACCTGAGCAAGCACCTCTTCCACGATCCCATCTATGGGTGAGTGGATTTCATTTTCCATCTTCATAGCCTCCACAACAAACAGAACGTCCCCTTCCTTTACCTCATCTCCAGGTTTGACCTTTATATTCACTATCCTACCGGATATAGGTGAAGCAACATCTCCCAGTCCTATGGGTTTGGACCTTTTGGGTTTTATTTCTGTACCAAGTGTGGAAATATCTCCGCTTACCACGTCGCTTGGCTTCATCTCCCTTATTGGTTTTAACAGCACCTCTTCCAACCTTCCGTCTAACCTTATAAAGAAAGTTTTTCCTTCCTGAGTGGGCTCTCCTCTTCCTGCTATTTGCACATGATACTGCTCTCCATGAACTGTGATCATGAACTCAACGGGAATGTTTTCCCTCTTTTCCTCTACCATTTCCTGCTCGGGTATGTAAGGCTCACCCCTTTCTCTCCACTCAAAAAACTCCTTTGCCACTAATGGAAACAGAGCGTAAGAAAGAATATCTTCCTCACTCTTTGCTCCAGCTTTTGTTGCCTCCTCTTTTACTTTATCCAACTCCGGCTCTAAAAGGTCTGCAGGTCTGATGTGATAGACGGGTTTTTCGTCTCCAAGGATTTTTTTGATGATTTCCTCCTTTATGGGTGCTGGTGGCCTACCGTATAGACCCTTTACGTAATCTTTAACTTCCTTTGTAACCACCTTATACCTCTCGCCGTGAAGCACGTTTAAAAAGGCTTGGGATCCCACTATCTGACTAGTAGGGGTTACCAAAGGTGGATAGCCAAGGTCTTCTCTGACCCTTATTACCTCTTCTAAAACTTCTTGTAGTCTTTCTTCCATACCCTGCTCTCTAAGTTGGCTTATAAAGTTGGTTATCATCCCACCGGGCACTTGATGCAGTAAAACTCCCACATCTGGATAGGGTGGTAGCACGTCGTATTTTTTATATTTTTTCCTTACATTTACAAAAAGGTCTCCTGCCCTTTGGTATAGCTTTTCATCCACATCCACTTTATATCCAAACTCCCTAAGGACGTATATCATCGTTTCTCCCGCTGGATGGGAAGTCTGAGAAGACAGGGAATAAAAGGCAGTATCTATCATGTCTGCACCAGCTTCTATACCTTTAAGTTGGGCCATCTCTGCCAAGTTTGCGGTGGTCTGAGTGTGAAGATGGACGGGGTATTTGGGAAATTCGGACTTTAACGCACTTACCAAGTCATAGCATACCTTTGGAGACAACAGACCCGCCTGATCTTTTATAGAAATAATATCTATTCCCATATCCACAAGCTCTCTTGCAACATTCACGTAATACTCCACATTGTGAACTGGACTTATGGTATAAGAGAGCACTCCCTTTACTATAGCCCCCACTTTCTTGGCAGTTTCTATCGCCTTTTTTAAGTTTCTGGTATCGTTAAGAGCATCAAATATCCTAAAGACCTCTATACCGTTATCGTAAGCCTTCTTAACAAACAGCTCCACCACATCGTCTGGATAGTGCCTGTAGCCAACTATATTTTGACCCCTAAGGAGCATTTCAAGTTTTGTGTTAGGTGTGCGCTCTTTGAACTTTCTTAAACGCTCCCAAGGGTCCTCTTTGAGGTACCTAAGACACACATCAAAGGTAGCCCCTCCCCAAACTTCCAAAGAGTAAAAGCCACACTTATCTAGGATCTCTATAACTTCAAGCATATCTTCTGTTCTCACCCTGGTGGCAAGCAGGGACTGGATACCATCTCTTAGAGATACATCTGTTATTTCTATTTTTCGCATCCTGAAAAAAAATTATAAATTAAACAGCTCTTCCAAAGCACTGGCAACCACCAAATATCCCTCCTCAGGCTTAACATCCAAAACAAACACTTTTTTAAACGGGATGAGCACTTTTCCACCATCTACTTCCAGATATAAGCTATCCTTTACTTCCACAACTCCGCTTACCTTTCCTAAGTATTTACCACTATCGCTCCTAACCTCTAAGCCTTCCAGTTCAAAAAAGTAATACTCTCCTTCTTTTCTCTTTGGGAGCTCCTCTGATGGAAGAAAAACCTTTGCACCTACTAATTTTTTTGCCTTTTCTTGGCTACTTATATCTTTTAACTTCAAAATGATCCACCTTTTACCGTGCACTTTTACTTTCTCAACTTCAAAAGGGATATAATCGCCACCCCTTTTTTTAAAGAATACTCTTCTTATATTCTTCCACTCCCTTTGGGGTAAGTATGCTTCCACCTTAAGATCTTGGTTCAAACCAAAGGTGTCTATCACCTTACCTACAACTACAAAATTTTCCATACTAAGCTTGCAACAGCTGTTAGTATTGATTAAATTATAGGACAATAAGCTTGTAAAGGAGTGCGATTATGTTAAAACCCTTAAAAATAGGAAAGATAGAGCTGGATGTTCCCATAATACAAGGTGGTATGGGAGTTGGTTTATCGTGGGAAAGGTTGGCGGGAGCTGTTGCAAGAGAAGGTGCGATGGGTGTTATATCTGCGGTTGGCACTGGATATAGATTTCCAGAATTAGTTAAAAGGGATAAATTTGGACGGCCCATAGGTTCAATATACACTCACAGCAAAGAAGCTCTTACATTGATGGTAAAGAGAGCCAAGGAAAGCTCCCAAGGCAAAGGTGCCATTGGTGTGAATATTCTTTACGCAATAACCGACTACGGCAGAGTGCTACAAGATGCAATAGAAGCTGGAGCTGATGCCATCATAACCGGTGCTGGATTACCTCTTAGAATGCCAGAGTACGCGCAAGGTGCAGATGTAGCTCTTATTCCCATAGTCTCTTCTGCAAGGGCTTTGAACTTAATATGCAGAACATGGGAAAAGAAATACAAAAGATTACCCGATGCGGTTATCTTAGAGGGGCCCAAATCTGGAGGACATCAGGGATTTAAATACGAAGAGTGCTTTATGCCAGAGTATCAATTGGAGAACCTTTTCCCTTCGGTGTTAGAAGAGAGTAAAAAATGGGGCGATATTCCCGTGATAGTGGCTGGTGGTGTTTGGAGTTATAAGGATATAGTATGGTATATGGAACGTGGGGCAAGCGGGGTGCAAATGGCAACGCGTTTTATCGCCACAGTGGAGTGTGATGCACCAGACATTTACAAAGAGATCATACTGAAAGCTGAGGAGGAAGACATAATTCTCTTTAAATCCCCGGTGGGTTATCCACTCAGGGTGGTAAAAACGCCTTTCATAGAGAGACTCTTGCTTGGATACAACGGTTGGAACGGGTGTATATCCCACTGTGTGATGCCTTGCAACAAAGGTGAAGAGGCAAAAAAGGTTGGCTTTTGTATAGCAGACAGGTTGGGCGCAGCATGGCTTGGGGATTACGAGGAGGGCATATTCATAAGCGGTGCCAATGGACATCTATTAAAAAAGCAAGGTATAATAACTGTAAGAGAATTAATAGAAATCCTTACTGGTAAAAGGGAAGATCCTGCATCGGTATAAGGATTATAATTACTAAAACTTTGGGTGAGAAATTAATTTAGAGCCAAAGTTTTGTAATAAAAACCTCTAACACCCAGCGGGATAAACAGAAATTCTTAAAAAAACAGGGATGCAGAAGATAAGGCGGCAGGGGTTTAACTTTGTGAGCGGATGGAGAAGGGGTATCACTTTGCTTGCTTGTTTGTATGCTTATGCAGTAGGCTACAGTTTATACAAAAAAATTATAATTATATTAAGCTGGAGTAAAGCTTAAGGGGGTCTAAGGTTGGATATAAAGTCCTGCCCACTGTATGAGAAACTCATTAAAAATGAGCCTCTGAATGAGTCTGAGTCTAAACTTCTGTTGGAGATTGTAAAAGAAGAGCTCAAGTTTTTATTGAAGAATAATATATTGCCAACTCCAAAAAACTACGAAAGATGGTTTTATATATTCTGTGCTTTAATTGCAAGTGGGCAAAAGTTAGAAGATGAAGCTATAATAAATATCTACAATACCTATAAAGAAGATGTGACAATTACGAACATAAAAATAGACATTAAACATACTATCCAAGCGTTAGGTGATATTGTTAATGAACTTCAAGGAACATTAAAAGAGAGCTACGAACATATTTCAATTAAGGAAGAGAAGTTGACAGAACTACAAGAAAAGAAAGAAACCAACCACTTTGTATCGTCAGTATTGTTAGATTTGCTGATGTACGTAAAAGACCTAAAGCAGCAAAATGAAAAATTCCTGAAGAGGATAGAGCAGCAGCAAAAAGTTATAAGTGAATTGAAAACTAAGCTTGAAATAGTTGAAGCTGAAGCAAATATAGATCCATTAACTAATTTGTTCAACAGACGATCTATAGAAAGATCTTTGGAAGAGTTTTTTAACCTTTGCAAAAAATCTCAGACCTCTTTTAGTATAGTAATGATAGACCTTGATAATTTTAAGCAAATAAATGACAATTACGGACATCATGTAGGTGATCTGGTCTTGGCAAAAGTGGCAAGAATTTTGAGAACCAGTATGCGGGCAAAGGACATAATAGGAAGGTGTGGAGGTGACGAGTTCATAGCTATTATGCCTAACACTAATATAGAACAAGCAACAGTCATAGTGCAGAGACTAAAGTCTAATTTAGAAAAAATGGAGATAATAGCAAAGGGTAAAAGATTTAAAGTATCCATAAGTGCGGGAGTTGTGGAGTGTAATCAGAGGTATAAGGATTGGCGTGATATGATAAAAGAAGTAGATGCCCTAATGTATAGAGACAAAAAGAAAAAGAATTAAACTAACTTAGAAATAGTCTTTTTATAAGCAAAGTAAAATATAGCTGCTCTTAGTGTGGTTTCTATACTCATAAAAACCCAGGGTACAAGGGGAGAAGGAAAAATTTTTAAAAAAATATATGATGGGATTATTCTGAAAAACCAGAAGGAGGTTATGTTAATTATAAGAGGGATTTGGGTTTTCCCCATGCCCTTTAAGGCTCCGGAGTATATGCTTGCATAAGCCATCTGAGGCTGGGACAGAGCTACAATTACCAGGTAATAAACTGCCAAATGTATGACCTCTTTGTCCTTCACGAGCAATTGCGAAAGCTTATCTGGGAATGCTATCAAAAAAACGCCAACCAGCCCCATTATAAAAGCGGTAAGGTGTGCGGTCGTAGATATTCCATATTTTAAACCTCTGTAGTTTTTAGCCCCAAAGTTCTGTCCAGATATCACCGTAGATGCAATCATAAAACCAAAGCCAATCATAAAAGATACACTTTCTACTCTAAGCCCCACTTGATGGGCTGCAAGAGCCTTATCTCCAAAGCTTGCTACCATACCAACGAATACATTAAAGGATAGACTGGTTATCCCTCTCTCCAACGCGGTAGGTGTGCCTATTCTGAGTATTCTAAAAAGAACCTCTTTCTCAAGACTAAACCGTATGGGAAAGGGTTTTTTATAGGATAGATAAAGATATAAGTAAGCTAAAAGTCCAAAGATTTCCGAGAAGGCTACGCCCCAGCCAGCCCCTTTCACTTCCAATTTCGGAAAACCAAATTTGCCGTAGATGAGCAGATAGGCAGAACTAATGTTTATAAAACTCATAAAGAGTGCTACTTTAAAAGGGCTTTTTGTATCTCCATAGCCATTGTAGGCGGCGTAAAATGTGTTTGTGATAAAACCAACGATGATAAACGTAAAAATGGGTTCTAAATATTCTGAAGATAGTTTGGCTACTTCCTCAGAAGCGCCAAACTTGACCATCAAAAAGGTTGTGAGATCTGTTCCAAAGAAGGTAAGGGGTAGGGCTATAAGGAATGATATGATCAAGCCCCATAGAAAGACGGGAGAGGGGTCTTTGCTCGCTCCGACCCTCTGAGCTACTAACACAGACGTACCAGTATAAGAGAGTGCCATAAGGGAGTATATAAACCACAGCATACTTGCGGAGTATCCCACACTGGCTACTGCGGTGGAAGAAATCCCAGACACTAAAACTATGGAAACCAAACTCTCTACTGTGTAAAGAAGGTTTGAAAGAATAATAGGTAGTGCAAGCTTTGTAACTTTTTTAGCTATTCTAGTCCTACTTTCTGAAGGATCTACAATAAGCTTATTACTCATATTTTAGTTCCTTCACAACCTCTAAACACTTCCTATAGCCAGCCTGATAAATTTCATCTATCTTCCACAAGTTATACAAACTATACTTTTCTAATTCTGGCACGATTAAGAGGTTGCATAATTCTCTCCTTTTCTCTGCGTTGGACCTGACGGCAAGCACAAAGCTCCTGAGTAGAATACTTATTATAGTTTTTGGTTTATCTATATTATCTGTGGGATTTACGTCCACACCTACCACCGGTATACCCCTTTCCAAAAAGGGTTCTACTGGCAGGTTATTAGTAATCCCTCCATCTACTAGTAGAAAATGTCTGTATCTGACAGGCTCAAAAATACCTGGCAAAGCACAACTTCCCAAAACGATTCTATAAAGATCACCTTCTGAAAAGTAAACGGTTTTTCCAGTAATTATGTCAAGAGCGCACACATGAAACTCTTTTTCCAAATCTTCTATCCTATCCACTTGCAAGTATTTTCTGAGAAACTTCTCTCCTTCCGAAAGAGAGAAAAAACCAAGCTTAGGTATCCTTGGTTTTATGTATTTAATCCACTCTTTAGCCTTTACTATCTCCAGCATCTCATCGGGTGTATAACCTGCGCAGTAGAATGCACCCACCAGAGCACCTGCGCTAACTCCGCTAACTCCGACTATCTCAAAACCAACCTCCTCCAAAGCCTTTATAACACCTATGTGGGCTACACCCCTTACTGCACCACCTGAAAGAACTAAGTTTATCTTCATAAAAGTTATAATTTTACCGAAACAATGATTATCCCAGAAGGAGAAAGATTTTTCAACTTTGAGGATTCTAAAAAACTCAAAGAGACCTTTGTAAAAGCCTGCCAACTTTTTGAAGATTACAAATTTATCCAGCTTCCTACTTTAGAGGTTTATTATCCAAAGGAGGCGGAGCTTTACAAACCCTTTCTGATAGACACTCAGTTTGATGGAAGTTATTTAGCTCTTAGATCCGATTGGACTATAAGCTTGATAAGGTATCTCAATAGCTTCAAAAAAGTTGATCTACCTCTAAAAGTTTTTTACTGGGGACCCGTCTTTACTCCAAAAGACTTAGAGAGGTTCCAAATGGGAGTAGAGTTGATAGGTTTTAGCTTTCCAGAGGGAGAGTATGAAGTCATAAGCAGGTTGGTGGAGTATCTTCTAAGTTTGGGACTGAAAGACCTATCCATTATACTGGGCCACATGGGCATAGTAGAAAGGCTTTGCAAGAGCGAGCAAAGCAAAGAAAGGCTGAGGAAAAAGAGCTTTTCTGGATTAGAGGAAGGGGACCCTTTGTATCACCTTCTGAGGGCTTACGGAGGGAGCGAAGTTTTGGACGAGTTTTCAAAAAAGTTTACTGAGTTTACCGCTGAATGTGAAGAGTTAAAGCGTTTGGGGGAGCTTTTAAAGGATTGCAAAGCTAAGGTTTTCTATGATCTTTCGGAAATTAGAAGGCAAGAATATTACACGGGTATAGTTTTTGAGATATTCCATCCAGGAGTGGGATACCCTATCGCTGGCGGCGGAAGGTATGATAATCTCTTTTTACAGTCTAAAGCCGTAGGTGGGGCGGTGTATCTTGAAGCCCTTTTGGACGTTTTATAATCTTTCTGTAT